>Ga0182030_10019661_pt1 | contig 12818 bp, 9 predicted proteins | sample 812S3MmetaG_FD_121299 | JGI IMG/M metagenome (GOLD analysis project Ga0182030, IMG submission 121299) | Permafrost microbial communities from Stordalen Mire, Sweden - 812S3M metaG (Illumina Assembly) | ecosystem: Environmental > Terrestrial > Soil > Wetlands > Permafrost | place: Sweden... | reverse complement strand
TACGGTCACGGCGGCCGGCCCGGCTACGAACGCGAATGGCGCGGCGACGCGCGCCTCGCGGGCGGCGGCGAGCTCACCGACCAAGGCGTTCACGTCGCGGACTTGCTGCACTGGTTTCTCGGCCTGCCGGAGGAGGGCTTTGCGTATCTGCAAACGGCCGTGTGGCCCATCGCGCCGCTTGAAGACGGCGCGTTCGGTCTCTTTCGCTTCCCCGGGGGCTGCGTTGCCGGAATCCATACCAGCTGGACGCAGTGGAAGAATCTCTTTTCCTTCGAGGTAATCGGAACGACGGGTTCGGTCGCCGTCGAAGGGCTGGGCGGCAGCTACGGGGTCGAGCACCTCATCGAAACGAGGCGGCGGATGGAAGGCGGCGCGCCGGAGTATACGCAAACGCGTTACGAGGAGGCCGACCGCTCTTGGGAGCTGGAGTGGGAAGATTTCGTTCGAGCGGTCCGATCCGGCGCGCCCTACGACGGAACGCCCGCCGACGGCTTGGCCGCGATGCGAATGCTCGACGCGTTGTACGCGTCGGCGCGCGAGGATCGGCCGGTTAAGATTTAGGCGTTCCCAGACCGATCGCGTAGTAACGGACGCGCGGATCCTCGCGCACGCTCGCGTCGAGAATCCGCCGCGCGTCGACGACGACGGGGGCGCGCATCAGCGAGACGAACGTTTGCGACGCGATCTCGCTGAATTGCGGCCACTCGGTCGCGACGATTGCCGCGTCCGCGCCCGCCAAAACGGCGTCCACGGATTCGGCGAGCTCGATCGTTTCTCTCAAGTGCGCCGGTAGCTCCCGGATCGCCGGATCGTAGGCGCGGACGCGAGCCCCGGCTTGCGCCAAGGCGCCGGCCAGCTCCACGGCGCTCGAGCGGCGCAACGTATCGGTGCCGGGCTTGTAGGTCAGCCCCAAGAGAGCGATCGTCGAGCCGGCGGGATCGAGAATCTCTCGCAGTTTTCGCAGCGGCCAGGTTTGATTTTGCCGATTGCTCCCACGTATCGACGCCAGAAGCGGCAGCGTGAGACCGGACTGCGCCGCAACGTCTTCCAGAGTTCCGACGTCGCGAGCGAGGGTCCCGCCGGCAAACCCGGGTCCCGGCGAAAGATACGCCCGCTCGCCCACGCGGGGATCGCTGCGCAGCGCGCGCGCGACGTCGGCGACGTCGGCGGCGGTCGCCTCGCAGACCGCGCCGATCTCGTTGACGAACGACAGCTCGGTTGCCAGAAACGCGTTGAGCGCGTGCTTGGCCATCTCGGCGGATTCCAGCGACATCTCGATCACGACGGGTGTAAACCGCCCGAACACCTGGGCGGCGCGCCGGTCTCCCGGCTCGGCCGAGCCCAGCACGACGCGGGCGGCACCGGTAAACGCCGCGATGGCCGTTCCCAAGCGTAAGTTCTCCGGCGAGTAGGCGACCGAAACGTCGCCGCGTCCGCTCGACGCAGCGCACTGCGCGAGGATCTCGCGCGAAAAACCGACGGGCACCTGCGACGAGATCAAGAGCAGCGCGCCGGGCTTGAGGTGCGGGAAGAGGCGCCGGATTCGATCGGCGACGAATGCGACGTCGGCGCGATCGTCGTCGTCGACGGGCGTGTCCCAGGCGATCCAAACGATATCGGCGTCGCGCAGCGCATCGCGGGCGTCCGAGGAAAACGTCAGCTTCCCGGAAGCCGCGCCGTCCGCGACGAGCTCGGCGAGTCCCGGCTCGAAAATCGGCAACGTCCCCGCGCGGATCGCGTCGACCGCCCCGGCGTCGAAATCAAATGCGACCGTTTCGAATTCGGCAGCCACGCAGGCCGCGGTGACCAAGCCGAGATGCCACAGCCCGCAGACGCAAATCTTCACCAGGGGAATTCCACTTCGCTCTCTAGATAGTGATGCGGAAAGGTCTTGCGCTTCGAGCGAGGTGACTCCTTGACCGACAACGACGCCGTCCGGATCGAACTCACCGGAAAGAACGTCCTGGTGACCGGCGGCAGCATGGGCATCGGCTACGCCGCCGCCGAGGCATGCCTTGCGGCCGGTGCGGACGTCGTCATCTCTTCGCGCACCGATACGACGCTGCGGGAAGCGCGCGAGAAGCTCCAATCCGCATATCCGGATCGCACGGTCGCGGCCGTTGCCGGCGACGCAAGCGTAGAAGCCGACGTCGAGCGCCTCTTCTCCACGTGCGCGCACCGCGGAGAGCTGCACGGCGTGGTGCACGCCGCCGGCATCTACGGCCCCATCGGCAAAATCACCCAGGTCGAGCCCGCGGAGTGGCTGGACGCCGTTCGCGCCAACCTCTTCGGTTCGTTCCTCGTCGCGCGTGCCGCGTGCAATGCGATGCGCGAGACCGGCGGCGGCCGGATCGTGCTGCTCTCCGGGGGCGGCGCGTCGTCGCCGCTGCCGAACTACACCGCCTACGCCTGCGCGAAAGTCGCGACGGTCCGGCTCGTCGAGTCGGTGGCGCAAGAGATGGCCGAGTACGGAATCGAAATCAACGCGCTCGCTCCGGGTTTCGTCGCCACGCGTTTGCACGAACAAACGCTGCGGGCCGGTCGCGAGCGAAGCGACGCACTTTACGATTCGACCGTCGAGCGCTTACGGAGCGGCGCGGTTCCCGCCTCCATCGCCGGCCGCGCGTCGGCTTTCTTGGTCAGCGACGGGGCCAGCGGAATCACCGGAAAGTTCGTGGCCGCCCCGTACGACGGCTGGTCCGCTTGGCCCAACCACCTGGAAGAGCTTCGCGGCAAAGACCTGTTCACGCTGCGCCGCATCGTTCCGACCGACCGCGGTTTAAGCTGGCAATAGCCGGCTGCCGGGAGCCGTCCGGCGAAGTCAGTCGCCGAGCGTGCTTTTGATGTAATCGATCGAGCGGCGCAGGCCTTCGCGCAGTTCCGTGCGCGGCTCCCAGCCGAGCGCGCGAGCGGCCGTGATGTCGGCGAGGTTCTGCGAGGCCTCACCGGGCAGGTCGGGGCGAAACTCGGGCTTGACGTCGCTGCCGAGTAACCCGGCGATCGTTTCGTAGATCTCGCGCACGCTGGCGTTCGTTCCGCTTCCGACGTTGAACGCGCGGCCGTTCGTGCGTTCGTCGTCAAGGCATCGCACGTGAAAGTCGTTGACGTCGTCCACGTAGACGAAATCGCGGCGCTTGTCGCCGGTGCCGTAGATGATCGGGCGCTCGCCCCGGAGGAGCTTGATGATGAACGCGCTCATCACCGGCGGAATCGTCCGCCGGTAGTCTTGGCGCGGACCGTAGACGCAGAAGTATCGCAGCGCGGTCAACGTCATCCCGTGAAACCGCGAAAACGTTCCGGCGAACTCCATCCCGGCCAGTTTGCTCACCGCATAGACGCTCCGCGGACGAACGTCGCTCTCGGGCGTGGGGAAGTGCGTCGCACCCTCGTAGAGCGCGGACGACTCGGCGTAGACGACCTTACCGACGCCCGCTTGCCGAGCGGCCTCGAACGCGTTGACCGTTCCGGTCACGTTGATATCGCTTGTCTCGACGGGGTCTTCCTGGCAATCCGCGATGCAGTTCTTCGCGGCCAAATGGAACATCACGTCGACGCCCGCCAGTAGATCGTAAATCTCGCGGCCGCGGATGTCGGCGCGATGAAATTCGACGCCGTCCGGGACCTGTTCGCGAACGCCGTACGCCAGGTTGTCGATGCCGATCACGCGATGGCCCTCGGCGACCAGCCGGTCCGCGAGGTTGCTGCCGATAAACCCGGCAACGCCGGTCACCGCCACGGTCTTACGTGACATCGACCGGTTCCCGTAACGCCGCCCGAGTCTGCTCCAAAGGCGCGGCGTCGCGCTTTTCGGTCATCAGCGTCCAGCGGATGCCGACCAATTCCTTAAAATTGCGCACCGTTCCCCAGATCGGGTCGTAGCGCGTGTCGGCGTCGTTGCTCCACAAGACCGGAAACTCGAGGATGCGGCTCTTGCGCGCGAGCGCTCGCAAGATGATTTCGATGTCGAACATGAACCCGTCGGTCACCAGTTCGCCGTAGAGCTCTTTGGCCAAGTCGTGACGGTAGATCTTGAATCCGCACTGCGTGTCCGATACGTACCACGGCACGCCCATGAGGAAATGGACGACCCAAGAGTAGACGACCGAGCCGACGCGGCGGTAGAGCGGCTGCGCGCGCAGGACGCTGCCGCGCATACGCCGCGAACCGTGCGCGATGTCGCACATCCCCAGTTCGAGCATCATCAGACCGATGCTCGCGACGTCGTAGGGCACGCACAGCCCGGCGTCGGCGAACATCACGTGGCGGCCTCGCGCGAGCGCGATTCCCTGCGCGAGGGCGTGGCCTTTGCCGCGATTGCGCGCGTAGCTAACCACGCGAAGGTTGGGGTACCTGGCTTGCAGCGCGCGCGCGGCGGCGGCGGTGCCGTCAGAAGAGCCGTCGTCAACCACGATGATCTCGCCGTCGATCCGGCGTTGTCGCAAGAATTCGTCGGCGGCTTCGACGTCGCGGTCGATTTTGGCCGCCTCTTTATAGGCCGGGATGACGATCGTAAGGTCCGGCATCGAATCGCGCCCGTTAGTGCGGCGCGCGCCGCGTGCGGATCTCGCGCACCGTCCCGACGATGCCCCGGCCGAACGTCAGGTAGCGCACGCCCAAGAACCCGATCGGAACGTTAACGGCGACCGCGACGACCTTGGCAACGAGCGGATTCACGCCGAGGTACGTCACGAGCGTCCCGACGACGGCGATCGTGGTCAACAAACAGAACCCGACCACGAACACGTGCGTCGAAGCCTGGTCCTGGATCGGCCTGTCGTGTTTGCGAAAATTCCAGTACTTGTTGAGCGCGAAATGAATGCACACCGCGACGCAGTAGGCGATCGTCACGGCCGCCCAAAGCGGCAACGCGGTGCGTAGCAGCGCGGCGTACAGTCCGATGTCGACGAGAAAGACCAAGCCGCCGATCGTGCAATAGCGCAGCAATTGGTACTGCCACCCGCGATCGCTACGCGCCCGGTCGAGCAACGCCCTCACGTTACGGCATCCAAGCGCGCTAGGTGCGGCTTCATGCCGCGCGTCGCGAGCAGATTGCTGACCACGCAGCTTCCGCCGAAGTCCACGCTCCATCCCAGGCGAGTGAACCCGCGTCCGTTCATGAATTCCGTCAGCGCTTTGCCGTCGCCGGGAGTGTAGAGCATGATGAAGCCGCCACCGCCGGCGCCCGCTACTTTCCCGCCGGTCACGCCGTACTCGCGTCGAAGCAGCTCGTAGAGCTCCTCCATCGCGTCCACGGTAATCTTCTTCGAGAGCGAGCGCTTGGCGAGCCAGTGCTCGTGCATCAATTCGCCGAAGCGATCGAAGTCCTGGGCGCGAAAGGCCGCTCCGATACGCTCGCCGATCTGCTTGATCTCGACGAGCCCCGACTCCACTTGGCCGGGACGGCCCGGCGAGCGCATCGCGCGGTTCTGATCGGCGAGAATGTCGATCGCGTCGCGGCGGACGTTGGTGTAATACAAGTGCGTGCGCGACACGAACTCGGCGACGGCATGTGCGGGAAGCTGCAGGCGCTCGACGGCAACCCTCCCGTCGCGCGCGATTCGCAGCTCCGTAAGACCGCCGTACGCGGCCATGTATTGGTCCTGCTTGCCGATCGGCTTGCGCAGGACGTCGAGTTCGATCTCGCACGCCTCTTCGGCGAGAACCTCGGCGGTCGCGGGCTTCTCGAGATAGGTTCGAATCGCGCCGAGCAGCCCGACGAGGTAGCAACTCGACGAGCCGAGCCCGGTTCCGGCCGGGAGGTCGGCGAGGGAAGCGATCTCGACTTGATCGTCGACGCCGTGGTGCAGCAGCGCTTCCCGTGCGAGCTCGTGACGCAAGTCGGCCGAACGCTCGACGGTTTCGCTCTGCGTGTAGTGCAGCCGGACCAGGCGGTCGGCAACCGGCACGTTCAGCCCGACGTACATGTATTTGTCGATGCCGGCTGCCAAGACGTATCCCCCGTGCTTCTCGTAGAAGCTCGGGAGATCGGTCCCCCCGCCGCCCAGCGTGACGCGAAACGGCGTACGCGTGAGAATCACGACGCGGCGGCGCTTCCCGCGTTCGAAGAAGGGCCGCCTTCTCGAAGGCGGCCGTCGAAACGGTGCAGGAGCTCGCTCGGAGTCCGATAGGCCATTATTACAATCATCGGAAAAACCAGCAGTAAAGTCCACACGCGCGTGAACTCGGGCAGCACGAGCGCGGCCGCGAACGGGAAACCTACGAGTAGCGCGCCTAGGATCCGGTGCCGCGCGAGCGCGTAGGGGAGTCCCCAAATCAGGTACCACGGGAAGATGAGCGGCAGTCCGAAGGCGCCCAGCGTCGGAAGCAGCCATACGGCGGAAATCAGGCGGCGTCCGCCCGCTACCGCCACCGCGATCGCGGCCAGCGCGCAAACGACCGGAACGACGTGCAGCGCATTTTGAAGCGGGGAGATGAACGCATGACGCGTGAGCACGTGCCAGTACGGGGCTCCGCCGCCGAACCACGAGACCCCCAGCGCGGCGACGACCGCCGCGGCGCATCCGAGATAACGCCGCGAAGCCGGCGCGATCGACGCGAGGATGGGAAGTCCGAGAACGACGTACGGCAGCTTCACCGCGCCCGCGACGGCGATGAGACCGAAGGCCGCGACGGGATTCCGGCGCACGAGCGCCGCCGCGACCGCGATGAGGACGATCGCGATGAGATCGTTGTGACCGTTGGCAACGAATTGCATCATCAGGCCCGGGTTGAGCGCCGTCACGACGAGCATGCGGCGTGGCAGCCCGGCCGCTCGCATTGCGACCAGCAGCGCGAGATACAAGCACGCGCTAAAGATCCTCAACGCCATAATCTTGCCCAGCAGCGTCGCCGGCGCGACCGTAACCAGCTGCACGATGACCAGCCACAGCGGCCCGTATAGACTGTAGGTCGGCTTTGTCCCGAACCAGAGGTCGATGACGTGAAAGTCGCCGGGGAAACGAACGAGCGGCGGTTCCCACGATGCAAACCCAAGGATGCCGTTGTGCACGTATCCGTAGAGATCGAAGCTGCTCAGCGCCGGAGCCGCGAGCGAGATCCCCAGTAACACGGCGAGCCCGGCGCCGGCTAGCGTGCGCGAAACGTTGCTTCGGTAGAGCGCGAGCAGGGCGTAGGATTGGAGCGCTCCCGCGGCAAGAAAGGAGGCCGAAACCCAATCGGCGTTCCACGTCCCGATGTAGAGCACCGGAATCGGCATGGTCAGCCGCCACGGCGGGAGCGGCGTGGCGTGGGTCGCGCCGAAGCGGATCAACGCGATTTGCTCGACGTACATGGCGACGATGCCGATCGTCCATAGCCAGGCCGGCATGTCGGGCGTGCGAATCGCGCGGCGCGCGAGCGCGCCGCGCAGTTCGAAAGCGATGAGCGCGAAAACGGCAAGGTACGGGACGACCAGGATCAGCACGCGATTACGCCTCCGTCGCCGGCTGCGGCCGATTGAGCAAGAGGTACCCCGCGACGACGGCGGCGACCAGCGGCGCCGTCCAGAGCTGGACGATGGTCAGATCGACCAACGCCGCGACCAGCGGAAACCAAATCGCGAAGCTCGCGAGCACGCGGCGGCGTCCCAGCGCGTAGGGGAATCCCCACATCAGATACCAGGAATCCAGGTACGCTCCGAGCGAGGGCATCAGCCACACGGCCGATCGCAGCCGGCGGCCGCCCATGAGTGCGACGGCGATGGCGACGAGCGCCGCCAGGGCGGCCACGACGTGAATCGCGTCCTGCGACGGCGAGCCGGCGACGTGCGTCGTTAACGCGTGAAGATACGGCGCGCCGCCGCCGAGCCAAGAAAACACCGCGACGACGGCGACGGCGCCCAGCGCCATCGCGACGCGAACGCGCTTGCCGTTCACGGCGGCAAGCACGGGAAGACCGAGTATAACGTACGGAAGTTTGACCAGACCGGCGGCGGCGATCAGCGCGACCGACGCGAGCGGAAACCGTCGAGCCAAGCATGCCGCCGCGACGATCGGAACGATCGCCGTCATGTCGTTGTGGGCGTTGGCGACGAATTCGAGCTGCATGGCGGGATTGAGCGCCACGACCGCGAGGATGCGCGACGGGAGGCCGAGTGCGCGAAGCCCGGCGATCGTCGCGAGGAAGAGCAGCGCCCCATAAACGCGCAGCGCGATCAGCTTGCCCGCCAGCGTCGGTGCGGCAGCGGTCGCGACGCGAACGGCGACCAGCCACAGCGGGCCGTACGTCGTGGGCGTCATCGGAACGTGCCACATCTGGTTGATGACGCCGAACTCCCCGGGAAATGCCGACGCGGGCGGTGCGTAGGCCGCGGCGCCCAGCAGCGCGTTGCCGACGTAGGCGTAGGCATCGCCGTTGGTGAGCGCGGGCGCGGCGAGCGAGAGCAGCAGCATGACGCCGCAGCCGGCGATCAGCGGCGCCGGCGCGGCGCGAGAGCGGTATAGCGCGAGCAGGGCGTACGACTGCGCCGCAGCAAGCGCGATCGTCAGTGCCGCGACGACCGCGGGATGCGCCATCGCGCGCGTGACGACGGGAATCGGCATCGGTCCCGGCACGGCCCCAAGGCCCCAGAGATGCGTTGCGGCCCAAAACTCGAGCGCGAGCTGCGCTGCGTAAGCGACGATGAGAAACGCGATCAGCGACCATGCGGGGAGCGCGATCGTGGGGAACCGCCGCGGCTGAGGAACCACCCGCAGCTCCATATACGCGAGCAGCAGCACCGCGAGGTAGAAGAACGCGAAGATCACGTCGCCGCGCGCTCGCTCTTCATTCGCGCCGCGATCGCCAGGACGACGACCGCGGGAACCACCACCGCGTAGGTCCACGGTCGCATGAACTTCGCGTCGAGCAGCAGCGCGGCAAACGGCGTAAGCACCAGCAGTGCGCCCAGAATCCGGCGTCGCGCCAACGCGTACGGGACGCCGTACGTGACGTACCAGGACGCGACGTACGATCCCATCATCGGCATCAGCCACACCGCGCTCGCGAGCCGGCGGCCGCCCAGGAATGCAACCGCGATCGCGACGAGAGCCGCGACGCTCACGGCAACGTTGAGCAGATGCACGAAGCCGACTTCCGGAACGTGCACGGCCAGGCCTTGAAAGTATCCGGCTCCCGCGCCGAACCACGAGAGCGCGACGGCACCCGATACCACCGCGATCGCGCACGCGTAGCGCGCGGCGCGCGACCGCACCGCCGCGAAGATCGGCAGTCCGAGGACCGCCAGGGGCAGCTTGATCAGCGCCGCGACGACGACCAAACCGCAGGCGACGACGGGGTTTCTTCGGAGCACCGCCGCTGCGATTACGATGGCCGCGATGCCCAGCAGATCGTTGTGCGCGCTCGCGACGTACTGCATCGTGAGTCCGGGATTGACCGCGGCTACGGCAAGGATCCGGCGAGGTGCGCCCAGCGCGCGCAACCCGGCGAGAAACGCGACGAACGACGCGGCGCCCAGCGCGCGAAACGCCAGCAGCTTGCCCAGCAGCGACGGAAACGGACTAGCGACGATGCGAGCGAGTGCGATCCAGAGCGGACCGTAGGGCGCCGGGAGCATCGGCGTGGTGAAAAAACGATTGACCAGCGCGAACTCACCGGGCAGATCGCGATGCGGTGGAGCGTAGGACGCAGTGCCGAGCAACGCGTCGCCGACGTACGCGTACGGGTCCGGACTGATGAACGCGGGTGCCGCAAGCGAGAGGAGCAGCAGCGCGGCGGCGGCGAGAAAAAGGACGCCCCGTCGGGGGGCGCTACGATACAGACCCAGCAGCGAAAACGCTTGCAGCGCTCCGAGCGCGAGCAACGCAGCGGCGGTGGCGTCCGGATGCTTTGCGTCGTGGCTGGCTACGCCGATCGGCAATACGGCGCGCCACGGCTCGTTGGCGGAGATCGCGGTCGCCGCGTACCAAACCAGGCCGAGTTGCATCGCGTAGGTGACGACGAGGATCGCGCACCAGACCCAGGCACCCCACGCCGGCGTGCGCGGCGCGGCCGGCGGTCCGGGCCGGCGGAACTCGAGATAAACCAGCGCGAGAGCGGCGGCATAGAACGTGAGAAAGATACTCACGTCAGCCGCCGCCCGGCGATCACGCCTTCGTTTTTGCCGTCGTCCCCGTCTTGGCGCGGGAACGCGTCGCCGTACCGTCTTTGGTCTGCGCCGTCGAAGGCCGCTTTCGCGCCGCGGGCTTGGCGGCGCCGTCATCGGCCGCCTTCTTCGCGCGCGTCGTCCGTTTGGGTTTCTCGACGGGCGCTTCCGCAGCGGTTACCGCGGCGGCCTTCTTGCGAGGCCGTCGCGTCGAAGAGGTCGACGCTTCGGCAGGAGGCAGCGCGGCGATCGCCGTCGTCGCAATTTCACCCGAGGCCGCCCGCGGCGACGCGGCCGTGCGGCGCCGGCGAGCCGGCTTAGCGCCCTTGGGCTCTTCTTCGGGAACCCGCAGGCTCGGCGGCGGCGCGTCGACGGCCGGCGGCCTCGTGCGTTTGACGGGAGCGATGGCCCGTGAAGGCTCGCGCGGCGCCGTGGTCCCGGTGGGCTCGGCTTCGCCGCCGCTCCCAACGCGGAAGATATGACGGTCGGGCACAGGCGTGCGATCGTCGCCGGGCACACCACCCGGAAGCCCGCCGCCCGGCGCATTCACAGAGCCGCCTCGGCCGCGACGACGGCGGCGACGCCGGCGGCCGGTGCCGTCGCCAGCGGGCGGCCGCGCTCCGGTTCCGCCGAGCGGAGGTACGGACGGCGGTAACGGTTCGTCTTCGTAGTCGTCGTCGATCGGCGGCGCGCCGGCAACGCCCGGCGGTGCGGCCGAAATACGCCCGTTCCCCTGAATCGCGCCGTTCGCTCCGCTTCCGCCGCGTCCGCGACGGCGACGGCGGCGGCGGCGTCCGGTGCGTTCTCCGTCGCCGGCAGGCGCTGACGCGCCGGCGTCCGGCGCGAGCACGCCGCCGTCGGCGATGATGATGGCGGCCGCTTGCCGTTCACCTCGCACTTCGGCCGCCAGAGAGCGATCTTGCGCCTCTTCTTCGGGCGTGATCGTCGTGATGCCGATCGGCGGACGCCCCTCGGCCTGCTTGGCGGCTTCCTCGGCCAGCTCGCGCAGCGCCTTGGTCTGCTCCGCTGCGGTCGGCTCGACGTTGCGCTTCCCGCCGCGGCGGCGCTTTTTCTTAGCTCCCGAATCCACGGCCGAGACCATCTCGGCCAGCACGTAATCTTCTTTGTCGTCCACGTCGAGAATGCGGATGCGCGCCGTGTTTCCGGCGTTGTTCGCGGCGTTCTCAACCTCGATCAGATGACCGTTGACGACCGCGGCGGCCGACGTCGCGTTGGGCAAGCGCCCCGACAGCAGCTCGACCTCGTGCTCGTCGCCGACGCGCACCACCTGCGAGCGGTCCTCTTTGAATGCGACGACGCGATCGACGCGCGCCTTCTCCGGATGCAGCATCGGATCCACGCGAACGTGGATCTCGCTGCCAATCTCCTTGGCCAGCGCCAGACACTCTTCGTCGAACCAAAACTCCATCTGCGCGGCGACGGTCGGCGCGGCGTGCACGACGATCTCGCCGGTGCCGGCGCGATGGTCCTCACCGATGCGCCGGAACGTTTCGATCGCCACGGATTGCGACGACATCACCGTTCCCAGGCCGCTGCAGGTCGGGCACGAGCCGCGAAGTTGGGCGCCGAGATCCTTGCCGATGCGCTTGCGCGTGAATTCGAGCAGGCCGAGCGCCGAAAACGACTGAATGGTCGCGCGCGTGCGGTCGCGGCGCAAGCCGTCCTCGAGTACCTTGACGATCTTGTTGCGCGACGACTCCGAGGACATGTCGATGAAATCGACCACGATGATGCCGCCGATGTCGCGCAAGCGAACCTGGCGGGCGATCTCGGCGGCCGCCTCGGCGTTGGTCTTGACGATCGTGTCCTCGAGGTTCTTTCCGCCGGTGAACTTTCCGGAGTTGACGTCGATGACCGTGAGCGCCTCGGTCGTTTCGATCACGATGGAGCCGCCCGACGGCAGGTTGATCTTGGGCTTCATGAGCTTCTGCAGCTCGTCGTCCACCTTGAAGTCTTCGAAGAGGTCGCGGCCCGAGTTATAGTGTTCGACGCGGTCCAGATACTGCGGGCCCAGCAGCTGGAGAAACTCGCGCACCTTTCGGTACTCGTCTTCGTCGTCGATCAGAACGCGGTCCACGTCGGCGGTGATGAAGTCGCGGGCGGCCTTGTAGACCAGGTTCATGTCCTTGTGCAGCAGCGACGGCGAAGCCGCACGCTTGTACATCTCCAAGATCCCGTGCCACATGCGAATGAGCACGCCCAGATCGGCGATTAGTTCGGCTTCGCTCACGCCACCCGCGGCCGTCCGCACGACCGTCGCCATGCCTTCGGGCCGGATGCGCTTCATCACGCCCTTGAGACGGTTGCGCTCGTCGGCGGACTCGATCTTGCGCGAGACGCCGGAGTATTTACCGGTCGGCATCAAGATCAGGTAGCGCCCCGGCAGCGAGATGTTCGTCGAGATGCGAGCGCCTTTGAGCCCGCGCGGCTCCTTGACGATCTGAACCAGAACGTCGTCGCCCTTCTTGACCTTCTCGCCGATCGTGAAGCCGCTGTGGCCGTGCGTGATCTCCACGTCGCCGATGTTCAGCGGTTGTTTGTTGATGTCGTCGACGTACAGAAAGGCGTTCCGGCCAAGGCCGATGTCCACGAACGCCGCGCCCATTCCGGGAAGCACGTTGTGAACTTTTCCTTTGTAGATCGATCCGATGACGCGCTCGTCGCGCTCGATGTAGAGTTCGGCGAGCTCGCCGCCCTCGAGTATGGCGACCCGGTT
>Ga0182030_10019660_pt1 | contig 12819 bp, 11 predicted proteins | sample 812S3MmetaG_FD_121299 | JGI IMG/M metagenome (GOLD analysis project Ga0182030, IMG submission 121299) | Permafrost microbial communities from Stordalen Mire, Sweden - 812S3M metaG (Illumina Assembly) | ecosystem: Environmental > Terrestrial > Soil > Wetlands > Permafrost | place: Sweden... | reverse complement strand
GGTTCAGGATCGAGCCATCGGGCATTGCCACTACGCGACGCCGCGCCATGGCCGGCTGCAGCTGCCGCGCCTCCTGCATCCAGAAGTCATATTCCTTCTTGAGCTGGGGCAAATAGCGCGCGTGGGCAGCGGCCGGATCCTGCGGCGAGAGCAGCCCGACCATTTCGAAGAAGAACGGCGGCTGCGAGCGACTCAGGTAATAACTGCGCGTGCCATTGGGTACATGGCCATACGTATCGATCAGCGCAGCGAAGTCGCGCACCATGTCCTCGAGCAGATCTCTCCGGCCGCTCTGCGCGAGGCCGAGCATCGTGAAGTACGAATCCCAGTAGTACAGTTCACGAAAGCGGCCGCCCGGAACGACGTAGGGTGCTGGCACGGCCAGCAAGGAACTGTAGTCCGCTACGCGCTCGCTATGGCGGGTCAGCAACTCCCACAGCCGATCGATGTGTGCGCCGATCGGCGCTACTGCACCCTCGGCCGGCGGCGCGGCAAGGTTCTCGGGCATCGCAAAATGGGCTGCCACGAAGGCCTGCAGCGCTGTACGGGTGGTGGGCGACTGCGCCCGGTAGGCGGCGAGGATCAGGTCGGGTTGACTTTGCGGGGTGGCATCCGCAAAAGCCTTGCTGTCGGCAAAGAGCCGCGCCTCTTCGACCGCAACATACAACTCCTGGAACGCTTGCTGCGGGGAGCGGATCTCGAGCGGCGCAGCCGCCGCCCGCACCAGCGTCAGGGGGCTCAGCATCAGAGCGCATAGGGCGATGCGGTAGTGCCGTCCGCGGCGCAGATTGGACGCGAATCGCCACACTCGCCACACTAGCGATCTTTCTTGACCATGGAACCGAGAGTGCCCGCGATGATTCATCAGTGCCCCGAGAATCTGATAGCCACCGGCAGTGCTCCCGCGCCGAGAACGCCCGCGCCGCAAGCCTCGCAATGATCGACTGGCAATGGTCGGCTTACGCGGCACTGAGCAAATCGGACCTGTACGCGATTATCCAGCAACGCCAGCAGGTCTTCATCCTCGAACAACGCTGCCTGTACCAGGATCTGGACGGCCTCGATCTGCCAGCCTGGCATCTGCTGGGCTGGCAAGGATTTGGCAACGAGCGGGAACTGGTGGCCTACCTGCGCTGCCTGCCACCGGGCGTGCGCTACCCCGAGCCCTCGCTTGGCCGCATCCTCACGGCGCAACCGGTGCGTGGCACCGGTATCGGCCGCGAGCTGGTAGCGCGCGGCATCGCGCAGGCCGAAATTACCTTCCCAAGCCAGCCGATACGGATCGCGGCTCAGTTCCACCTGCACGCCTTTTATGCACAGTTCGGATTTGTGCCGATCTCAGAAGCGTACGATGAGGATGGCATCCGGCACGTTGATATGAAGCTTATTGCCACCGGCCCTGCAGATAACGGAGGCGCCAGAGCCAGCTGACTAGTGACCGGAGGGCAGCTGCGAGGTATCCCACCCGCCACCCAGAGCCTCGATCAGCTGCACACTGTCCACGAGCTGCTGCATGCGCAGCTGAGCGTCCGTCTGCTGGTTGCTCAGCAATGTCGTCTGCGCGGTAATGACGTTCAGGTATGGATCGAGCCCGAGTTGGTAGCGACTGGTCGCGATTGCCAGATACCGCTCGGCCGCCCTCACCGCGCCATCCTGCTGTTCGATTTCGCGCGCCAGGATCCTCAGGGCTGCGAGGTTGTCCTCGACCTGCTGGAATGCGGTGAGCACAGTCTGGCGGTAGTTGGCCACGGCCTGATCGTAGGCGGCCTTGTACTGCGCGACAGTCGCACTCCTGAGCCCAGCATCGAACAGCGTCTCGGCGAGGCTCGGGCCGACTGAAAAGAAGCGACTAGGCCACGCGAGCCAGTTGGAGATCGAGGAACTCTCAAAGCCGCCGGTGGCACTCAGAGTCAGCGTCGGAAAATAAGCGGCCTTGGCGACACCGATCTGGGCGTTGGCCTGCACCATCAGCCGTTCATCGGCCGCGATGTCCGGGCGCCGCTCGAGCAGCTGTGAGGGCACGCCCACCGGAATCGAGGGCACGGCGGCAACCTGCGGTTCGAGCGGGAGCGTGAAGCTCGAAGCCGGCTGGCCAATCAACAGTGCAATCGCATGCACATACTGTGCGCGGGCAATGCCCAGGTTCGTGGCCTGAGCCTGCGCCGTTTCCAGTTGCACCTCAGCCTGTGCCACCGCCTCATCGGCATCGACTCCGGTGTTGTAGAGGACCTTGGTCAGATCAAGCGCCTTTTGGTAGGCGACGACCGTGTCATCAAGCAGCTGCTGCAGCTTGTCCTGCGTGCGCAGCTCATAGTAATCGACCGCGAGCTCGGCCTGCGCGGTCAGGCGCGTGTTCTCCAGATCCGCGGCACTCGCCTGGGCCGCGGCGACCTCGCCCTTGACCGTGTTGCGGACGCGGCCCCACAGATCCGGAGTCCAACTGGCATCGAAAGGCAGATCATTGATGGTCTGCGTAAAGCCGCCGGTGCCCACCACGCCAGCAGCACCGGTACCGCCCGTACCACCGGTACTGACGCCGCCGCCCTGCCCCAGGTTCGCCGACGTGCGGCTGCGCGTCACCGACGGGTTAGTCGTGAGCGCTGGATAATACTGCGACGGTGCCGGGGCTTCGCCTTGGCCGTCAACCACTTTTAATTTTATTTCGCTGCCGATGCCCCCCCGGCGGCTAGGCGCGCACCGTATACCGGTCGGCGGTTGGTCGCTTCCATCTCAGCTCGTGCCGCCCTGAATTTCAATCGAAACAATGCGCGCATCGCGTCGCATGCCATCAATCACCTGAGCGCAGGCTGCTGCTGATCCCGGGCCACTCAGCTCCATTGCCACGTCCCGATCGCCGCTCTTGCCCAACACGGCCAAACGGAAATTCGGATTGGTAAGCAGGGAACTCAGAAATCCCGCAGCGGCCAGATCAGGTACATCGGGAGTCAAATGGACCAGCAGGTGCACATCACACTGAACGGGCGTGTCGGCCCAGGCTGCGGCGCACGGGAACATGGCGATCAGAATCAGCAGTTTCAGCAGCGGCCTTTGCATCGCCGCTTCACCGTAACCCATGCCGGGGGCAGGATACGAGGAGATGTGAGACACGATCGTTCACCAGCCTGCGCTTGCGGGCTCCGAGCAGATCCGGTCTGCCGTGCGCAGGTGTTGATCGATGGTTTCGCGGGCGCGGAAGATGCGTGAGCGAACCGTGCCCAGCGGTGTATCGGTCGCAACCGCTATCTCTTCATAGCTCAAGCCATCGATCTCGCGCAGGGCGATCGCCCGGCGCTGCTCCGCAGGCAAACCATCCATGGCCGTGTTGACGGTATCGCGGATCTCATCGGCGACCGCCGTCAGCTCAGGCGTATTCGCATCGGTCAGGTAGATGGAGTTTTCCTCCATTCCGCTGCCACGTGGTCCCTCTAACGACACCATGCTGCGATCACGCTGGCGCGCGGCGATTTCGCTCCGCGCGGAATTGACCGTGATGCGATACAGCCAGGTATAGAAGGAACTATCGCCGCGAAACTGCGGCAGCCCTCGATAGGCGCAGATGAGTGTCTCCTGCGCAATGTCTTCGGCAAGCTGCGGATCACGCGCGTAGCGCCGAGCAACGCTCAGGACCTTGCTCTGGTACTTGCGAACGAGCAGATCAAAGGCGCCACGATGACCGCACTGGGCTCGGCGCACGAGGCTCAGGTCACTTGCATCGCCATTGCTCTTCAGTTCCACAGGCTCATCCGCCCAACTGGTGAGCTGGGATGAGTCGATATCCTGCGTGGTTGAGTCCAGAGTCATGATGGATTCACTTTAGGACGGCACGAGTTAAAGCGCGATGGGCCCTGCATTAAGAAGCGCTAATGCAAAAGACGCGCGCTGAGTGCTTATACAGCTCATTGCCCACGGTGCTAATGAGTAATTACCCAGGGATATTCGGTGTTTAGCTGCAGGCTTAATGTGCTGCAGTCGATTTGCCTGCTGCAAGTTCTGCAACGGATTGCCTATGCGCATCATCGGCAATGAACAAACAGGTGAGATAGAGCGAAACGGTCGGGTCTCTCCAGCCGCGCTCTTTATGCGTCGCCGCATTGCACCATTTCGAAGCCGACGCAGGCCAGGAGGCGGGGCGTCGGCCAGTTACTTAAGCGTGATCTAACAAAGAGTTGGCGGAAGATCGGCGGAACGTCGGCGCGCGCCAGACAGGAGCGTGTGCGTGGGGCCCACACGCTTACAGCAATAACAGATCAGACGAAATAACCCCTTGAGCAGATGTACAGGCGCAGTGCAGTTGTTGGTGCGAAATGAGTCACTATGCGCGGCCACCGTGAGGGCAGTTGCCCGTGATGCGCTAGGTTCTGGCGCCGGCCTGAGCACAGTTTCGCCGTGCGCCAACCAACGGAAGAACCTCCCAAGCCAGGTCACTGGCAGCCTGAAGGTAAACCCGGTCACCCGATCACGCCAGCGTCTGCGGCGGCCAAAGACTCATGCGGTGCGCAGACCTCGGGCGAATATATTTCGCATGCGCTATGGCCCTTTTGCAATTTTGGCATCGAGTGTGCCTGCGCGAGCACCGGGCACGCTGCGCGCGGCGCCAGTTAGAGCGTTGGGAGCTCTCTATGCAGGCCACTTTCGCGATCCCTTTGGAGAGGCCGAGTTGCGTTGAGTCAAGGCTTCGAAGTACTCTTCGCATCGCTTGACGGCAGATGAAGGGTCGCATTCGTTAGTCCGCGTCGCTTCGTCGATGACCTCGGCTTGAGAATACGGGGCATGCTATCCAGGCTTTTTTGGGGCGGACCTGCACTTTGAAAGTGTCCGCCCCGCCTCCTCCCGGAAATTCCGTGCTGCAACCAATCGGCGACGCTGTTTTTCCGTATTGGGCTTGCGCTTCGCACGGAACAATGGCGTAGTCAGCAGGCTCCAAAAGTTGAGCGGGGGCGCTCCGTTGGCCGGCCACGCTTTTTCCTGATTGACCTTACTATCGAGGACCATGATGACCGAAGACAAACAGCAAAAATTCACTTCCAAGGTGCGCCGCGGATTGAATTGGGTCCATACACAGGCCCATACCGAACTGGAACGGATCAAGGCGACCGCGCCGGGTGGACGGGTTCCTGGCTTCAACGCCGCCGAACTCGCCGATGTCGAGGCCGCCCTGCTCTGGATCTCACAGAACAAGGAAACGACCGCAACCTAAGGGTTGCTGCAGCAGCGGTGCGGGTCGCAGGGCCCGTACCGCTGTTCAGGCCTTGGGTTCTTTGTCCGGCGCCGCCGTTGCCGCGGAGCCGAGCAGTTCCTGGATCGCGGACAGGAACATCTGTGGATCAAAAGGCTTGTAGAGCGCGCGGAAGTCGCCGGTATCGATATCTGTGAATGCGGTCTGCAGCAGAATAACGAGCGACGGATAGTGAGCCCGCGCCCAGCGTGCGAGCTCAACCCCGTTGTAGCGCCCGGGCATGCGGATATCGCTGAGCAGCACCTGCGGATTGAGTCCAGCCTCAAGAAGCTGCATGGCCGCTTCGTCTGATTCAGCCGTTGTCACCTGGAAGCCCTTCGAACCCAGAATCTGCGCCATAAGTTCACGCAGTAGTGCGTGATCATCCACCAGCAGCACATGCGCAGCTTCGATCCCTGCCACGATCGTCATGCGCGCCCGGCCGCTGGCAGAGCAGGACGGTCGTTCCAGCGTCGAGCACGCTGCTCACGCTAAGCGCGCCCCCCGACTGGGTGGCGAAACCCTGAACCATGCTCAGACCAAGACCTGAGCCACGCCCCACCGGTTTGGTGGAATAAAAGGACTCGATCGCGCGCGCCAGCACCTCCTCACTCATTCCACAGCCGCTGTCGACTACGCTGATCTGGACACCCTGCGGTGGACTTGCATGTGCACGAATCCACAGCGTGCCACGCGCGGGCATCGCATCGCGTGCGTTGGCCACCAGATTCAGCAACGCGGCTGTCAGCTGACGCTTATCGACCATAGCGACCGGCGCGGGACTGCCAAACTCGAATTTGATCGTGATGCCGGTGCCTGCCAGCGTTTCGAACGTCGGCCGCAGCGTGAGCAGGAATTCCTCCAGCGCGACCGGTTCGGGCTTGAGATTCTGCTGGCGTGCAAAGCTCAGCATCTGCGCCGTGATCTCAGCGCATGCCACACCAGACTGGCGAAATTCAGCGAGCAGCTCTCGGGCACGCGCATCGGGCGCCACCGATGGATGACTCGACAGCAGCCACGTCGCCTGCTGCAGCACTGTGAGCTGGTTGTTGAAATCATGAGCGATGCCGCCGGTCACCTGGCCCATCGCCGCCAGACGCTGCTCCGCGGCCTGCGCCACGCGCTCAGTTTCCTGGCGGCGGCGCCTGACCCAAGCGCCCAGCAGTGCGGTGGTGAGCAGCAGCACCAGTAGCAACACAATCAGGTTCATCTCCAGCAGCTGGCGCGAGGAGGCCAGCTTCGCGTTGGCCGATTCGGCGCGCAATCGGCCAAGCTGATGCTCGTTGACGGCGGCTTCGTATTTGGCTCGCGTAACTGCAATCTGACCGACATTGCGCACCAGCAAATTGTTCTGCAGCCAGTGCAGATAGAAATTCGTATCCTCGAGTGCGTGCACCGGGTCGGCGAGTTGTGCGCGTACCTGGCCGCGCAGGCCATAGAATCCGGCCTCAATCGGCTTGTTGATGTCGATGCCATCGTCGGCAAGGGCGCGATTGAGTAGCACCAGAGCGGCTTGCGGATGCCCCTCGTTGAATTCGATCTGCCCGAGCATGCCAAGCACGGTCTTGGCAGTTTCCGGATCATCTACCGCCATCGCCATTCGATAGGCTTCATTGCACACGGCGCGCGCGTCCGCGCGCTCGGGGGTTCGCGCCAGCGTCGCGCAGAGGCTGTGTTGAGCGGTCTCGATATCGAGCGGAAAGCCGACCTGTTTCCACAGGGCCAGCGCCTGCTTGAAATCCGTCTCGGCCGCGGCCAGATCGCCTAAGCCCAGCGATACGTCTCCCCGCAGGTAATAGCCAGCGGCGGTTGCCGGACTTCTCATCGTAATCGATGATTTCGCGGGTGTAGTCGAGCGCCTCTTGGCGAAAATCGTTCTTCGAATACAGCATCGACAGCACGGTGGCGGCCAGCATCCGATTAGCCTCGCTTCCCCGTTCCCCGGCCAGCTGGTAGGCATGGATTAGATCCGAGGCCGCCTCACTCATGCGGCCCATGCGGTAGCGTAGGTAGCCGCGATCAATCAGCACACAGGCCATGTCCGGTGCATTGTCGGGCACCTGCGCGGCCGCCGCATCATAGTCGCGCGTGGCGGAGGTCAATTCTCCCTGCTGCCCGCGTAGAAATATGGCCTTGAGCTGTAAGCGCCGGCGCAGGCCCTCGCTGTCACTGGAAGTCAGGGCCGCCAGCCCTTGCGCCGCGGCCGCGCGCGCTGCCGTAACATCGCCCACTGTCCAGTAGCCATCCGCGAGTAACGCGTCCAGGTGCGCGGGACTTGGATCTTGCGCGCCGCGGGCGCCCGTCAAATCAAGCAGTCCCTTGAGCTTTGGAATAGTGGCTGCAGGGTCCTGACCCAGCTGTCTGCCGAGCTCGCCATCGGCCCGCTGCAAATCCCCCGCGCAATCGGCCCGGGCACTGACAGGAATGAAGGTTTGCGACGATGAGCAGCAGCAGGAGGCCTGCTTGGGCGTGACCAGAGGTGTGTCTGATCATGATCAGTGTGGCTCGAACGCGGCTACACGCCGCAACCCCGAGGCGCACTCGGCAACACCGAAATCAGGTTCCCGTATGGCACGGTTATGGGGGTGCGGAGCGCATAAAACCGATCATGCATCAGCTGTTTGCGCTGCACAACCATTCGCAGCACCGGTCGCGGGAATTCAGAGGTCTTCCGGCGAAGCCATCGGGGTCACATGAGCACAGGCCAGCGCTTCGTGGAGCGAGGAGAAGATGCATTGGGCGCCAACGACCGCAGTGAGGCCGTGTCTGTCCATATCAAGTCGCAAGTAAGGGTTCACGCGAGCGAAGATTACTTTGACCTGCTGACGGGCCAGATCGTGCAGCAGGTCCAACAGACCTTGCGCAGCCGAATAATCGATATCCGTGATTGCTCCAGCCTCAATGATCAGCGTGTGCACGGGGACGGGCGCGCGCGCCACCAGCATTCGCACCTCATCCACAAAACGATCCTGGTTGGCGTAGAAAAGGTCCGCGGCAAAACGATAGATGATGAGGCCGGGCGCCGTTGTGCGTCCGGGCGTAGCCGGTCCCGGGGTCCAGCGCCCGTCGGCGCCCGGCGCGAGTAGCATGGTGTGAGGCCGGTAACTGTGGCGCACATGACGGAATAGCGAGAGCGCGATCGCGATCAGGATACCCTGCTCCACTCCCAGCGCTACCACGGCAGCGGCGGTCATCAGGGCAAGTGAGAATTCACCGGGGCTTTCGCGGCGAATATCCCGCAGGTGCGCGATGTCAATCATGCCGATCGCGATCGTGAACACGATCGAGGCCAGCACGCACTGGGGCAGGTACTGAAGCGGTGCGGTCAGGAACAGCAGCACGACTATTACGAGTGTCGCGAGCACCAGTTGCGCAACCTGGCTGCGTGCGCCGACCCGCTCAGCCATCGCCGTCTGCGTCGGGCTGCCGTTGACCACGAACGTGCCGCTTAAACCTGAAGCGATGTTGGCGGCAGCAAGACCCAGCAGATCCGCATTGCTATCCTCAACTTCATGGTAGCGCTGGGCAAATCCGCGCGCCGTCGCTGCACTCTGCGCCATGATCATGACGAAACAAGAACCCGCCACCGGCAGCAACGCCAGCACTTCGCTCCAGGCGACGCTCGGCAGATGGAGCGATGGCAGGCCACCCGGCACCACGCCGATCAGCGCGATGCGATAGTCACCCAAGTGGAATAGCTGGCTTGCGGCGATAGATCCCAGCACCGCCACCAAAGCAAATGGCCAGCGCGGCGCCCAGCGCTTGCCAGCCAGAATCAGCACTACGACTGCGGCCGACAGTGTTGCGGTAGGCAAGTCCGGATTGACCAAGCTGAGCAGCAGATCCCACAGCTGCACCAACGTATAGCGCGAGTGATTCTGAAAGCCGAACATGTCGCTCAGCATCCCGATGCCGACCTGCAGTCCCACGCCGGTCAGAAATCCAATCAACACGGTGCGCGACAGGAAATCGGCGAGAAAACCGAGCTTGAATACGCGCGCGATAAGCAGCAGTCCTGCGGTCAGCAGCGCCACTGTCCCGGCAAGGGCCAGATAGTGTGCTGTCCCCGGCACAGCCATGCGCGAGAGCGAGCTATAGAAAATCGCGGCGGTCGCCGAATCCGCCGCCACGACCAGATGGCGCGAGGAGCCAAACAGCGCAAAGGCAAGCAATGGCAGCAACACTGTGTAGAGCCCGGTGACCAGCGGCGTACCGGCGATGCGGGCGTACCCGAGCACCTGGGGGATATTGATCGAGGCAAGATTCACGCCGGCGAATACATCGCGCAGCGTGCCTGCGCGTGTCAGCGGGCGAAGGCCGGCGAAAAGCTTAGTCATCACGGTCTATCGATCTTTCGCAGTTACTGCGCTCGCACACGTCCAGATCGGAATCGCCGGCCGAGTAACTCGGCAACACTGTCCTCAGCTGCGACATGCGGAGAGCGGAAATTTCGGGTCCTTGGCATCCATCGCCTCTCGTACCTGCTCGCCCATGTCGCGCTCGGGATCGTCAATCTCATTGTCAGCCACGAGATGACTGCCGGTACTGATTGATCATCGCGACTGCTCCGATGAGGCCGAAAGCCGCTGTCCCGGGAGTCGCGGCCGAGAAATCCTCCTGGGTGCGCTTTGAGAGTGCCGGCGATTTGCCGGCCAGCGCGTCGGCGGAGTCTGCGCCCATCGCGGCGGTGCCCATACTCGCGCATCCACTCAGAATCGAAACCGCGAGTAGGAAGCCTGCGGCACGCCTCACGATCCCCCTCCCCTTTCTAAATGAGCGGCGCTGCAATGCGCCGCCCGTGTTGGCCGCTTCATCATAGTAAGAGCTTGCCCCCATTGGACAGCCGGCCCCTATGCCTTGGAGCACTGGAGCTTGACGCGGACCGCGTGCCGCCAGATGCTCAGCGCAGGCCTCGGAGGTTTTTAGTCCCTCTCCTGCTTAGAGTAAGGGTGTTGGCTTTGCGAGCCGAAAACCTTGCCATAACATAACATCTCAATTAAGATCCACTGGATTCTTGTGATAGGGGGCGAACCTGAGCGTTGATGGCTGCTAATCCAGAGACCGTATCGGCTGAGATTACACTGACCGAGGCGAGAACGCCCATCGGTGCCGAAGGTGTCGCGGACCTCGCCCGCCGCGCCGCCGACCTCAACAAGACCATCCGGGACCTTGCGACTCATCCTAACCATCGGAAAACATTAAGAAAATTTGTTGGGCCAGAAGTCGCTGCGTTGCTGGATCTAAAGGTCGAAACGCTCTATCGGCGTCTGGACCGCAATCCCGAGCTCCCGCAGGGAATGACTGCCAATCCACGGCGGCGGGAATTCACCCTTGAGGAGGTTTTTGCACTGCGGGAGGCGTTCAAGCTGCCCCCCAAGCGCGCCAAGGACCAGCTGGGTCTAGTAGTCTCCATCTGTAACTTCAAGGGGGGCGTCGCAAAAACCACGACAGCAGCCCATCTGGCCCAGTACCTGGTAATGCATGGCTATCGAGTGCTGCTGGTGGATCTGGATGCCCAGGCGAGCCTCACTCAGCTCTTCGGCATTCTTCCGCACACCGAAGTCGGCGACGATGAAACCGTCCGAACCTTCCTCGAGGGTCCGCGCTTCGGCGGCCGCACCAACACTGCGTGGACCGGGGACCTGAGATCGGTGGTTCAGCATACGCACTGGCATGGTTTGGACCTGATCCCTTCCAACCTAGGGGTATATGGCTCGGAGTTTGCGATCGCCGCTCGGCTACGCGATGAGGAGGGCTTTGCCTTCCACCGGCCGCTCGCCGATGGCTTGGCGCCGCTTCGCGCCGACTACGACGTCATCATTCTGGACACGGCACCTTCCCTGTCATTTGTGAACAGTAACGCGATGTTCGCTGCAGATGGGCTCCTGATCACGCTTCCTCCCGCCATGATCGATCTGCAGTCTTCCTCCTTATTCTTTGAGCTGGTTGCGGAGATCATGGAGGCCTTCAATCGCGCCGAGGCGACGCCCAAGACCTACGATTTTGCCTCTGTGCTGCTTACGAGGGTGCGTCCCAGTGACGGCACCCATGCCCAGATCAGCCGCTGGATCCGTCAATTCTTTCCTCAGGAAACCTGCACCCACACGATGGTGCAGAGCTCGGCCTTGGAGAAAGTGGGTCCCGAGTTGCTGACGCTCTATGAAGTCGCCGAATACGACGGAGATCGGCGCACGCTGGAGCGGGCGATCGAGGCAATGAATGGAGCGAACGGCGAGGTCGAGCTGCTGATCCGCCGGGCACTCGAAGCGCGGGCGGTGAAGGCATGAACACCAAGGCCAAGGAGCGGCGGGCAATCCTTGATCAGACGCTGAGCGCACGTGCCAGTGTCGTGCCGAACGAGCGCCCCGCCCTGGCACCGCGCCAACTTGGACCCATTGCCGAGCAAGCCAATTTGTATGCCGAGCATGTGGCGACGCGAGCCAAGCTGTATGACGAGGCCCGTGCCGGTGGACGGCTGCTGCTTGAAATCAACCCGACCAAGATTCGCGCGACGGCCTTTCGTAATCGTCACGAGCGCTCGCTGCTTGCTGATGATCCTAAGTTCATCGAGCTCAAGGAGAGCCTGCGCGCACACGGCCAGGAAACTCCGATCCGGGTTCGCCCCGTAAAGAACGCCCTGCCCTTTGAGTTCGAAATTGTCTCGGGCCATCGCCGCCACGCGGCTTGTCTGGCCCTCGAGGCCGAATCCGAACACGGCTTCCCTGTACTGGCGATCGTGGATGCTGACGCCATGGAAGCGCGCGACCTGGTGCTGAAGATGTACCGGGAAAACGAGGAGCGCTACGACCTCTCCGCTTTTGAAAAAGGTCAGATGTTTGCGCGCTGGCTCGAGGCCGGCGTGTATGCCAGCCAGCGCGAATTATCGGGCGCCATTGGCTTGGGCGAGGCAGCGGCAGCCAAGTATCTTGCCGTCGCAGGCCTGCCCCGTGAAATTCTCGCGGCGTTCGGCGACGAGCGCCTGATCCCGATGAGCTGGGGCCCGGCCCTCAGCCAGGCGCTGAAGGCCAACAGCGCGGCGGTCCTGCGATCGGCCGAGCGGCTCGCCCAGCGCAAGCCGCTGGCGACGCCCGAAGTGGTACTGCGAACACTCGTTGCAGCCGCGGCAGGGAAGAACGGGCCTAGCCGGGGCACGTCCCGCGAGGAATCCGTACGGATTGGAGGGCGGATTCCGCTGAAGGTCGGATCCGGTCGCAACCGTATTGTCCTGAAGCTGCAGCATGTGGATGAATCCATGCAAAAGGCGTTGCGCGAGGAATTGAAAGATTGGGCGGAAGCCTGGCTGCGAAAACGTCTGGAGGGGCCATGAGCGCCCCATCCCTCAAGCAGCTGCTCGCAAACCCCGGCCTTCCGGGGTTTGCGCGTTTTGGGGGGGTGGCATTTGCACAACCCGGCCCGTTGGCCGGAACTACGCCAGCCCCGTCCGGAAGTGCAAGCCTTGCCAAAAACTTTCCTGCAGGAAAGTTCTTCATATCGGGGATCTCGAACTCGCAGCGTCGGTTCCCGACCGCACAGCTGCCAATCATGGCCAGCCGCAAAACTTTCCTGCAGGAAAGTCGGTACTTGAATGGCTTGGGCAGGAAATT
>Ga0182030_10019659_pt1 | contig 12819 bp, 10 predicted proteins | sample 812S3MmetaG_FD_121299 | JGI IMG/M metagenome (GOLD analysis project Ga0182030, IMG submission 121299) | Permafrost microbial communities from Stordalen Mire, Sweden - 812S3M metaG (Illumina Assembly) | ecosystem: Environmental > Terrestrial > Soil > Wetlands > Permafrost | place: Sweden... | reverse complement strand
GTGCAAAAGCACCTGGTGGCACACGGGCTGGGCAAACGCGCCCAGCGCCTGGCCAAAGCGGCGGCCATTGCAGCGGCGACGACCGGGCTGGTGGTCCCCGATGCCGCCCGTAAGGACGGGCCCTTCGGGTTCTGCCTGGCCACTGGCGGTCCGGGCGAGCTCGTCTGCCTCGACAGCTTCTACATCGGCAAGCTCAAGGGCGTGGGCAAGGTGTACCAGCTCACGGCCATCGACGTCTTCACCCGCTTCGCGGTCACCTCCATCGTGCTGGGCACGCCAACCGGCGCCATGACGGCGCGCTTCATCCACCAGGCCCTTCGTCTCTATCGCCGTCACGGGGTGCGGGTCCGGGCGATCTTGACCGATAACGGGGGCGAGTACGTAGCCGGCGCCTTCATCGACGCCCTGGCGGCCAAAGGGCTCCGGCACCACCGCATCCCGGCCCGCTCGCCTAACCACAACGCCGTCTGCGAGCGCTTCCAAGGCACCATGCTCCAAGAGTGCTGGCGCCCCGCCTTTCACCGCCGCCACTTCACCTCGATCCGCCAGCTCCAAGCTGAAGCGGACGCCTGGCTCATCACCTACAACCACCGCCGGCGCAACCACGGCGAGTACATGCACGGACGTACCCCTCACGAGATCCTCGACAACCACAAGAGAAACAAGGCAGCATGACAACCATCAACCACAGGGTCCATCTGTCACCTCAACTCGCGGCCTGGAAGCACTAGATGGGTTGAATCTCCTAACCAGTACCTCAGATCGCCGGAATGTGTTCAGTCCGACTCGGGCCGTTCACAATTTGAACTGGCAACGAAACTAAAGGGACTTCAGGGTGGTCTTAACGCCCACTCATTGGTGACAAGATCTTAACCTCACCCCTTTCGAGATCGGCGGGAGCGTATCCGGAAGGGCCATGAGGAGTCGCAGCCCGGAGGGACCGACTTCCTCTCGTCCCTCCGGATTTCAAGCACCCGCACTGATCGTGTGTGTCAATCTTGCTCGTCAAGGGAGAGCACCCTGGCCCTAGGTGCGGTGCCCGAGTACGGCACTTATACGGATGATCCGCCTCCTGGACGAATAGCCCGAGGAACCTTCTTCGAATGAAGAAGCCGTTTCGCACGGGAGAGTGAGGTGGACCTGCATCCGGTGCATTCGTCACACAAGGTCGACGATGCACAGGGCGCCTCGGCTCCGCTACTGTCCTGCCACCGGGGTTGGGGATGGCCTCTACCCCTGAACGATGGGGGTACGCCATGTCCGAGGAAACGCACTACGACAGCATCTCGGCTCTCCACGCCGAACTCGACGCGCTGAAGGCGCAAGTGGGCCGCCTGACGGCGCAACTGGCCACGTCGGACAGCAGAGGCGAGGTCAACCACCAGCTCACGCTCGTTTCCGAGCAGCGCACCGACCGGCGGGGTCTGCTCAAAGTGGCCGGTGCCGCTGCGGTCGGGATCGCCGGTGCGGGCATACTCACAGCTGCCCCAGCCGGTGCCCAAGGCACGGCCAACGGCCAAGCAGTTCAGCTGGGTGAAGGCAACACCTGCACCGCCACTACCCAGGTCACAACTACCATCGGAGATGGTTTGTTCGGCGAGACTTCGGCCAATGGAAACAACGGTGTTCTTGGCGCTGACATCAGTACTGGAGGCGGAAGCGGAGTCCTTGGGCTGAGTACAAACGGGTCGGGTGTCTACGGACAAACCTCCAAAGGCGGGCAAGGTGGAGCTGCTGGCGTGGTTGGCAGCGACCTCAGCACGGGAGGTGGTATCGGGGTCCGCGGCCAAAGTACCGTCGGAAGTGGCGTGTCGGGCGTTACCACTGGCGATAACTCTAACGGCGTCATCGGGAACGATGACAGTGTCGGAGGTGGGTTCGGGGTCAAGGGCGTGAGCAACAACGGGGTCGGCGTTTACGCCATGACAACAGGCAATTCCAACAACGCCGTCGTCGCTTTCGACAACGGCGCCGTAGGCGGCTTTGGTCTCAATGCGGGTTCGTCTAACGGCATCGGAATTTTCGCGAATGGTGGCGTCGCCCCAATTCTCCTGAACCCGAGCGCCACTGCCGGTCCCCCATCAATTGGTACCCACCAGGTTGGGGAGATCTATGTTGACTCCGCCGGGGTGTTCTGGGGCTGTGTAGCCGGCGGTACGCCAGGCACTTGGCGTTCGTTGATCGAACAGCTCATCCCCGTCAGCCCACCCCAGCGGGCCTACGACTCACGTGTGACCAACTCCGGGCCTGGACCACTTCTGTCCGGGACTACGTCTGCTCCCATTTCACTGACATCGGCCGGCGTCCCGGCCAGTTCCAGAGCCGCGTTGATCAACCTGACCGTTGTCAACACGACGGGAAACGGATACTTGACGCTCTTCGCGGCCGGAGGCTCCAAACCGGCCACATCGAATATCAACTGGTCTCAGTCGGGTGTGATTCTGGCCAATAACGCCACGCCATCACTCAGCGCCGCCGGTGCGGTCCAGGTCGCGTGTGGTGGGTCCGGTGGCACCGACTTCATCATCGACGTGTTCGGTTACTACCCGTAACCTGACACCGAGCGGCCTGGGTTGGCGCCTGTCGCTGTGGGCGGTGCCGAGGCTGTTGAGTTCGTTGGGGGGTATCCCAATTCGCCTAATACACGTATGATCCATCTGGCTTTTGGTGGTATTTCACGCAGGAGTTGAAGCACCCCGAGATGACCAACTTCCCAGTCTTGAACGACTCGCAGTCATCGACCGGAGAAACTGGTTCGATTAGGGACTGGACCCTTGGCGTCGACATTGCTCAACCTCTTAGGCCCACCGCCCCACGGTGCTTCTACTTGGCGAGGAATTCCTCCAAGGGTGTGAAGTCCAAACCGTGCGCTTGCGCCACTGGTTCGTAGACCACTTTTCCCTCAACCACGTTGACCCCTTCGCCTAAAGCGTGGTCGCTCTGCACGGCAGCTTTCCAGCCATTGGCAGCAATGTTCAACGTGTAAGGCAATGTGGCATTGGCTAGGGCGTGGGTGGAGGTATGCGGTACGGCGCCGGGCATATTGGCGACGCAGTAGAAGACCGATCCATGCACTTCGAACGTGGGGTTGGAGTGTGTGGTCGGTCGGGTGGATTCGAAGCACCCGCCCTGATCGACCGAGATGTCCACGAGCACAGAACCGCGACGCATCTTTTCAACCAGAGCGTCAGAAACCAAGCGCGGAGCTCGAGCACCAACCACGAGTACGGCGCCGATAACGATGTCGGCGTCGAGGCAGACCTCTTCAATGGCGTGCTCGGAAGAGGCGAGTGTCTCGAGTGCACCGCGGAAGTGATGGTCCACTTGGCGCAGCTTCTCCAGGTTGCGATCCAACACATAGACATCGGAGTGCATCCCGACCGCCATGGTGGCTGCCGCCATTCCCGACACACCGGCACCGAGAATGACCACTTTGGCGCATCGCACACCGGGGACACCGCAGACCAACACTCCCCGACCGCCTCCGGGACGCATGAGGTGATGCGTGCCCATCAACGGCGCCATACGCCCCGCTACTTCGCTCATCGGGGCGAGCAGCGGCAGCGAGTTGTCACTCTGTCGCACGGTTTCATAGGCAATGGCCACGTTGCCCCCGGCAATCAGGGCATCGGTGGTTGGTCGTGACGCTGCCAAATGCAGGTAGGTAAAGAGGATTTGATTCTGACGAGCCCCAAGGCGGGCATACTCGGACGCGATCGGCTCTTTGACTTTGCACACGAGATCCGAGGCGGCCCAGATGTCATCAGCTGAGTCGATGATCTTCGCGCCAGTTCGCACGAACTCGTCGTCGTACATGGAAGATCCCGCACCGGCATCCTTCTCGACGTAGACGGTGTGACCGGCCGACACCAGCTCGCGCACGCCGGCTGGCGTCATGGCGACGCGGTACTCGTCGTCCTTCACCTCTTTTGGAATGCCGACAATCATCAATAACTCCCTAGTACTCAGTCTTCAATGTTGCTCATGACGTGCTTGATCCGGGTGTAGTCCTCAAATCCATACGACGAGAGGTCCTTGCCGTAACCCGACCGCTTGAAACCGCCATGCGGCATCTCGGCCACGAGCGGGATGTGAGTGTTGATCCAAACGCAGCCGAAGTCGAGATCGCGGGCCATGCGCATCGCCCGACCGTGGTTAGCGGTCCATACCGATGACGCCAACCCGTACTCCACGCCGTTGGCCCACTGCAGCGCTTCGGCCTCATCAGCGAATTTCTGCACGGTGATGACCGGACCGAAGACTTCGGATTGCACCAGTTCGTCATCTTGACGCAGGCCGCCGACCACAGTTGGAGCGAAGCAGAAACCGCGGTCACCCACCGGAGTACCTCCGGTCAACACACTGGCGTGCCCAGGGGTTCGCTCGAGGAAGCCACGCACCCGGTCGAGCTGGGCCGCACTGTTCAGCGGCCCATAGTCAGCTTCATCGTTCTCCAAGCCACCGACCGTGGTTCCCTCGGCCGCCTCAACCAAAGCCGACAGCAGATCGTCGTGCACGCCGGAGCCGGCGAGGACTCGGGTGGCCGCGGTGCAGTCCTGTCCGGCATTGAAATAGCCGGCGCCGGCAATGCCTTCGGCCGCGGCAGCCGCATCAGCATCATCGAAGACGATGACGGGCGCCTTCCCTCCCAATTCGAGATGCACTCGCTTGAGTGTCGGCGCCGCGGCAGCCGCTACCTCCATGCCGGCGCGGACCGATCCGGTGACCGAAACCATGGCTGGCGTGCTGTGAGCGACCAGCGCACGACCGGTGTCGCGATCGCCACACACCACATTGAACACACCCGACGGCAAGTGCTCCGCCATGATTTCAGCCATCAGCAGCGCCGTGACCGGCGTGGTGTCAGATGGCTTCAACACCATGGTGTTGCCGGCGGCGATGGCCGGCGCGAACTTCCACACCGCCATCATCATGGGGTAGTTCCACGGCGTCACCGCACCGCAGACTCCAATCGGCTCACGCCGGATGAATGACGTATGGCCCGCCATGTACTCCGATGCGGCCACGCCTTGGAGGTGACGAGCGGCGCCGGCGAAGAAGCGAATCTGATCCACCATGGGCGGGATCTCTTCATCCATCGTCAACTGAAACGGCTTGCCCGTGTTCTCACATTCGGCGTGCACCAAGTCTTCGGCTCGCGCTTCAAGCGCGTCAGCAATGCGAATGAGGGCCAGACTCCGCTCCGATGGTGTTGTTCGCTTCCAGGAAGCAAACGCGTCGGCCGCCACCGCCAAAGCGTGATCCATGTCGGCGGCTCCCGAGACCGGAGCCTCGGCGAACGCTTCCCCAGTACTTGGGTCGATCAAGGGTGCAGCTGCACCATCCATTGCGTCCTGGTATTGCCCTCCGATGAAGTTCTGCAGCTTTCGCACGTTGCTCCTTTATCCCCGGCGGATCTAGCGCTTAGCGAATCACATCCGCCGCAGCTTCACAAGCGATTACGCAACAATTGCGCCCTTAAACGCCGAATTCTGTTTCATTGGGGGCAGATTAGTGACATAATCCGCCATAAGAGGAAGTACTTTCGACAGACACTCCGACGGAGTCGGAAATGAGGAGCGGCATGTCCGATCTGGACGAGCCAACAGATTCTGAGCCATCAGGCGACGACGATGGAGAGACTGGCGCCTTCTCAGCCACCATTCTCGATGGGCCCAATAGAGCCATTATTGAGGCGCTCCAACAGGATGGTCGGCGCCCCTACGGTGCCATCGCCACTGAGGTCGGCTTGTCGGAAGCGGCCGTGCGGCGGCGAGTGCAGCGCTTGCGCGACGCCGGGATCATGCAAATTGTCGCCGTCACCGATCCGCTGCAGCTGGGCTTCACTCGCCAGGCCATGGTCGGCATTGAAGTCGAGGGCGACGTACGCATCGTGGCCGACAAACTCTCTGCGCTCCCCGAAGTCGACTACGTCGTCATGTGCGCTGGTTCATTCGATCTCTTGGCCGAAGTGGTGTGCGAAGACGACGAGCGTTTGCTGCACGTCCTCAATGACTCCGTGCGATCCATCGATGGCGTGCGCCGAACCGAGACCTTCTTGTATCTAAAACTGAACAAGCAGACGTACAGCTGGGGCACCCGATGATCGGGCACCCCTTGAGTGGAGGAACCACGACATGAGTACCACCAATCCCGAGAACACCAATCTCAGCGAGCAGGCGCGTCAACACCTGTGGATGCATTTCAGCCGACTGGGCGCCTACGACAGCACCCACGAAGTCCCCGTCATCGTGCGCGGTGAGGGCGCCTACGTGTGGGATCAGCACGGCAAGAAGTATCTCGACGGCTTGGCCGGCCTCTTCACCTCGCAGCTGGGGCACGGGCGAACGGAACTCGCCGAAGCCGGAGCGAAGCAAGCCAGCACGCTGGCCTACTTCCCACTGTGGACCTACGCCCACCCCCGGGCCATTGAGTTGGCCGAGCGCATCGCTGCATATGCACCGGGCGACCTCAATCGCGTGTTCTTCACCGCTGGCGGTTCCGAAGCAGTCGAATCAGCCTGGAAGCTGGCCCGCCAATACTTCCGCATGACCGGTGAGCCGCAACGGACGAAGGTCATCAGCCGCGACATCGCGTACCACGGCACCACCATGGGCGCCCTGTCGATCACTGGTCTGCCTGACCTGAAAACCCCGTTTGAGCCACTGGTCCCCGGTGCGTTCCACGTTCCCAACACCAACTTCTACCGGGCCGAGTTGTTCGCCGACGACGAGGTGGCGTTCGGACAGTGGGCGGCCGACGAGATCGAGCGGTGCATGTTGCGGGAGGGAGCGGACACGATTGCTGCCGTGTACCTCGAGCCAGTGCAGAACGCCGGGGGATGCTTCCCCCCGCCCCCCGGCTACTTCGAGCGGGTGCGCCAGATCTGCGACCGCCATGGCGTGCTGTTGGTGTCTGACGAGGTCATCTGCGCCTTCGGCCGCCTCGGCCATTGGTTCGGAGCCGACCGTTATGGCTACCAACCAGACATCATCACAGTGGCCAAGGGCCTGACCTCGGGCTATGCGCCCCTTGGGGCCATGATCGCCTCGGAACGATTGGTCCAGCCCTTCTTGGCGGAAGGCGCCTCCTTCCTGCACGGGATCACCTTCGCCGGACACCCGGTGAGTTGCGCCGTGGCACTCGCCAACCTGGACGTGTTCGAGGGCGAGCACATCCTTGAGCATGTGCAATCAACCGAAGGGGAATTCCGCAGTGCACTCGAGACGCTCTATGACCTGCCCATCGTCGGCGACGTGCGTGGCGCCGGATTCTTCTACGGGATTGAACTGGTCAAGGATAAGGAAACTCGTCTCTCCTTCGATGACGACGAGTCGGAACGGTTGCTCCGCGGCTACCTTTCGGGAGCCCTCTTTGAAGCTGGCCTGATTTGCCGCGCCGATGACCGGGGCGATCCCGTGGTGCAACTCTCGCCCCCGCTTATTTGCGGTTCCGAAGAGATTGAGTTCATCGTCTCTACCCTGCGCGAGGTCCTCACCGAAGCGTGGAAGCGGATGTAGCGCAACCAGAGGGAGCGGCTGATCGCTATCAGCACCTCTCCCTCTGGTGGAACGCCATACCGACACCACTCCCCTCGCGACCAGCCTTGGATGCCAAATCACAAGTTGACATCTGCATTGTCGGTGCCGGATTCACCGGTCTGTGGACAGCCTTGTCCCTGACCAAGGCCGATCCAACTCTGCGCATTGCCATCGTCGAAAAAGAAGTGGCCGGCTTTGGCGCATCCGGGCGCAACGGCGGCTGGTGTTCGGCGCTCTTCGCCACCTCCGATTCGGCATTGGCTCGGTCCTATGGCCTCGGGGCCATGCGAGCCATGCGCCGAGCCATGCAGGACACCGTCGACGTGGTCGGCGCCACCGCGGCCGCCGAAGGAATCGAGTGCCAGTTCGCCAAGGGGGGCACCATTGTCGGAGCCCGTTCGGTGGCGCAACAGACCCGGGCCTTGGCGGAGATCGACGAAGCGCGCGCCCTCGGCTTCGGTGAAGAGGATCTGCGCTGGTTGAACGCTGAGGAAGCACAACAACACGTAGGGATGAGCAATCTGGTCGGGGCAACGTTCAATCCGCACTGCGCCGTCCTGCAGCCCGCCCTGCTGGCCCGAGGCTTGGCCGAAGCAGTCGAGCGGTGCGGCGTGACGTTGTACGAACACACCGAGGTGACCGACATCGCCGCAGGAGGTGCCGGACGATCGCCGGTGGTGCAGACCACGGGTGGCACCATCACGGCCGATGTCGTCGTGCGGGCCATCGAAGCCTGGACGCCGACCTTGCCCGGACACAAACGAACGCTGGCGCCGGTGTACTCCCTCATGGTGGCGACCGAGCCTTTGGGCGCGGAGTTTTGGGATTCTGCCGGATTAGCCGACCGCACGACGTTTTCGGACTTCCGACACATGATCATCTACGGACAGCGCACCGCCGACGATCGCATCGCCTTTGGCGGGCGCGGCGCGCCGTATCACTTCGGTTCCACCGTGCGTCCGGCCTTCGATGATGTGGCATCGGTGCATGAGTTGCTCCGTGGCACCTTGACCGAACTCTTCCCGCAACTGGACCCGGGTCAGATCACTCAGGCCTGGGGCGGGCCCCTGGGGATCCCACGCGACTGGCAGTCTTCGGTCGGATTCGACCGGGAGACGGGGCTGGCCTGGGCCGGTGGCTACGTGGGCGACGGAGTATCGACGACCAATCTGGCTGGCCGAACGCTGGCCGACCTCATCACCGGTGCCGACACCGACATCACGCACCTCCCTTGGGTCAACCACCACTCCAAACTGTGGGAGCCAGAGCCCCTGCGCTGGCTCGGCGTGAATGCCGGCTTGTGGGCCATGAAACTGGCCGACCGCTCCGAGTCCCGCAACGGGCGCCCGAGTCGATTGGCCTCCCGCATGGAGCGATTGCTCGGGCACTGAGGGTCACCGGCAACGAGCGGGCCGGCCAGCGTGCACCCGTACGGCGACGAACCGATCCCGCCGAACTGGCGTCTACATATTGTGCCCACCGCTTCGCTCCGCCGCGCCCTCAGGATCCGACCAATGGGCGCGGCGGCCATCTTCCTCCTCGCCAGCCTCCTTTTGTGGCCTTCGCCCACCATCGCCAGCGCCAATGCCGCCGTCAGCGCCGGGACCCCAGCCAAGCTCGCGGCGGCTCACTGGTCGAGCATCCCAGCCGGACCACTCTCGCCTCGTACCGATCAGTCGACCGTGTGGATCGGCTGGGCATGGGTCATTTGGGGTGGATCCAACCCAACAACTGGCGCCCTCAACAATGGGGCCCTCTTCAATCCCACTACCAATACCTGGACTCGCATGTCTGCCTCTCCGCTTTCACCTCGAGAAGACGCGTTGGCCGTGTGGACCGGACAGGTGGTGATTCTTTGGGGCGGACACAACGACAGCGACGCAAACAACGGGACCGAGCAAGGGCTCGACAATGGCGCCTCCTATAACCCCGTCACACGTAAATGGAAGCTTCTGCCGCCTTCTCCGTTGTCCTCCCGATCTTTGGCCACGGCAGACTGGACCGGCAAGCTGGCCATCTTCATAGGCGGACAGTCATCGAATCTCGCATCGCCTCCCCTCGATGGCGCCACCTTCAACCCAGCCACCAACACCTGGGCCCTTCTCCCGAAGTTGCCGATGCAACGTGCCGGGACGCCCGTTTGGATCACCGCGGCCTGGAGTGGACGCCAACTCATTACCTGGACCACTTACCAAATCATCACGAAACTCCCCGATGGTGCAGAAATCCAGGGAAGACAGGTGGGGGCCACGTGGGCTCCAGGCCACCCAGGGTGGAATCTGCTCCCGAAGCCACCTGCGCACGTCTACACCTACGCCGCCACGTCGTTGTGGGTGAACGGGTACGACGTACTGGTGGGCGGATCGTTCTGCCTTCCATCAATGAGTTGCCCCGCATCGCTCACCAGTAGCGCAGAGGCATACAACGCGGCGACGCGCACCTGGACGGCGAGTCCAGAGAACGCGGTGATCGAGGGCCAAAATCCCGTTGCGTCCACGGTGACGAGCGCGGTGATCATCAACCAGACGAGCACCATTGAGGCGGCTGGCTCTTCGGGCGGGAATGCCGTGCCTGGAGATGGCGTGGCCTTCAATCCGAAATCAGGCACCTTGATCGCACTTCCACCCTTGCCGTTGCCGGAAAGTGGAGTGAAAGGACTCTCATTGGTGTGGACAGGACGCAACCTGCTCGCTTGGGGCACGCTCAACTCGTCCAACCGGGTTTTTGCGGAGACATTGTCCTAACGACAACCGTTCAGTGCCACAATCACTCCGATGGATGCCACCCCTCGCGAAGCGATCACTGAGCTCATTTACACCTACGCCGAGCGCATTGATGCTGGTGATTTCGCCGGCGTGGCCAAGGTGTTCCAGCACGCCACCTTGACCTTCGAGGGGTTTGGGGATGCCATCTCCGGTGCCGATGCCATCCAGGCCCTCTACGAACGAACCACGCGTCGCTACGAGAACGGCACACCCCAAACGAAGCACGTAATGACCAATGTGGTCGTCGACCTCAGCGAGGACGGCACCTCAGCCACCAGCCGTTCCTATTTCACGGTCCTTCAGGCCGTGCCTGGAGCCCTGACGCTCCAACCTGTCATCGCTGGTCGATATCGCAATTCCTATGCCTGCGTGGAAAGTGAGTGGCGCTTCACCGCGGTACACATCATCATTGAGCTCATGGGAGACCTGGCTCACCACATGCTGTTTGACCTGAAGTCATGAAACTGTCCCTTTCCTACGACTGGGATTGCTCACCCGACTCCTTCTGGGCGCTCTACTTCGATCCGGAATTCGTCATTCGCCTCCACCTCGAAGGATTGGGTTCGCTCTCGGCCGAGGTGATCTCACAAGAAGGCGATCTCACATCGGGACTTGTCCGGACGCTGCGCTACAGCCAGAGGCCGAATATGCCCGGCCCCGTGCGCAAGATCTTCGGCGAGGAAATTGTCTCGACCGAAGTCAGCACCTTCACGCCGGCCAAATCGACCACCACTTTTACCCTCACGCCAGGCACCATGGCTGACAAGACTCAACTCAGCGGGTCCATCGCTCTCACGGCCAATGGCGACGGCTCCACGGAACAATTCGACCTCGATGCCCGAGTAAAGATCTTCGGCGTCGGCCCCATCGTCGAGCGTTTCATTGAGCACCAGGGTCGAGAGATTCAGGAGAAGTCGGTGGCCTTCATGCGCCAAGAACTTGGGGCCTCGGACTGACCGATCCACGTCGGAATCGCCCAACGAGGGAGATGAAGTGGCACATCAAGAAGAACCCGAAGACCGAGCTCCCATCTGCCCCTTCTGTGGCGTGACCGCCCTCCCATCCGAAACGCCCGCCGGGTTTGCCAACGAGGAATTCGTCTGCGAGAACCCAGACTGTTCGGCCTGCGGCGAAGCTATTGAGCTCTAACGCCCAGTTCGATCAATCGCCACAGAGCATCCGTATCGAGATACATCTCGCACACATCAGCCACTCGATCGATCTGAAACTCACGAGCGTCAGCGAACGAGATGCCCGAGGGCACCCAGTCCTTCCCCCTGGACGCACCCACCAGACCGAGAAAACTCTCCCGGAATGCGTCCGACTCGAAGAGCCCGTGCAGTGAGGTGCCGAAGACCAGTCGATCGCCGTCGCACGCGCTCGTCAGGGCATCGCCGCCGACGTCATTGAGGGCCATCCACGGCCCCCAAGACGTTCCGACTCCCGCCACGGCGACGGTTCGGCCGTGTCGGATCTCGTAGCCGTGCACCCAGGTATGGGCGAAGGCCGTCCCGTGTCGCAACTGCGTGGTCTTCTCGGTCTCGAAGGTCGTCACCACCGGTAGCCAACCCAACCCGGCCACCGCGGACTCACCAGATTCCACCCCTTCGGGATCGGCGATGCCCCGGCCCATCATTTGGAAGCCGCCGCAGATTCCCAGCAGCACGGGAGGCGAGGCGGACTGCCGTCCCTTCTCAATGATCTCCAACAGACCGCTGGACCGGAGCCACGACATATCGGCGATGGTCGACTTGGTGCCCGGCAGGATCACCAGATCGGGATTCCCGAAGTCGGCCGGATGATCGACAAAACGGACCCGCAGGCCAGTATCGATGGCCAACGGATCAATGTCGGTGAAGTTCGAGAGGCGCGGGAACCGAAGGACGACGACGTCGAGTTGATCGACGTCGGCCAACCGGGGCGACACCACCTGATCTTGAAGGTAGCGGTGCAGGGAATCCTCGGCATCGAGCACCAAGCCGGTCAGATACGGCAGAACACCGAGTGTCGGCACGCCGCACCGGGCTTCCAGTTGTTCCATAGCATCACCCAGCAGCTCACGGTCGCCTCGGAACATGTTGATGATGAAGCCACGCACGATGGACCGCAGCTCGCCGGGGAGGATGGCCACGGTGCCGAACAGATGGGCGAACACACCACCTCTGTGAATGTCGCCGACCACCACGGCGGAGATCCCCGCTCGCTGAGCCAGCCCCAGATTCACGATGTCGTAGTCGAGCAAGTTGATCTCGGCCGGACTGCCCGCACCTTCGCAGATCACCACATCGAAGCGGGAGCGCAGGTCTTCGAGCGCCCCATCGACAATCCCCACCAGCTCGTCTTTCGATCGCTGATAATCGCCCGCCTCCTCCACTTGGCGCGGTTGACCCATGACGATGACCTGCGATGAATGCTCCGAGGTGGGTTTGAGCAGGACCGGATTCATGGCCGCCTCGGGCTCGGCCCCGGCGGCGACGGCTTGGATCCATTGGGCCCGGCCAATCTCGGCTCCT
>Ga0182030_10019655_pt1 | contig 12821 bp, 9 predicted proteins | sample 812S3MmetaG_FD_121299 | JGI IMG/M metagenome (GOLD analysis project Ga0182030, IMG submission 121299) | Permafrost microbial communities from Stordalen Mire, Sweden - 812S3M metaG (Illumina Assembly) | ecosystem: Environmental > Terrestrial > Soil > Wetlands > Permafrost | place: Sweden... | reverse complement strand
AGACCGCTCCCTGCTTTAGATTGTTGCGCAACCTCTCAAGAGTGAGATCAGTCACCGCCTGCATGAGCGGATGGGCCGGATGCAGGAGGCTGGCCATCGGAGCGGCGGCGCGATCTTCTAAGCGCACAAACTTCTTTTCAAAACAGACCCGCTCGTAACGGAGAGTGACCGGATTTAGATTGCGCCGGTCCCGGCCCGTAAGCTGCCGATCCCGCTCGCGAATGATGGCCGGGACATTCGTTATCTCGTAGCGGCCCTCTTCACGGGGGCGCAATTCACCACCGAGTTGCTGAAAGGCCTGGGAGAAATAGGACCGAATGAAGTAGGGCTGTAGCTTGCGCGCCTCGGCCTTTTCCATCTCTTCCTTGACCGTGTACAGGCGTTGCAGGTCCATGACTTCTTCAGACAGGGCATTGCGGGAGAGAATTTCTTCGATATGAGCCGTGTCGAGTGCGCCTTCCACCTTGGTTCGCAACTCGTCGCGGCGTTTTGGATCGTCCCCGTAGCGGATGGCTTCGATGAGCAGGTCTTTGAGGCTCTTTTCCTCGAAGACTTCGCCAAGGATGTCGAAGACGCGCCCGCCGAGAGCCTCGCGTTGAATTTCCAGTTTCTGAAAAAGGCGGGCAAACACATCGCCCTCTCGGGTTTCGGCGGCTAGCATATTCCACAAGTGGCACATCTGAGTCTGGCCGATACGATGAATCCGCCCGAATCGTTGCTCAATTCGGTTCGGGTTCCAGGGGAGGTCATAGTTGACCATCAGATTTGCATTCTGAAGGTTGATACCTTCGCCAGCCGCATCAGTAGCCACGAGTACGCGAACGCGGGGATCGACGCGGAATAGCTCTTGGATTTTGCGACGCTCATCCCGGTGAACACTCCCATGGATTTGAACGACGGCTTCCTGGCTACCCAGCAGGTCCTTGATCTTCCGGTCAAGGTAATGCAACGTGTCCTTGTGCTCAGTAAAGATGATGAGCTTGCGCTGGTTCCCATCGGCATCCCGCATTACAGGGTTGTCCTGGAGAATATGGGAAAGCTCGTCCCACTTGCGATCCTGGTTGGAACTCCTGAGTAGGAGGGCCTGAGCCTCCAGGTCGGCTAGTTGCAAGATTTCAGCTTCCAGTTCCTGAATAGTCTGAGCTGCGGTAGCCTGATCGACGACCTCTTCCTCAAACTGGTCGAACTCCTCGGCGGGCAACTGGTCTGCGAGATCCCAGAGGTCATCCGCACTTCGCTCGATAGGGAGGGCCTCCAATCGACCGCGGGAGCGAAGCTGTTCCTCCTCCAAACGACGTTTCATCTTGCCGTGGCGCCGGCGAAGGGACTGATAGATGGCCTCTGGACTGGAAGCCAAGCGGCGCTGGAGTGCAGCCAATGCAAAGCCAACGGTCCCTTTGCGGCCACCATCCTGAAGACGATCTGCGCGATTCATTTCTTCCGTGACGTAGGTCGTCACGGCTTGGTAAAGAGCCCTCTCCGCATTTGACAGCTTGTAGGAAGCTGTATAGGCACGGCGCTCTGGAAAGAGGTGCGTGCCGTCGAAGCGGAGCATTTCTTCCTTGACCATTCTCCGCATGAGGTCCGCTACGTCCACTTTGTGGGCGCCGTCCCGGAACTTCCCGTAGAAACGGTCAGAGTCCAGCAGAGAAAGGAAAAGCTGGAAGTCCGCCTCTTTGCCGTTGTGCGGAGTCGCGGTCATCAAGAGAAAGTGGCGAGTGACGCTGCCGAGAAGCTGTCCAAGCTCAAAGCGCTTTGTCGTGTTGATCTTGTTTCCGTAGTAGTTTGCTGACAGCTTGTGGGCTTCATCCACGACGATCAGATCCCAGCGTGAGGACTTGAGCCTTTCCTGCAAATCCTCGTTGCGGGAGAGCTGATCGAGTCTCGCGATAATGAAGTCCGTGTCCTCAAACGGATTGCCACTCAAGGATTGCTCAACGTGCTCGCGGGAGAAAATAGTGAAGCTCAGCCCGAACTTCTCGAAAAGTTCATCCTGCCATTGATTGACTAAGCTGCCAGGAGCGACAACGAGGATGCGAACGGCGTCGGCCCGCATAATCAACTCGCGGATGTAGAGTCCCGCCATAATCGTCTTGCCCGCACCGGGGTCATCGGCGAGCACAAAGCGCAGCGGCTGTTTGGGCAGCATCGCCTCATAAACTGCGGTGATCTGATGGGGAAGCGGCTCAATGTTCGAGGTATGGACGGCCATCATCGGATCAAAAAGGTGTGCCAGATGAATCCGGAATGCCTCGGCAGCGAGCTTGAAATCCTCACCCGAGGCGTCGAATGCCCACGGACGGCCGGCTTCTGCCAGGAAGAGAGCCGGTTCGTCGGCCCTGAAAAGCATTCTCTCCAGAACAGCGCCTTCAATCGTCTTGTAGTAGACGGTGAGCGCATGATCGCCGACAAACTCCGTTGCCACAATACGGACGGGGCGGTTGGGATCGATACCCGAGATAGCCGACTGACTCTTGATCTCTTCCAGCTTCAACATGTCTTGCCCTTGAAACGAATATCTCCACCCGCCGAGATGAATGAAACGCGTTCGCTGAAATTTGACACGATTGTGCCTTCTGTTCATTCTGCGTTGGAGTTCGTTAGGTACTTGACGCCTTCGCTTTAGAAGCGCTCTTCGCAGCTCGTTGGCATGCCTTTTCGAAGGAGTCAAGCATGCCGTAACCACTGAAGCTGATCTTGACAGTCTTCACTGCTGTTTTTGGATCAGGCTTGGTTACCTCCAGCCATCCGCGGGCGATCATCTTTTTCATCAACTTCGCCACGTTGGGTTGGGGGATCCCGATCACTTGAGCGATCTGAGTTTGCGACTTCGATACAGGCCTGTTGCATTCCCGGAGAACCAGCACCACCGACCTTGGGTCCGCTGATGGAAAAGCGTCTCCAAGTTCCGTCCGGTAGGCATCCATCATGTCTAGAAAAATGTCCAAATATGCCACACATCATCCTTTGATACAACAACATGCCAAATAGCATGACAGTTTTCCCTTACCTGGAACAGCAGCGATATTCCAAATGGAATATCTCCAAGTTGTTCCCAGGGGCCAGATCGACATTCCAAATGGAATAAGCGCCAGTGTCTCTCAATTGGCCTACGCATGTAAAGGCCGGCGGACGCTTGCCTTCCCCAGCCATCAGTTGCGGCGTCTACCGCTTTCCCGTCAATCTCGCTGTCGAGATCGCGATCCGCGAAACGGCCGCGGAGTTGCGCAAAGACGATGCCATCGAACAAGTGATCTTTGCCTGTTTCGACGAGACGGTGTATGCAGTCCGGCGTCGTACGATTATGCTCAGTCAACGCTCAAGAAAATGGCCTGAATAGAAAGCGAAACTCAGCGGGGCTGAGTGCAGCGTTTTACGAATTGAACGCCCCTTCGCAGTGCTTGTAAACTTGTTTGTATGGCATTCGACCGCGCAGCTTTCGCCGATAAACTACGCCGTTCCAAGGAGCATTTGGCCGTCGACGACGGAGAAATGGCTGTGGGAACAGGCATTTCCGAAAGTCGCCTTTCCATACTCTTGGCCGGTTTAGCTGAACCGACAGGAGATGAGGTTCTCATCCTAGCTGACTTCTTCGATTGCGATTACAAGTTCTTTATATCTATGGATAAGCTGGCAGCCTTCGAGCAAACGGACAGCCTGTATCGAAAGCACGGCACGGCGTTCAGCAAACAGGATAGAAGATCGATTCAACAGTTTCTTTATTTGTGCGAGTGCGAAGCTTGGCTTTGGAAGACAGCCACGCGCAGAACGGAATCGTTCTCCTTCACGCCGAAGGGAAATCATTTCAAGACACATGGCGAGCAAGCAGCCTGCGAACTCCGGAAGCACCTGGGATATGTGGACGGCGAAATTCCCTCCGATTTGTTCCGGGACTTGCGGCGCATTGGCATCCACGTGTTTCGTCGGAAGCTTGTCAATTCCAATATCTCCGGGGTCATGATTTGGCATCCGAGCGCTGGTCGCTGCATTTTGGTCAACTATCACGAAGACCTGTATCGGCAACGTTTCACAGCCGCACACGAACTGGCTCATGCGCTCATGGAAGACTCTGAAGTAAACGTGTCATTCGGTAACGACGGATCGAATTTGGCTGAGGTCCGCGCCAATGTGTTCGCGTCGCATTATTTGGTGCCTCCCGAATTCTTGAAAGGCATCTCAGTTGGCAAAGGCGGGTGGACGGAATCCGATCTTAACCTGTGGGCTGGAAAGCTGACCGTAAGTACAATGATGCTGCGCATCGCACTGAAGGAACATGGGCTGATTACCAGCGAACAATTTGATGAACTGAAGGCCAGCCGGGCACCGCGTAATCAGAAGATTGATCCAGAAATAGCAAACGAATCCGGCAGGACGCGCGAACGAAAGTCTGCATTGCTGGAGCGAGGATTATCTTTCCATTATGTGAATGAATGCATGGAAGCGCTTCGAAATGGTGATATTTCATATGCTCGCGCCGCTGAGATGATGCTCATTTCGGAGCATGACCTCCCGGGGATAACCGCGCTTTTCGCGGTGGATGGCCAAAAGTGAATTCTTACTCCACATTCAAGCTCTTAAATGTGGTAGACACCTGCTCGCTCTGGAATGTCTTGGCAAGCCTATTGCTATATCGGAATGCCAGGAGCGCTGGGATGTCGATGAGCTCTACTCGGTTTGTTAAATATGAGTGCCTGCATAAACGGGGCGCGAATTCGCCGGAATGGATCGAGCTCAGGAAGCGCCTGCTGGAGAGAGTGTCTGCTGACGAGATCATGTTTTGCGATATTGAACTGGAGGATTTGCAGGAGGTTGCTTCATTAGAGGCAAGATTGGCAATCAGCAAGGGTGAACTGTCTTGTATCGCTTGGGCAAAGCGCACGGGGCAAAGCTTCTTTTCCGATGACAAGAAGGCGAAACGCCTCGCGGGGAGCGTACTCGACGATGAATCGATTCAGGATACGCCGCACCTATGCGCCTGGCTATGCATCCACGGAAGCATCCATGAGCATGATGAAGGCCGGATCAAGACGGATCTGAAGAGTCTGAATCGCCCCTTAGATCCGCATATCTCGAATGCGTTTCGGCGCGCCTTGGAAATCAGGCTTATGAATGAGATGCAACGGCAATCAGGTCAGTCATGAATAGGCTGCGATCTACGGGCGCGAGATTCTATGTTGACGATGAGAAATCGCCGATATTCATTTCGACGTACGCCTATCTTGGAAACGTGCGTCGGGCTGTTGCCACCAATTGAGACATCGTCAATGATTCAGTTTCGGGGTAAGAAGAAGCGATTCAAAATCCAAAGGCCCTGATCTCCATCCACGATGCCATTGCGCGACTCAACCCTTCTATTGAGGGCTGCGGCGTGCCATAGGCACGTCGAAAGCGAGTATCGTGAGCGTCAATTCACGATTCCGGTCATTGGGCTGATGAAAGATATAACGGAAGATGGACTCATCCAAATTACCAATTGTCCGTTTATAGTCTTTGTGTTTTGGGGTACTATCCGCAATCTTCACTAAGACATCGGTGAAGTTAGCGTTCCTATTAAAGATCAACACGGCTGTCTTTGTGTCTCGCCAACTGAGGTAAGAAAGCAGTTGGTCGATGGTTTCAAGAAACTGCTTCTCGCCGGCCCAAAACTTACATTCGGCAATAAAGACATTGCGTCCTTCATCTCGAATCAAGATGTCGGTCTTTCCTTGAAAGTTAAACGTCTCACCCGTTGCGCGACCCTCATATTGGCCGTTGAGCTGTACGAGAAAATGCGTTCTTAAATCCTCTTCTCCCATCTTTTCAAAGGCCTTGGGACTTTGCTCCATCACCCGAACCATGCTTGAAATGATGCCAAGAATATTCTCATACTCCGCCACTGCGAGCGCCGGTTCTGGCTGAAATGGTCCCGCCGATGCGGGTGGTCGTTCGATCCTCGGCCTACGCCTTTGCATGGGTACAGCGTAGGTCGCCGCTGCTCCGTCGCGTCGTTTGATTGGAAAGCCGACGGAGGCAGCGATGTGTGAATCGCTCAGCAACTTATTCTTTCTCTGCTGGATCTGCTGACGAATTTGTTGCACAATCCCCGAATTGTGCCGATCAATGGCCATTTTCAGGTTCCCGAGGTTCTGCTTCAGAAGCGTTAGCTCGTTGTCAAACTCGCGTTTCGCCCTCTCCGCATCGAGATTAACACTGGCGTATGTAAGGTGGATCTCACTCTTCACGACCTCCGCCCTAGATCCCCCAGAGCTGTATGTGCCGCTCTGCGGTTGGACGCCAAACAGCCCAGGGTCACCCGTAAATGGGATTACGAATGTCACTCGCGTTCCGGCGAGATAGAAGGGCTCGCTTCGGTCGTAGATGAAACGCATCGGATCGCCGCTGACATCAATCTGCTTCTCCCCGTAGTCAACGTAGATTCCCGCCTCGTCAAGGACAGGCACATCAAGAGTGAACTCGTCCACGAGCGATCCCACCAAGTCCTCTTCGCTGGCGTTGAGTACATAATTCGGCTCAAGAGACTGAATCTTTGTTTTGATTTGGCGCTCTTGGCCTGGCAATACTTCCAATATAGACGCCCCGTTGAATAGCATCCTTCTCCACCCTTACCGCCTTGCTGGCAATCACGTGGCAATACCGCTCATTATGGGCCGGGGATTGGACAGATTCAAGGACTAATAGATACGAGTACCCCAAGCGCTTAGCCTTCGATGTCAAATGGCGCAAAATCCCCGAGTATCAAATCGAGCAGGTTCAGCCTGGAAACGTACATCGGGCTGTTAATCGCCAACTGAGGCTCAACTTCCGGTTTGCCCGTGATACGAGCTGCGACCGGCATATGTCTAACCCGAAAGTTCCATATGAAGCTGGCTTGGTGCGAATGCCCTTTGCGGTTTGATCTCAAGAAAGGCGTGGAACGGCGGATTCACCCTATAACGTGTAGGAGCACCCGCTTCCTCTGAGAGATTGCGCGCCATTACTCTTGTTTTCATCAAGCTGTCTTCGTCGTTGGTGAATTCGTAGCGGCCTGGCGAGGTTTCAGGTCCGAGAAAAGTCAGTTCAGTCAGAAGATCAACGATCTCAGCAATTCTAATATCGCTGATCCCAGCCCTTCGCATAGCTACCCTGATATGTTCTCCGTCTACAATTTCCGGCCCACCGGCGAATTCCAGAAGCAAATCATCTATCTCGCGGATCCTTGGCTTTGCCTCAGAGAGAACTGAGTTGAGGGCGAATTGCGAGTACTGCTGTTGGGCTGACAACAGGTCCTCCTCTTCAATTCGCACATGGTTCCGATTCACGGCGAATTCCAGCGACGCCTTAACCAGAACAATCAAATCTCGGGGCCTTGGAAGCACTGAGGCGGCCAAATAATCCCTTATGGGGACGTTGCGGATTGCAGAGGGGAAGTATCTGTCCCAGACACCCTCAGGCCTAGTCACGTCCGCACCGGCTTTCACAAACCGCTCCTCGACGACTCTTCTCAGCATCTCAGGATCGTTCCAGCTAATCCTGCGGACTGGAAGTTTGTCTCGTTCGCGCGAATATTTAATCATGGCCGCGTGGATATCACTCCGGAGAAACAGAGTTAAGGAGAGGTTGACTGCTCCTCGCCTGTCTCTACTGAAATCCAATGCAACGCTTGTGCTGACGCTAAGAAGCCCAAAGAGTAGTTCACTTAATAGCTCCAGTTCCGTGTTTTGGTCCCAAGACTTGTCAAGATTGTCGACCAGTATTGCGACCTTCGCTTTGCTGTGAAGCGCATTTCCAAGAACTGAGCGAAGTTGGGCCAGCATCTCGCTATGCAATCGCTCACTAATAGACGATCTACGTGCCTCTGATGTACCTTCGGTTGGCAAGTCTCCCAAGCGTCGAACCGCAGCCTCAAGGCGGAGCGAAAACTCCGGCGTGATAAAGGATTTGTACTGCTCAACGAACCCGCACAAATTGGCCTCTGCATCGGTCTTCATATAATATGCAGGCTTGCCGAGAACCTCTTCGTACACGCTTTTAGCGAGTTCAGTAAACAAAAGGAACTTTCAGAAGCTCTCGATCAAATATCCCTTATCTGCAACTGCAAGCTGCTGGGAGAGCATCGCCATTATCCCCTCTAGCTCATAATCCACCGGCTTCACGATACAAATATGGTTGCGCGGGTCCGCGCGTAGTTCCTCGGAGAGCTTATACAAGGAAGCTGTCTTGCCCGTGCCCTTCCTACCAACGAAAATTGAGTGCTTGGACCGAAGTGCCTCGTTATATGCGTTGGTTGGCACGAAATAATCAGGGACTTCGTCAGACTCGAATTCGGCGATGGGGTCGCCGATCGCTATGCTGCGAAGCTCACCACGGGCCCGTTCTTCCGACTCGTACTGTTGAGCCTCAATCTTCCTGTTTTCATAGTCCTCGATAATTGGGAGCAGCCAGTCGCTATAAATTGCTTCGGCAGCCGCTGCTGTTCCGTGGTGGCGCAGCATATCCCGATAGTCGATCGGAGGTACATAAGGATCCAGCGCGAGCATCAAAAGTGGCTTCCCGAGACCGTGTGCGAGGCCAGCGACGAGCGCTTGCTTAGCATTCTGCAATTCCCAGCTCTTGTAGTCGGTGGAGAGAAATTGGCAGGATACCGCGAATGCTGAATTAACGTGCTGGACGTACCAGGAGAAAGGCTGTGTTTGAACTTCTTTGGGGTCGTCTATGACCGACGGGATCGGACAAGACGCCACTCTGCGGGCTATTCGAATTGCTGCATCAGTATCGACGTTTGGTTTCAAATGCAAAAGCGTTGGCCTTCTGGCCTTCCTTGACTCCAAAGGGCCGAGCAGGTCGTGAAAAATGGTTTTGTCTAGGCTTTTGTACGGCTCCTCTTTGTAGAATTCTCTGACGATTTCATGGCTGTTGCTGAATGAGGAGTAGCCGACCGTCGTGAGGAGTTGGAAGCTACTGAAATCCTGCTTAGCCCGTTCTATATTGGGGTCGAATAGGAGCCAGATACGCTTATTGAGTGCAATTGCGTAACCGAGCTCGAAGAGGACATTCGGGTTCAAGCCGGTCACGTCCGCTATGAATAACTGGCAATTACGAATTTGTGAGCAAATCGCGCTGATAATCACGCGACCACCGACTGAGACGCTCTTCCAGCCCGCTATATCGACTACGCCGCCGGTGGAGATTGCCTCAATTGCAAGTTCAATTGGCTCAGCACGAGATGCAGGCTCGGATGCATACGCAACGAAACATTGAACTTTGTCAGACATAGCTGCTTCGCATTGTATGCTCAGTCGAACCACGCGACAACATCCATTTCAGATCATGCGTGCAACTGGCGTTTGATTCTGCCCTGCTCGAGCTGGATTCGATCCGAACGTATTGTCGGCAATCTGGAAACCCGGTTGGGCATCGTTGCGGCCAGCTGTTGCAAAATCGCCAAAGCGCTCGTCGAAGCCTGATCGGTCCCCGAAAGGTCGCCCAGCCTTTCGGAATGAGCGCCGACAGAACAACTTCCATTGGCGCTGTGATCGCCGCTGGATTGAGGGAAACACCCTGGTAGTTCTCTCCAGATGGATTTCGGGGATTCTCAGTCCAACGGAAGACGATTTTGCAGCTGGCCGGCGACAGCTGGATCGAGAAGGCTTGGTTCGTTGTTCCGCACATTGCCGACGCGGTCGCTGACGGGCCAGGCTTTCATAAGCTCGGCTGGATACGGACAGAGCAAGTCCATGGGCGGACGCGCCGGGTCGCCAGGGTCGAGCCAGCGGTCGTAGTCTCTAGGTTCCAGGATCACCGGCATCCGGTTGTGGATCGGCTCCATTACCTCGTTGGGATCGGTAGTGAGTATGGTGAAGGTCTCCAACGGCTCGCCGTCTTTGGGGCGCCAACTCTCCCAGAGGCCGGCAAATGCGTAAGGCTCGCCGCTTTTCAGCGCGATGGCAAAGGGCTGCTTGGTATTGGCATTCTGGCGCTTCCACTCGTAAAACGCATCCGCGGGCACCAGGCAGCGGCGCTTCTTGAGCGCCTCCCGGTAGGCCGGCTTGGCGGCGGCTTCCTCGGCGCGTGCGTTTATCGTGCTGTAGCCGATCTTTGCATCTTTGGCCCAGAAGGGCACCAGGCCCCAGCGCAGCAGGGCGGCCTCACGCCTGCCCGAATCGCGATTCAGACGGATGACGGGCTGGATGCTCTGCGGCGCGGCATTGTAGGTGGGCGCAAACCATGGCATCTCCTCCAATTCGAGGCCAAGCCATTCTGCAAGAACCTCTTGCGTCGATTTCCGGGCGAAGCGTCCACACATGGCTCCCTCAGAATAGCCAACCTGCTGGCCTCGATCCCAGAGAATCTTTGACAACCCGCCCGTTTCGAGAGAAGCTATAAGCGAAGAAATAGCGAATACGAGACCCGTCATGTCATCCGCTGCAGCATTACGCCTTGAAATTGAACGCACCCTGGAACACCGCTTCCCGGCGGCGCTGACGCTTGCTCCGAAGACCAGTTACGAGGTGGCGCCGACCGGCATTGCCCCGGTGGATGCGTTGCTGGAGGGCGGTTTGCCGGTGGGAGCAATCAGCGAAGTCACGGGGCCGGCGTCGTCGGGACGAACCAGCCTGACGCTGGCGTTTCTGGCCAAGAGGACAGAGGCGGCCCAAGTTTGCGCTTGGGTGGATGCGGGCGATGCCTTCGATCCTGAGTCGGCGGCGGCCAGCGGAGTGGGCTTGAAACAACTGCTATGGGTCCGCTGCCGAAATGAGAGTGGACTGGCGCGGGCCAAGCCGTGGACGCGGCTCGACCAGGCGCTCCGCGCGACAGACCTGCTGTTGCAGGCTGGTGGATTCGCGGCGATCGTCCTGGATCTGGGGGATATGGAGCCGGCACACGCTATGCGGATTCCGTTGGCCACCTGGTTCCGGTTCCGGCAGGCTGCCGACCGGACACGATGCAGCCTGGTGGTGCTGGGCAAGACGGCCTATGCGCAATCCAGCGCGGCGGTCAAGCTGGAGTCTGGGCCATTCCAGCCGGAGAGCGTGGACGGAACCGTATGGCGCGGCTGTACGTTCGAGGCCCGGCGCGGACGCCAGCGGTTTACGCCACAGCTTGCCAGCGCGCGGAAGCCGCCGGCTTCCACATGGTCTGCAATCGCCGCTTGGGAAACCGGGATGCGCGCATGAGCAGCGAACTCTATGCCTGCATTCATGCCGCGGAGTTCCCCGCGCAGGCTTTGCTGCGTTTGCGAACGGATTTACAGGCACAACCCGTCGCCGTGCTCGATGGCCCGGCGTTACAGGAAACCGTTTGTTCCCTGAACCGGTACGCAGTGCGGAGAGGAGCGGCGCTGGGCATGACGAAACTGGAAGCCGAAGGCCTCAGCGGACTGCAGCTTCTGTCGCGCTCGGCAGAAGTCGAGACTGCCGCGCACGCCGTTCTGCTGGAGTGTGCGTCGAAGTTTTCTCCCCGGATCGAAGAAGCCAGCGATGGAACTGGATGCGCGTTGATGCTCGACATTGCAGGGATGGAACTGCTGTTTGGTCCTCCGGAGAAGCTCGCCGAACGGCTGCGCGATGAGATGGCAACAGCGGGCTTTCGCGTCTCCGTTGCCTCGAGCGCGAATTTCCATGCGGCGCGAATCAAGGCAACCGCAACGCGCGGCATCACAATCATTCCAGAAGGCGAAGAAGCACGCGCACTGGAGAAGCTGCCCATTGCTTCGCTTGCCCTGACGGAAGAGCACAAGGAAACCTTTGCGCTGTGGGGCATTCGTACGCTGGGCGAACTGGTAGCCCTGCCGGAGGTGGAGCTGGTCAAGCGGTTCGGCGCTGCGGCCAGCGACTGGCGTGCTCTCGCCCACTGCGTGGCGCGGCACACCTTTCAGCCCATCGAGCCCGAGTTTGCACTGAAGGAGTTCTACGACTTCGAAACTCCCGTGGAACAGATCGACTCGCTGCTCTTCATCGGCGCGCGCATGATCGACTGCCTGGTGGCGCGCGCGGCGGGAAGAGCGTTGTCGCTGGCGTCGCTCACCGTAGACATGCAACTTGAGGGCGGACAATCTCATCACCTTGCGATTCATCCTGCTGTGCCTTCCATGGATCGCAAGTTCCTACTGAAGCTGCTGCAACTGGAGATGGGTGCGCATCCGCCGCTGGCAGCAGTGGTTTCGCTCACACTCACAGCGGAAGCAGGGCAGTCGAGCAAAATGCAGCTCGGCCTCTTTGCGCCGCAGACCCCGGAGGCTTCGCGGCTGGATGTGACACTGGCGCGGCTCAAGGCCATCGTAGGTGAGGATCGCGTCGGCACGCCGGCACTCGAAGACACACACCGCCCAGGCAGCTTTCGGATGGAAGGCTTTGTGGTGGATGCAAAACCTGCCACACCAAAAGCCGAATGCGCGCGCATGGCTCTGCGCCGTTTGCGGCCTCCCCATCCGATTCTGATTTCACTGGACGCGATGAAGCCGGTGGCCTTCCGCGATGGAGACAATCGCTTCGAGATCACGGCTGCCTACGGTCCCTGGAGAACCAGCGGCTGCTGGTGGTCTCAGAATGGGTGGGATACGGAAGAATGGGACGCTTTGGCCGCGAGATCTAATGGCGAAGCGTTCGGCTGCCTGCTGGTTCTGGACCGGCTACGGAACGAGTGGCGGCTGGAGGCGTTCTATGACTGACCGTTGCTCCCCTGTTTCCAACACACGCTCGCCCGGAACGCCGGTCTGCCACCCCAACGACGCTTACCAGCCACCGGCCCTTCAAGAGTCCACAAGCGTTTCCCGAAGGCGGCAATCAACGGCAATTGCGCATGACAGCGAGTACGTCGAGCTGCACGCAACAAGCGCCTTCAGT
>Ga0182030_10019654_pt1 | contig 12821 bp, 10 predicted proteins | sample 812S3MmetaG_FD_121299 | JGI IMG/M metagenome (GOLD analysis project Ga0182030, IMG submission 121299) | Permafrost microbial communities from Stordalen Mire, Sweden - 812S3M metaG (Illumina Assembly) | ecosystem: Environmental > Terrestrial > Soil > Wetlands > Permafrost | place: Sweden... | reverse complement strand
CCGCCTTTGACGCGCTGGTTCGCCAATACGAGCACCAGGTTTTGCGCCTCGCCCTGCACCTCACCGGCAGCGAGCAGGATGCGGAAGACATCTACCAGGAGGCATTCCTCAAGGCCTACCGGTATCTGAACAATTTCCGTTTCGAGTGCTCGTTTTATACCTGGATTTACCGGATCGTGACCAACCTCTGCCTGGATCAACTGCGCCGCCGCAAGACGCGCCGGGAAGATTCCGCAGTGGTTCTCGATCACTCTGGCGACGAAATCGACCTGATGGCCTCGGTTTCCGATGAGCGCGCGTTTTCGAACCCTGGCAAAGAGTTGGATCGCAAGGTTCTGGGCGAGAGCATTCAAATCGCCCTGGAGACACTCACCCCCCGCGAGCGCATGGTTTTTGAACTGAAGCACTATCAGGGGCTGCGGCTGCGGACCATTGGAGAAATGTTAAGCACCACCGAGGAGACGGCGAAGAACACCTTATTTCGGGCAACCAAGAAGTTGAGAAGCCAATTGGCAGGCATTCGGTAACCAGACCCAGGTACGACGTATTTCCGGAAGGGATTGCCGCGGAGCGCATCAGCGCTGACAGATGGCGACCTCAAGGCAAACGGGCAGTAAAATTTTGAGGCAGAACAGGACGTGTCCAAATGAATTCAGGCATGAATTGCGCAGAAATCCACGAAAGGGTTGTGTTGGCCGTTTACAGTGAGTTGCCGGACGACGAAAACCATGCGTTGTTGCAGCATTTGGCGGGTTGTCCACCTTGCCGGGAAGAGCAGGAGCAACTGCAGGCGCTGAAGACGTTGTCGGCGGCCTATCCGGTCTTTGAACCCAGCCCCAACCTGGTCGCCCGCAGCCGCACCCGGCTGGAAGACGCGCTCGACGCTCTGCCGCCCAAGCAATGGTATGACCGCCTGGGCGACTGGCTGACGCGCACAGCGACCGGCTTGCAGGCCGCTCCGGTTGCAGCTTGTCTGCTGCTGGTGGCTGGCGCTGGACTGGGCAGCCTCGGCGGGTATGAGTTTGCAGCCCGGCACGCAGCCGGAATTGCCGGCAGCGCGGAGACCACCGCGATCATGCACAGCGCAGCCGAGCCAGCCAGTCTGGCATCGACGGGCGAAATCGCCAGCATCTCCGGCATCGTTCGCGAGCCAAACTCCAATCTTGTCGAAGTGCGCTATAACCAGGTTGAACCGCGCCATGTGCGGGGCACTTTGGACGATCCCAAGATTCGCCAATTGCTCATGATGGCATCGCAGAACGGCGCCAATCCCGGTGTGCGCAATGATTCGGTGGACTTGCTGGCCGCCGAGTGCCGTTCCGGCCATGGCTGCTCTGGCGCCGATGTGCAAGGCACGGCAGTTCGCGATGCGCTCATGGTCGCCCTGCGTTACGACCGCAGCGCGACGGTGCGCGAGAAAGCTCTCGAAGGCCTGCAGCCCTATGTGGGCGAGGATATGCAGGTGCGCGACGCGGTGCTGGAGACGCTCTTGAACGATCCCGACGCTCGCATCCGGTCCGCGGCCATCACCATGCTGGAGCCGGTCGAGGCCGACACCAGCGTGCGCCAGGTGCTTTCGACCGTGGCCCTGTCGGATGAAAATTCCCATATCAGGAATGCGTCCCGCCTGGTGCTACGCAGGGTATCGGAAGTTCAGTAGCTTTTTGGTAAGTTAAGTTCGAGTTCAGAGTTTTCTCAAGCATCAGATCAGACGCTAGAACGAGCAAAACATCTCAGGACCGTATCGCCCGACAGAACGCGGCCAGGGAAAGCGGAGCCCGAAACAGGGCATCCGCAGGAGAAACAAACCATGAAGCACCTTTTGAGGCTGGAAAAGACGAAGGAAATTGGGATGGGAAGGGGTTTGCCTATCCGAGGCTTGGCGCTTGCGGCAGTCCTGCTGGCGGCGGGCGGGACTGCGGGGTTGGCGCAAAGCATGTCGATTGGCGACGTTTGGGGTGCCTCGTCGTTTCTGCTGCTGCACAGCCGCTCGCAGGGTTTTCTGGGCATTGACGTGGGCGATCTGGATCAGGATCGCGTCCAGGCGCTGCGCCTCAAAGACAACCACGGCGCCGAAATCACCGTACTTGACCACGACGCCCCGGCGGGCAAGGTCGGCCTCAAGCTGCATGACGTGATCCTCGGCGTGAACGGCAAGGGTATTATCAATGCGGATCAGATGAAACAGTTACTGCACGACGCGCCTCCAGGGCGCAAGCTGCAACTGTTGGTGAGTCGCGACGGCGCGCAGCAGACCGTTACCGTGCAGTTGGCCGACCGGCGCAAGATGCAGCAAGAGGCGCGTGAACGGCTGGACAGCTTCGGCGCGTCTTCCTCCGCTGGTAACTCTTTTGTTTCGAATGGCGGGGACCTGCCCTCGACCGATACTTTTCGTTCACCCTTCGCCGCCAATTCGTTGCATATTGGCACCATCGTCGAACCGTTGACTGGGCAGATGGCAGATTTTCTAGGTCTCTCGGGCGGCGTGATGATCAAGAGCGTCGCCCGCAAGAGCGCTGCGGATGTGGCTGGCCTGCGCGCGCATGACGTGGTGCTCGAAGTCGCTGGCGAACCAGTCGTGACCACCAGCGACTGGGAGCGCCTGCTGCGCACCGCCGAAGGGAAGCCGGTTCAAGTTGAGATCATGCGCGACCGCGTCAAGCAGTTGGTGCTTTTGCAGGTCGACGGCAAGCGGCATAAATCCTAGTGCGGATGTGGAGACGCCACGGCCGGTAGTAGCTTCACGGCAGAATGTGGTTCAATACTAAGGATGGGTACTCCGAAAAAGATGACCGCTGCAGGTCGCGCCAAAGCCGCCGCGCGCAAGGTTCGCGAACTGGCGCTGGTTGGCCGCGCGCTGGCCTTTACGGGCCATCCGGTCATGGCGCAGATTGTTCCAATGCGCTTCTGCAATCTCTCCTGCGCCTACTGCAATGAGTACGACAAGGTCTCCGAGCCAGTCCCGGTCGCTGAAATGGAGCGCCGCATCGACCATCTCGGTCGCCTCGGAACCAGCATCATCACCATCTCCGGCGGCGAGCCGCTCACCCATCCCGGCCTCGACGATATCATCCGCCGCATGAGGAAAGTCGCCACCATGGCCGGGATGATCACCAACGGCTACCTGCTCAACGTCGAGCGCATAGAGCGGCTCAACAAGGCGGGCCTCGACCACATGCAGATCTCGATCGACAACATCAACCCCGACGATGTCTCCAAAAAGAGCCTCAAAGTCCTCGACAAAAAGCTCGAAATGCTCGCCGAACACGCCGAATTCCATGTCAATATCAACTCCGTCGTCGGCGGCGGCATCAAAAATCCAGGCGACGCGCTGGTTATCAGCAAGCGCGCGCTTGAACTAGGCTTCAGCAACACCATCGGCATCATCCACGACGGTAGCGGGCAGCTCAAGCCTTTGCTCCCCGAGGAAGCCAAGATCTACTTCGAAGTCAGGAATCTGGAGCGCCGTAACTACTCGCGTTTCAATCAGTTTCAAGAAGCTATCGCCCAGGGCAAGCCCAACGACTGGCGCTGCCGCGCCGGCTCGCGCTACCTCTACATCTGCGAAGACGGCCTGGTGCACTACTGCTCCCAGCAGCGCGGCTTTCCCGGCGTTCCAATCGCCGAATACACCACGGAAGACGTGAAGCGAGAGTTTCTGACCGCCAAATCCTGCTCCCCGAACTGCACTATCGGCTGCGTCCACCAGATCAGCTACATCGACCACTGGCGCGCCCCGCAGACTCACACCGTCTCGCCCGGCGGACACAGCGCGGCGACTCCGGAGCTGGTGACTATTCAGGGCGCCAGTTAGTTCGGGTTCGTCACGGAATCAATTCCAGCGTACGAATGGCCATTTTTGCGCCGGATTGTGCGTGAGTCGGATCGGGCACAATCACGAAGTCAATCTGATCGAACTGCTGTAGGCGCTTGCCCTTTGGGCCACTCTGCGGGGGAATGAGGAACCGCAACGTCGTGTGCGCGAAGCCTGATGGTCCCGCTGGAGGGTTCGCACCATTCGATACGACTGGCTCCTCTCCAACCAGCAGAGAAGGCTTGTCCGGAGCAGCCGTATCGGTGAGCATCATGCCCACAGCCAGCGCCCCGCTGCGGTCGGCTCGATTTTCGATTTCGACGTTGATCTCCCGGCAGCATGTAAGCGGCAACGGCGCGCTCAGGTGCTGATGGGCCCGCATCATGAGCGGGATCGCCGAATTGGAATGAATGTTCGCTCCCAAGGGGTTTCCGCGAGCCTTGTAGGCGCTCCGCCCCGGTTCCGGATCGGGCGGCTGAAAGTACCAGTATTCGCCATCAAACTGGATCACCATCGGTTTGGCGAGGCGGCTGCCCTGAATCAGCGGGTTTCTTACCTGGGGTGCAAGGAACTGCTGCTTTTCCGGCGCGCTCAAGAGCACGATGCTGAAATGGCCTCCCAAGCCTATCCTGGCTTGGTCTTTCTGCGTTTTTAGGGGATCGCCCGCACCGTGCCGGTGCGCCAGGCCTGCGCCCAACTCCCATTCCTGAATGTCGTGACGCGCCCCGATAAACAAGGCGAAGACGGTCACTGTAAGCGCCGGCAACGCAGATTTTGTCTGATGAAGCGTTGCCGCGCTGATCCTTCGCACGCTCGGTGGCGTGGCGCTCAATGCAGGCGTGCGTGCCCACGCGAAGGCGAAACCAGCCAGAGCCAGCAGTGCGCAGGCAGGAAACAACCATCCTCGCGCAAGAACGAAGACCTCGCTGAAAAGGCAAATCGCAACCACGGGTCCGTACCATTCAGCCGGAGCAGTTTGCAGAGATTGTGCAAAAATCTCCAGTTGCGCCGGACTCACGGGCTCCTCAGCCAGAACGGGATGGAAAGCGGCGGACCCGGACTTACGCAGCGAGACTGCCAGCACTACTGCTCCGGCTGCCGCCACGGCTGGCGCCCAGACCGAATCCTGCCGGGAGAGCAGCACGATGGCCGGAATCCAGACCCATCCGGAGACTGTGCTCTCAAGCAGTTTGGTCAGTTCTGAGGCGGACCAGCTACGGGAGCGAATCCAGTAGAAGTAGCTGCCGGTTGCCCCCGACAGAGCCGTAACAAGCAGATAAACCCCGGCGAGGAAGACGAGCGCAAACTGTGGAGTTGCGCTCTGAGGCGAGCGGCAGACAAGTATCGCCGCAGTGAGAGCAGCCAGAAACCCCGCGCCTACAGCGATCCAAACCGACGACCGCTGCGGAACGATTCTGCCTGGATAGCCCGGCTCCGAAGAAAATTCCAGCATAGCCACGGATGATATTTGAAAAAGTGCAAAGAGCGTAGAAGAATCTTCAACGGGGGAGCTTTTCGGCTATTTCCCGGCCCCGGTGTCTGCCATTGCCTGGTCGATCAACTGAAACAGCTTCGTCCGGTCCACCACCTCAACAAACGGAGCGCCTTTGGACTGGCTGGTCGTGACCCAGATGGTCGGCGTGTGCTCAATTCCCACGCGCTGGCCCAGAGCAAAGTCGGCTTTCACCAGCGCGGTCAATGTTCCCTGCGGATCGATGGCGAAGGGGAGCGCCAGCTTGTGTTGGGCGGCGAATTTTTCGGTAAACGTGCGCAGATCGGCGAGCGTCGCAATTTCGGGCTGATCGGCAAAGACGGCGTCGCGGTACTCGTCGCCAACCTTCTTGCCCTTGGTATCGAACCAGCGCGCATTTACCGCCGCCTGAAAGCTCCAGGCGTGAAAAGAGAGCGGAAAATCGTGCCGCACCCAGGGAATGTGGTATTTTTCCGAGGCTTCCCTGAGCAGGGGATTGGCAGCGCGGCAATCCGGGCACTCCATATCCTCAAACTCGACAATCGCCACCCGCGCACCCTCTGGAGGCCTAAGGGCGGCAGGGTCCTGCACCTTTGTCGTAGTTGAACCGACTGCCGGGCCGGCGAATTGGGCAAACGCCGGAATGGCGTGCGCGGCGGCCATCAGTCCCAGCATGGAAAACGCAAAAGCAGCTGCGCGAATGGCGGACAAGCGAAGCAGCAGAACAAAGCTCATAAGCGTTGCACCTGATCCTTGCCCATATTGTAATCGGCGTGCGCGACGCAGTCCGTCAGTCGTGGGCTATTTTGCGCCCCTGGTATCCGCCAGCGCCTGATCGATGATCTGGTAGAGGTTCTCCATGCGGGTTACTTCAACAAACGGCGCGCCACGGCCGTGGCTGGTCACGATCCACACGGTCGGAGTGTGGTCGATCCCGATCCGCACACCCAGGTTGTAATCGGCCGTTACTTCGGCAGCAAGCTTCCCCTGCGGATCGATCGCAAAGGGAAGCGCCACTCCGTGGCTCTGCGCGAATTTCTGCGTGAATTGCCGCATCAGGTCCGGATTGTTGAAAAGCGAACCCTGGTTGGCAAAGATCGCATCGCGATAATCGTCGCCCAGCTTCTTTGACTTGGTGTCAAACCAGCGAGCATTCACCGCCGCCTCAAAGCTCCACGCATGCATCTTGAGCGGGAAATCATGGCGCACCCACGGGATGCCATACTTCGCCGCCGCCGCCTTGAGGATGGGATTGTCGTGGCCGCACATGGGGCATTCCTGGTCCTCAAACTCAACTATCGCGACACGCGCGCCCTCCGGCGGACGCAGCGCCGAAGCGTCGTGAACCTGCGTGGGCGCAGACGTTTGTGCACCGGTAAACGGGGCGATGCCGGGCAAGGCAGATACAAGGCTCAAAATCGCCACAGCGGCAGGACGGAAAAGGGAATTTCTCTTCATAGGGGTTCGACGCTCGCCTCACGGATATTGTAACGGGCCAAGCGGCCGATTCCGGTCATCTATGACTGGGACCTGCCAGCCTTGGATGGCTGCTACACCAATCTTCCCCAGAGTAGAGGAGATGGCACGGATCTATCCAAACTACATAAAATGTCTGGGCAAGCAAAATGCCGTGAATCCTGCCGTGCTCATTGCTGCTGATTTGAAATTGCCAAGGCTCCGTGTCGCGCAGTTGTTCATTAAGGGAGGCAAATCCCACCTTTTCGGAGGTCTCGGCAAATCGAATGATGTGGCTGCGTAGCGAGTTCCCAGGCCTACGGAATTCCTTGAGTGGCGTCTGGTTCAAATCGCGCAGCCGATTAAGAAGTTTTGCCAGGTAGGTGTCCGCACAATGATCCGTTGAAAACTTAGGATTCCCGTGCAGATCAAGCAACTTAAATGACAAAAGGATGAAGGGATTGTCTTCAACTTTGTCGTCGTTCCGGGGTATGCGACCGCTGGACGGACGAAGGTGGGGCTTAGTTATTCCCAACTTGCCCTTGCTCCTGAAAGAATCTCTTCATCGCTTCGTGTGTAATAACGGCGTTGGATGGCTCGGTTTCTGCAAGCCCCGCCCTCGCTTCGATCCAAGGACGTTCCTGATGTGTCAAACGCTCTAAATAATACGCTCCATGCACACCATAAGCCTCCATTACCTCTTCTAAATGCTTTCTGATTGGATCGGCTAAACGAGGCTCCGATACCTCTCCCACAATTGGACTCCACTGGTATTGCTTGTAAGCTCCGTAAATAGGCGGCACCACCGGGCCATGAGGCCAAGCCTCGATTCTCTCCTCAAAAAGAGGGGACTGGGTAAACGCTAAATACCACCCCTGTGCGTAGTAAAGAAGCTTTTGGAGCTTGAGATTTGTGACCGGGTCGCCGGCCTTCTGAAAACTTGAAACGAAAAAGCTGGCTACGTCTTGCGCGGTCGAGACTGCCATGAAAGCCTCCCCTCAACTCGTCTGTGCTGATAAGTATAGACGAAATTCGCATGAAGCGGATCCCAGATTTCCCGTCCAGCCGTCAACGTTCCTCGTTGAATAGCTCGAAGCCGGTTTCGGGAGAACCTCGGACAAGAAAGATTTCGTTGCTCGAAGACAATTTCAAGACTTTCGAAGCGCGGGTGAAAAGTCTTCAAACTCTTTGTTCTGGTTCATCGTCACGCTCGCGTTTCCGCTCGGCGATCCATCGCTTCCATCGGTAGTCCGCCCAAAACGAGAGCGCAACCAGCAACAACACGGCGATGAGCAGGAGCATCTTCATAGCTGGCTACAGGATCGCACAGGCGGGTGAAATGGGAAGACGGCAAAAAGGCGTGATGCAACGCATTGAGACCGGCTTCCCCATTGTGATAGGCTTCGTCTTCTTACAAGAAGACGCTGGCGCGCCTTCTCTAACGCATCGCAATCCTTCGCGCCAGCGCCTGCCGGGGTAATCCGCATGACGGAGGACGGCAGATCTATCGGAGCAGCCGCGCCCTGCGGCCAATCAGACGCCCCATTGGACGCCATCATCAAGTCCCTGCCCCCGCGCAGCCGCCCCACCTGCGCGCCCAAACCGCTCTTCAAGGAGAATCGCTATGAAAATCTACCAGGGAAACGAGATCCGCAACGTAGCTGTAGCAGGGCATGCGCGCAGTGGCAAAACCACATTAATTGCCGCGCTGCTGCATGCCGCCAAGATGACCTCAGTGCAAGGCAAAGTCTCCGATGGCTCCGCTGTCACCGCCTATGACGAAGAAGACCAGGCGCGCGGCACCACCATGCAGAACGCCGTCGCCATCGCCGAGTGGCAGGGCGTCAAAATTAATCTCGTCGATACTCCCGGCTTTCACACGTTTTCGCACGAGGCGCGAGCCGCCATGCTGCCAGTCGAAGCGGCTCTGGTGCTGGTCAACGCTCAATGCGGCGTCGAGGCCGTCACCGAGCGCGTCTGGACCTGGGCTGCAGAGGCCAATCTCCCCCGGATCGTCGTTCTCAACCAGATGGATTCCCCGCGCGCCGGCGGAGGCCACGGCCTGGCTGCGCTCATGGAAGACCTGCACGAGCGCTGGGGCCGCACCTGCGCGCCGGTACAGCTTCCCATCACTGGCCCCGAGGGCTTTCACGGCGTCGTCGATCTGGTCACCATGCAGGCCTTCTTTTACCAGCCTGGCGGCAATGGCTCGGGGCGCATAGGCGAAGTTCCGAACCACATGCTAACCGCCGCCCGCACTGCCCACGAAGCGCTGGTCGAACTGGTAGCCGAGGGCAAGGATGAGCTACTCGAAGAGTTCTTCGAGCAAGGCACCATCCCCGAGCAGCACCTGATCACTGCGCTGCATGAAGCCATCCGCGAAGACCGCATCTTTCCCGTGCTCTTTGCCAGCGGCGAAACCAACGTCGCCACCGATCACCTGCTCGATTTCATCAAGGTCTACGCTCCCGCTGCGACCGAGCGCGCTTCGATGGCCGTAATGACCGCCAGCCCCGAGACCAGCGCAGAAACCGGCGCGGCCCAAAGCACCGTTATGCAGACAGTAGGCGCAAGCGCGTCGTCGCAGTCTGGGAACGGAGGAAGTCAGGACAGCGACGAAGGCTACGGGATGCGTCTCGGAAACGGCCGAACCCTCGACAAAATCGACACCGGCGTCCTGCTGCGTCGGGTAGCCGACAGCGAACCGGTGGCGATCTACGTCTACAAGACCATGAGCGACCCCTTCACGGGCCGCATCAGCTTCTTCAAGGTGGTCAGCGGCGTAGTCAAAACCGATAGCATCGTGGAAAACTACACCCGCAACGGCCAGGAGCGCCTCTCGCACCTGAGCGTGATGCAGGGCCGCAAGGCTATCGAAGTCGTCGAACTTCACGCCGGCGATCTCGGCGCGGTAGCCAAGCTGCGCGACACCTTTACCGGCGACACGCTGGGCCAGAAGGGCTCAGAAATCCGCGTCGAAACCGAACCCCGGCCCGAGCCAAGCATGACCTACGCCATCGAGCCCAAGACTCGCGCCGACGAGGACAAGCTGGCCGCCGCCCTGCACAAAATCATGGAAGAGGACCAGTTGGTGCGCTTTTTTCGCGACCCGGAGACCCATGAATTCCTCGTCGCCGGCTCTGGCCAGCAGCACATCGAGGCCATCGTCTCGCGCCTCAAGCGCCGCTACCACACGGAAGTCACGCTCAAGGCTCCCAAAGTCCCATACCGCGAAACCATCCGCACCAAATCCGAAGCCCAGGGCCGGCACAAAAAGCAGTCAGGTGGCCACGGCCAATTTGGCGACTGCAAAATTCGCCTCGAACCCCTCGCGCGCGGCGCAGGCTTCGAATTCGGCAATGAGATCTTCGGCGGTTCGATTCCGCGCCAGTACGTCCCGGCGGTAGAGAAGGGAATTATCGAAACCGCCCTGCGCGGCTACCTGGCCGGATTTCCGGTTGTAGACTTCAAAGCCACCGTCTACGACGGCAGCTACCACGAAGTCGACTCCAACGAGCTTTCGTTCAAGGTCGCCGGCCGCCTCGCCTTCCGCAAAGCGATGGAGCAGGCCAAGCCGTGCCTCCTCGAACCCATCATGAAGGTCGACGTTGAGGCCCCGGAAGAGTTCGCGGGCGCCCTGATGGGTGACCTCAACGGCCGTCGCGGCCGCGTCCAGGGCATGCAGGCGCGCGGACGCAACGCCGTCATCGCCGCCGAAGTGCCCATGGCAGAGATGCTCACCTACGGCGTCACGTTGACCTCGCTTACCCAGGGCCGGGGCAGCTTCCACATGGAGCTAAAGCACTACGACATCGTCCCGCAGCCGGTTGCGGAAAAGATCCTCGCCACCGCCAAACGACCGGTGGAAGCCGAGGAGGAATAGACCAGACACGCGTCACCCTCGCCCGCTTGTTCTTGCCTTGGTTCTTGCTTTTCTTTGTGTTATTCCCGGAAGGGAATCTGCTGTTCGTACTTCACCGGCTGCGGAGAAACTCACAGAGTCGGCAGAAATCTCGTCTTGAGCTTCCCTCAGGAGCTAAAGCCATGTTGATTTGATTGGCTTTATCGGCACAACTGAAGTTGTGCCCTTTCACAAAGCCTTCCTGAATGGTTTTTTTCGCAGCCTGTTCAGCCCGCCCACAAGCATCAAACCGAAAAAAATGAGCCCAGGCGCCTCGCGGCAAGGCGAGCCACCTGGGCTCTCAAGTCCCCGGAACGGGTGGGCCGGTTGTATGTACCGGCTTAACCCGGCCACGCGGATGCCTTATTTGCGGCTATCGCGGACAGCTTTTACATAATCATGAGAATTCTGAACGTGCAGCGCCTGCTTGAAGAGAATCTCCCGTATCGGCAGCGGCAATTCCGTGGCCAGCGCCTCTTCATAAGCATCCTTGGCTGCGTCTTCCGCCTGCTCGGCCGTCTCCAGCAGCGTATGATCGCCGCCGCCCAGCTTGCTCTTCAGCTCGGCCCAGATGCGCAGCACAGTTCCGTTGGCCGTCCCGTGTTCCTCAATGTCGTGAACACCTTCCTGGTGCAGCACGGTTTCCAGTTCGCCGCGAAACTGCGCGCGGGTCAGCGATTCGGCAAGGAAATACAGCCTCAGGTCTTCATCCTTCAGTTCATCGCCGATCTTCTGAAAGCCATCCTGCGAATCGATCAGGTTGTCAATGATCGTTGAGAGGGTATCTTCCACTTGTTGGAGTGTTTTCGAGGGTGTCGACATACAGATCCTTTCAAAGTTCCCGATTCAGAATTTTCGGTTGCGCCGCCCTGCGATTGCCAATCCACATGGCCAACCATTGAACATGAATCTAGCGGAACGGGATTTTCTTTGTTGTCGCGTATTGCTCTCGGAGGGCTTCTCGCCCCGGTCTGTAGCCTGTCCGGACAGGCATTTGCCTCACCCAACCCATTTTCGTCCTTTTTGTCCGTTTTCGTCGTCGATCCCGGAATCCCAGAGCCTCCTCGCACATCTGAGAGAATGATGATCGTGAGACTGACTCAAAAATCCATCTTCCGGCGAGCCGGTGCGCCGGTACTTGGGGCAGCTTTGGCCCTCGGATGCACCGGCGCATGCCTGCATGCGCAATCGACGGGGCAATCTCCAGACCTGCCGTCGAACCCCTCGCCCAACCCCAGCTCCCTGAGCAACCCCTACTACGGCAGTATCACGCTGCACCCGGCGACGGATGGGGTCCTCAAGCTCTCCCTCGACGAAGCCATCGGGCGCGGCCTTGACACCAACCTGGGCCTCAAAGAAGCCGAGCAGAGCGAAAAGACGTATCACGGCCAGGAAATGGTCGCTCTCCAATACTTTCTTCCTTCCATCACGGTCAGCGGCGGCCACGCCGTAGATGAGTTCAACCTTGCCGCCTTCGGCTTCACCCCAGGGCTTCTCGACAAAGTCGCAGGACTCTTCCCCGGCTTCGATCTCTCCGATGTCAGCTTCATCACCAAGGCAAACGTCACCACCGGCCAGGTCAACTACGAGCAGACTCTCTTTTCCGGCACCTACATCAACGGCTATAAAGCCGCCCGTGCCGCAGAAAAGTCCGCCTATTTCAGCAAAATGTCCGCGCGCGGCGAAGTCGTCCAGCAGGTTGCCAACGCGTACCTCGCCGTGATCGCCGACCAAAGTGAAGTGGCCAACGCCCGCGCCCTGCTCGACGCCGACAAAGTCCTCCTCGACCAGGCCCACGCCAAGCACGAGGCCGGCACAGTCGCCAATCTGGACGAACTGCGGGCCCGCGTCCAATACCAGCAGCAGGATCAGACGGTGCTGGCCGACGAGAATAAGCGCCAAAAGGCAGAGATTCTCCTCAAGCGCGAGATCGGCATCGCTCCTGGCCAGAAGATCGAGCTGACCGACCCCAACCCGTACAACGAACTGGCCGCGCAGACCCCGGATGAGCTAAAAACGGTCGCCTATGCCAACCGCCAGGATTACCAGAATCTGCAGCAGCAGGAGCAGGAAGCCCGCATGGCCCTCGGCGCCTACAAAGCAGAGCGATACCCGACCCTGAGCTTCAAAGGCAACTACGGCGTCACCGGCGTTACCGGCAGCGTCTATCACGGAACCCT
>Ga0182030_10019652_pt1 | contig 12821 bp, 8 predicted proteins | sample 812S3MmetaG_FD_121299 | JGI IMG/M metagenome (GOLD analysis project Ga0182030, IMG submission 121299) | Permafrost microbial communities from Stordalen Mire, Sweden - 812S3M metaG (Illumina Assembly) | ecosystem: Environmental > Terrestrial > Soil > Wetlands > Permafrost | place: Sweden... | reverse complement strand
GGTTGCTGTGATTGGCGAAGACCTGGCGGATGAACACCCGTGCGTCGCCATTGTCGATGCGAATCGTGATTTCCATCTCTTCGAGCGACAGGATCGCGGCATCCGGCTGTTGCTTATCGCGCGGAATGAGAATTCCCGCGTCGGCATAAAGCAGCGTCGAAAATAGAGTGAACGTGAAAAACCATCCGAGCATCGACAACACAAAGTTCTTCATGAGTGCAGCTTCTGTTCTGGTATGCGGACCAGCCCGTTATCCGTACCGACGTAGATGTAGCCGTTGCCAAAGGCCAGCGCCGTAACATTCAGGGACGGCAAACCGGCCGTTACGACAGCCCAGCGGCCCGATTGACGATCGCAAACATAGAGCCCCTTCCCCAACGTTCCTGCAAGCACATAGTTCGGAGTCACCAACATGGCGTTGGGGTTGACTTCGAAGGCACTGGACGCGGTTTCGAAAGAATGGAATCGTCCTCCACGATCGAGGCCCACTACGCCCGCGCCGTACGTGCCCACCATCCACTCACCGCCCACCGGCACAACCGCCGTAATCCAGTTGTGTTTCAGGTTTGAAGTCGATGTCGTATAGTTCGCGGCAACCATCCCCTTATCGAGCACAGAGATCCCGCCGAGCGTACCGGCCAGCAGTTCATCCCCCGATACGCCAAGCGCATACACGTGATTGCTCACCAGTCCATGGAAGGCATACATGCTCCGAGCCCCGCTCGGCTCAAGAAACGTCAGACCCGAGGGAGTCGCCAATGCCAAACCATCTCCATAGGCAGCCACATCGGTCACATGATCCGCAATCAACCCGTCGGCGCGAGTCAGCACCTGCTGCTCAGTACCAGAGTTGTCGAAACGCACCAGCCCATTTGCCGTAGCGATGTCAATCGAGCCCGTCTTCGGGTCGGGAAAGATACGATTCACACAAAATACGTGTTCGTCCTCGACGTGCGTCGCGCCCGTGGAGTCGGCCGCGAGGATATCCATTCCGCGATCGAAGTAGCCCACCCACAGCCGGCCCGTCGGATCAACCGCCAACGCCGAGATGTTGCGATCGCTCAGGGTCGCGCTAGCCTCATCAAGCACGCGCTGCCATCCGAATCCACGAAGATTCATCCGGTAAAGCCCGTCGCGCGCAACGGCGAAGACCGCATCTCCAGAAGAAAAAATCTGCCGGACTTCCGGCAACCGTGCGTCGCGCCCCATGTCTGAACTCGCGCCCGAGTTTGGATGACGACCTTCCAGCGGAATCGTCAGAACGCCCTGATCCTCCGATCCCACGTACAGCTGGCGCTCCGTCGCAAAGAGAGCGGTAGCCAGCACCCCAGAAGCCAGAACTCGCGAAAAGCGTCCACCGTTGAAGACGGCGGCGCCGAGAGGAGTGCCAACGTAGGTGGTCTCTCCAGTAGACTCGCCGTTCCCGGATGCGGAGATTGCGAGCGCCGTAACTTGACGATCAGGCAGCCCTTGCGGCTCGGCAAAACTGTCGGTTGCGCCCGCGTGGAAGTGCAGCACGCCACGATCCAGAGTGCCGACCCAGAGATCCGACTCACTACCCGCTAACGCCGTCACGTAGACCCCGCCGACCGTGGCATGAAACGGCGTAATCTGCCTTCCGTCATAGACCAGCACGCCCCGCTTTTTTGTGCCGAACAGAAGATGCCCGGAAGCGCAGGGCAGAATGGCCGTAACAGCGCGTGCATCCGCGTCGAACGGAATAATCTGCCGGAAACTCCGTCCGTTGAATGCCAGCAAGCCATCGTTGGCGGTGGCAAGAATCAGTTCCGGCTCTCGAGCATCGCTCAGAACAGCCGACGCGACCGCAATCAATGGCGATCCTGGAAGATCGCGTCCGACCGCGTATTGGCGAAGCAACGTTCCGCCCGGCTCGTATTCGAGCAGTCCCGCCGGGCCCGCGACATAAAGATGATCCTGAAATCGAGCTGCCTGGAAAAACACCGAGGGAGCGCTGATCCCCTCAAAACCCGATTCGACGGCGGAGGGCAACGGCCGGACCGCGAAACGAATCTCACGTTCCGCACGAATATCGATGGCCGCCGTACGCAAAACTCTCGAGGCGCGCCACACCACGAATCCTCCAAACGCAATCAAGAAGATGACGCCCATCACGGCTACTCTGCGAATCGACGCGATGGATGGCTTCATAACTCCTCATTTCCCGGAAAGTGAACTATAAACCTCGGGAATGTCACTGCAAGTAGAAAGCAAGATGCTGACCAAACAAGAATTGCAAAATAAGAAGGGACTTCCGCGCATAGCCACGCGACCCTTCCGTCTAACGCCAGACACGTCGTGTCAGCCACCACACGACAAGATCCTTCCGGATTGAGCGCCGCAGCTTTTTGGCGTCCTAGATAAACAGCCATACTTGCCAGTTTACCTTGCCAGTTTACCTGTTTTCCGTGTAGAATGAATTCACCATGCCGCGCAAGACTCTGGAAGCCGAAGTAATCGACCTTATTCATGCCGTTGGCCTGTTGGTGCGCCGCGTGCGAGCCGCCGCTGCCTCTCATGAACTTTCCTTGACCGAGTCCGCCGTCATGGGACGTCTGGCCAAGGAAGGCCCCGCAACCACCGCCGACCTGGCACGCGCCGAAGGCGTCAAACCCCAGTCCATGGGAACCACCATCGCCGCGCTTGAAGAAATGGGTATGGTCGAACGCAAGCCACATCCGACCGACGGCCGCCAAGTCAATATCGACCTGACCTTCAAGGGGGTCGCTGTCCGTAAAGACACCCGCGATGCAAAGCGAACCTGGCTCGCGCAGGCGATCGCCCAACTCGACGACAAAGACCGCGAGACCCTCTTCGAGGCCGGCGAAATCATCCGCCGCTTGGTGCAAAAGTGAACGACAGAGTGACCGGCAAAGCCGTCGACCAAGATGTAGTTGACCAAGACGTAGCCGACCAAGACGCTGCCGATCAAGAACGACCCACGCCACTCGTGAGCCAACCGGCCCTCCCTCCGCGCCGCCAACCGAGCGATCTCCCAGCAAGTTCCCTGGCGCACGCCTGGCGCGCGCTCCGTCACCGCAACTTCAGGCTCTTCTTCTTCGGTCAGAGCACCTCAATGATCGGCACCTGGATGACCCGCCTGGCGACCAGTTGGCTGGTCTATCGACTCACCCATTCAGTGCTCTTATTAGGTGTGGTCAGCTTCGCCGGGCAGATTGTTTCATTTGCTCTCGGCCCTTTCGCCGGAGTTTGGGTCGAGCGCCTCAATCGCCGCAAACTCCTGATATGGACCCAGGCCGCAGCCGCTTTCCAGTCACTCGCTCTGGCCGCCCTCACGCTCGCGCATGTCATAACACTCTGGGAAATTATCGCCCTCATGGCCTTGCAGGGCCTCATCAATGCCTTCGATATGCCGGGCCGCCAATCCTTCCTAGTACAGATGGTCGACGACCGAGACGACCTCAGCAATGCCATCGCCATCAATTCCTCAATGGCAAACGGTGCGCGCTTGATCGGCCCGGCCATCGCTGGCTTGGTAATCTCTGCCCTCGGCGAGGGATGGTGCTTTGCCATCGATGGCCTCAGTTATTTTGCCGTGATCGCTTCCCTGCTGATGATGCGCATCAAGCCCACCGACATCCGCCGCAGCGCTACCAGCATGTTCGAACAGATGCGCGAAGGCTGGGACTACGTCCGCACATTTCGTCCCATCCGCACCATCCTCTTATTGTTCGCTCTCCTAAGCCTGATGGGATGGCCCTACTCCGTCCTCTTGCCCGTCTTCGCCGGTCAGGTGCTCCATGGCGGCGCGCATACTCTCGGCTGGCTCACCGGAGCGTCCGGAATCGGCGCTCTGATCTCCGGCCTTTCGCTCGCCGTCCGCAAGTCAGTAGTCGGACTGACGCGCATGCTTCAGATTGCCGCCGCGATGCTGGGCGCCGCACTGATTCTCTTCGGCTTGTCCCACACTTTGTGGCTCTCGCTCGTTCTCATGGTCTTCGTCGGCTTCGGTCTGATGCAAGGCGCGGCGGTCAGCAATACGATCATCCAATCGCTCGTGCCCGAAGAAAAACGAGCCCGCGTGATGAGCTATTACACCATGGCCTTCTTCGGCTCAGCGCCCTTCGGCAGCCTGCTCGCCGGAGCGCTGGCTCACCGGCTCGGCGCTCCTCACACCGTCATGATCACCGGCGCTTTCTGCGTCGCCGGTTCCCTGTGGTTCACCTACACCCTGCCCAAAGTTCGGGCGGTAATGCGTCCGATCTATCAGGAGATGGGCTTACTCCCAAAGCGCGAGATCGACCTGATCTCCGATGAGCAATAGCCAATGGCGAGCGACGACGACAAATGACGAACGACCAGGAAAGGAAACACCACCGTGAACTGGTATAACTACATCGCTTGTTTTTTCGCGGGAGCGATTCTCGCGAACTTCGTGCCCCATTTCGTGCATGGAATTTCGGGCGACCGTTTTCCGACACCCTTCGCGCATCCTCCCGGAAAAGGACTCTCCTCCCCCACCGTCAACGTCCTTTGGGCACTCGTGAATCTGATCATCGGCTACCTTCTCTTCCGAACCGGCAAGGTCTGGAGCGGTGGTAACCCCGCGTTACTCGTTTTCTTTGCAGGCGTCATCCTACTCAGTACAGCGTCGAGCATTCGCTTTGCGAAGAAACAAACGAACTAACCGCCAATAACTTCTCGAGTAACACCCAGCGCGATCCAACGCTCGACACGAAAGGAAAATAACCATGCCGCTCACCCAACTCGATCCCAGGGCCGCCTTGATCATCATCGACCTGCAAAAAGGGATTGTCGGCTTGCCAGCCGTGCATCCGGTCGCCGACATAATTGCGCGCTCCGCGCAACTTGCACGCGCTTTCCGCGAACGCGGTCTGCCCGTCGTTCTCGTCAACGTGGATGGCCGGGCTCCCGCGCGCACCGAGGCTGCACCCCCCAAGTATGCATTTCCTGCCGACTGGTCCGAGCTCGTTCCTGAATTAGAGCCGCAGCCCGGCGACATTCGAGTTACCAAGCAACGCTGGGGCGCATTCCTCGGCACAGACTTGAACGATCTCTTAGGCCAACGCGGAGTAACTCAAGTCTTTCTCGCGGGCATCTCGACCAGCGCGGGCGTCGAATCCACCGCCCGCAGCGCCTACGATCACGGCTACAACGTCGTATTCGTCACGGATGCCATGACCGACCGCAACGCCGACGTCCATCGCCTTGTCGTCGAACAGATCTTCCCCAGAATGGGTGAGACCGACACCACCGAAAATATTCTGAAGCTGTTGGAGGCAGCGCCCAGCCAGTGAATCGCCCAACTTTCATTTGTCCAACGCAACCGCCACACCATAAGGAGCTAACTGGACTACGTTTCCGTCTTTTCCGTCGAGCAGCAGGCTCATCGTGTGCGGCAACGCCACTTCGCGATTTTCCGACGCATAATTAATCAGGACGAAAACTTGCTTCCCGCCGCCCACCCTTCGGCTCACCTCGACCCCGTCAGGCACCGGACCGAATACAGCTGTCACGCCCGACTTCTGCGTCATCCACTCCGCCGCCGACTGCATCAACTTGTCGTCAAGGACGGCTCCGATATAAGTGACGCGTCCCTTGCCATAGACACGTGTAATCGCCGCCGCTTGATCGTCAAGCCATCCATTACTCTTGCCGTATTTCAACAGCACTTCGTCACCAGGAGCTTGACTACTGAGTTGTTCGGCCCAGATGCTCGCTTCTCCATTGCCCCACGCGCCCAATAACGGCACATTTTTTTCCAGGGCATAATACTGCTCGACTCGTGCGCCGAGCGCGTCGACCAGAAAGCCGGGCTGCCGCTGCGGCAGCAGTGCATTGAATTCGTCTTTCATCCCCGAGCGCGGCCCCAAAACCAAATGCCCGCCATTGCGCACATACTCGAGTAAGTGATCCGCAAGATCTTTTGGCAAAACATTCAGGCTCGGAGCGGCCACGAGTTTGTAGCCATCCAGCGGAGCGTAACCGCTGACCACATCCACCGATTGCGAAATCTGCCGCAGAGCCCGGTAGTAGCTCTTTAGCAATCCAACGTCGTCATATTTTTCGGTGTGCTTCTGAAACTGAATTGCCCAATGGCTATCGTAAGAATAAAGAAGCGCGACTTGCGAAAGCGGTTGCGTGCCTCGAAAGCTGCTTTCAACTTTGGCAAACTCGTGCGCCGTCTGCGAAGCTTCGTCATAGAACGGAACGGGAGTCCCATCCGGTCCGACCAGTACGCCGTGAATTTCTTCCTGCCCATTCAGCGCGCTTCGCCATTGCCAATAATTCACGTCGTCAGCGCCGTGCCCGATCGCCTGCCACGCCATGGCACGGGCCTCACCGCGGTTGAGAAAATTGTTCAGCGGAGACCAGTTGACCGCCCCCGGCTGCGTTTCCATCACCCAGAAGTTTTCCCGCTTGAAGCCGCGTGTCAGATCGTGCGCCAGCCCGTTGTAGGCAGCATCAACGTGTCCCGTACCCACATAGTCGTCCCACGAAGCGAAAGTGAGCGGAGCGGTAATCGTGTAGTGATCGAATCCGTCGAAGAAGCCCATCAGGTTGCCGGTCGTAAACTGGCTCGGGTCGGCGTGCTTGCGGATGGCATCGATCTGATTCTGCTGATAAGCGGTCCAGACGAACGTGATGAAATGCTTCCAGTCGAGCATCAGCCCAGGGTTGTGCTCTCCAATTGGAATCGGAATCTCTCGCCAATTGTCGTAAGTCTGGCTCCAATACGATGTCGTCCAGTGTGTGTTAAGACTGTCGAGCGTCTTGTACTTCGCCTGCAGCCAATCCTGAAACTGCTTGCGCGTCGCATCGTCGTACGACATCCCCGCGTACCCGTATTCGTTATCGATCTGCCAGCCCACGACATTCGGATTGTGTCCAAAACGCATCGCCATCTGCTCGACGATCCGCCGGCAGAATTCACGATAGCGCGGCGAGCTCGCAGAAGCGTGCGCGCGGTTGCCATGTGTAACACGCTGCCCATCGGTTTCTACCCGTAACGTCTCTGGATATTTCTGCGTGAGCCACGCTGGCGGTGTCGCCGTCGGCGTTCCGAGAACCGTTACAATGTGATGCTTGCCCGCCAGTTCAATCGCGCGCTCCAGCCAGTCAAAGTCGTAGTGTCCTTCCGAAGGCTCCATCCGGCTCCAGGCGAACTCCCCCACGCGCACTACCTTCAAGTCGGCCGCCTCCATCAGCCGCAAGTCTTCCTGCCACTGCGACTCCGGCCACTGCTCGGGATACCACGCCGCCCCCACCAGGATGGCGTTCTGTCCCGGAATTTGCGTTGGTATCGGCGCTGGCGGCATCGTTTGCGAGCCTGCAGCGATCGAGACTGCTGATAAAAACGCGATCGGTGTTGATAGCAAGAATAGGAGAGCCGGAACGGCTCGAAGCGGGGATGACATCGACATGGGCGCTCCTCGAGTTTAGGCGACCGAACCGCTCAGTTTAACTCCTCCATCAACCAAAGCCGGCATGGCGAACTCGATCACTCGGCAAGCCACCCCGCCGAAGTCCCAAAACTTGTCAAGCCCCCTCAAGTCCTTTTTTCGCCGTAACTCGATGCATCCGCAGAGAAAATAAACCGCTCGTCCTTGTCGGTGCACCCCACCCCAAATTGATATAATAAAAGTATAGACAGAAAATTTTCATAAGCGATTCCAGGGTACGGGCGTCCGCACGTTCCCTCCCACTCCAGACTTGCGTGGGGTGAGCGCCAAGAGTGAAGGCGCGTTCTAAGGCATTATTTATCAATATTTTACGAGTAAGTCCTTTACAATCAAAGATCTGAATCCAGGGTTAGCGCTAAATCATTGATTCGAAAAGACCGAACATTGAAAAAAGATCGGGAATGGATGGGTCAAGGCGTCTCCAAGGGCCTCCATCGCGCCATCCGCCTCACTGAGAACCGGGAACCGAGAACGGAGAACTTCTCACCGGAACCCGCCCGCGAGTAGATTCCCGGACAACCAGAGTCGGAGCGAGCCGGATCACAGAGAACTTCTTGGTCAACTTGCCCTCGATGCGGTCCATCAGAAGCGTCGCCCCGCGAGCGCCAATCTCGTAACCCGGCTGCGCCACCACGGTCAGTCGTGGATGGAACGCTCGATCGCCGGCAAGATCGTCAAAAGTAGCAATGGCGACGTCCTCGGGGCAGCGGACCCCGAGCTCTTCAAACGCCTGGAGAACTCCCAGCGCCATGACGCCGTTCGAAACCAAAATCGCGGACGGGCGAGCATGCCTTAACAAAAGTTGTTTCGCCAGCAGATAGCCCGAATGCTCACGGAAATCGCCCTCAAGGATCAACTGTTTGGAAACGGGAATGGCCGCCTCTTGCAAGCCGGCCTCGTAGCCCTGAAGCCGTTCGCGAGCCACACCTAATTCGAGAGAGCCAGTGATGATCGCGATCTTACGATAGCCCGTCCGTATCAGGTGGCGTACGCACTCCTGCGCGCCGCGTACATTGTCGAGCATGACGGCGTCGATCTTAACGCCCGCCGGAGTCCGGTCGAGGCAAACAATTGGAATACCCGCCTCTCTCGCCCGTCGGATGTGGTCGGTATCCTTGCCGCGAGTGGGCACAAGCAGAATTCCATCGACCCGCCGGGAACGTAGAGCGGAGACGACGCGACACTCCCGTTCTATCTGCTCGTCGGTATTGGCCGCCACCAGCAGGAAACCACGTTCGAGCGCCCGGTCTTCGGCGCCCCGTAAGACTTGCGGGAAAAATGGATTCGTAATATCGGGCAAAACCATACCCAACATATAGGTCTGGTTCACTTTTAAACTGCGCGCAATTTCGTTGGGATGAAAATCCAGTTCTCGAACTGCAGCCTCAACCCGCGCCCGCAAGGGAGGGCTCACCTTCACCTTCCCTCGAATCACATTAGAGACGGTGCCGGTCGAAGCACGAGCCCGCTTTGCTACCTCTACGATTGTCGCCATGTTATTGGCTTGCGATTTTACTTACTATGTAACTTAGACGACTCTTCTTAAGCCACAGTTATAACAACCTTAGTAACTGAAGCCGCCGGCACTTGTATTGTAAGCTTATTACCCGATGTCGAAACCGTTTCTCTCGACTGTGGAGTAAGTTCGCCAGGATGATCAAAGGTATTACGGGAATGAATGTCGGAAGCAGTCAGTTGAGTGGTCGTCGCCGCACGGATATTTGCTCCTCGCACAACAAGCTCCGTTTCCCGTGGGTCGCTCACGTGCGGATTTACGATCGTGAGGACAAGATTTTTGTCGCGCAGAGATGCGGAGCAACCCAATCCCCAGAACGATGCCGGTTTGCCATCGCGCGCATAGCTCACAGACGGAGCAGAAACAATCGTTCGCAACGCTTGATTTCCCTGGTGTGCCGCGTACATGCCAAACACATGGCCCACCGGCGTTACGCAGAACCTGTCTTCATGCGCAAGATAGAGGCTATTCAAGCAATTAACCAGCTGTGCGGGGCTTGCCAAGGAGACCTTCTCTGGATGCCGATTGAAGATGTTCAATGTCATGGCGCTGAATATGGCATCTCTCAGCGTCGGGGTCTGCTCCAGGAAGTTCCCAGGCGTAAGTTCACTGCCAGCCCGGTACCAAGGACCCCACTCGTCCACTACGAGTTTCACTTTGTGGGCAGAATCAAACTCGCCCATCGCCAGCCAGTTACTCTCGATAAGAGATTCCAGGTGGTCGCCCTCGCGCAACATTTCATACCAGTCTTGTGCGTCGAATTTGAGCGCGTCCCCCTTGCCTTCATCCCAGTCTTGCGTGCGCCCCCGGCTCAAGTTCCACGAATAGTAATGAAGCGCCCAGCCAAAAATAGACTCGAACAGATCTTTATCCTTGTGCGCAATCTCTTCAAAGAATCCTCGCGTCCACTGCGCATCATCCGAGTTAGGACCGGACGCAATCAACGACAGCGGTTTCCCGTACTTTGGCAGCCAGGTCGTGTATCTCCGAAACTCGACCGCATATTCGGCAGCAGTAAAATTGCCGCCACATCCCCACGATTCGTTTCCAACTCCCCAGAAGCGGACATCATAGGGTTCCGCAGAACCAGACGCAGCGCGCAATTCCGCCATCGATGTGCTGGCTCGCGGCGAATTGCAATACTCCACCCAGCGAGTGAAGGCTTCCGCCGGAAGACTACGAACATTCGCGGCCAGATAGGGCTGACACCCAACCGCCTTGCAGAAACGCATGAACTCGTCGGTTCCGAAACGGTTAGTTTCGAAGCGATGATTCGCGGGGGACGAGTCCGCGTCGGCCTCAATCCAGAAGTTTGTCCTTCTCGGACGCTGATCCGCCGGGCCGACTCCGTCACGCCAGTTATAGCTGTCCGCAAAACATCCGCCGGGATAACGCACCACGGGCGCCTTGATCTTACGCATTTCGTCGATCAGAGCTTTGCGAATGCCATTGACATTTGCAATCTTAGAATCTTCCCCGACCCACACACCGTCGTAGATCACGCCACCGATGTGTTCAAGAAAGTGCCCATAAATGTTCGGAGAAATTGTGCCCAGAACTTCGTCAAGCAAAACCTCAATCCGCGAATCGGACGGAGGCGGAGTGGACGCAGCGGCAAATCCCAGATGGCGTCCGAGTAAGAATGCGCTTGCGCCAATCGCGTTCTTGCGGATAAATTCGCGGCGTCCGATCATGCTCTTAATTGCTCCCGTTTGAGGTCAGCTCGTAGCCCGACTACAGGTCGAAGATCAAGCTTAAAAAGAGAGGAAAAGCACCACACGCGCCGGCATGATTGAGTGCCTCTCCAATCGCCTTCCCATCCCGGAGTGGACGTTTCAGAAGATAAACTTCAGCCCAAACTCTCCGATACGCCCGTTATGAGCTCCGCTCGGATGGAGGAAGTTGCTGGGAACATCTCCGGAGGTATCGCCGTTGACGCAATCGGATGCGCCCGAGTTAACCTCCAAGCCACAAGCGGTGTTATTCACTCCGTTCCATTGAGGATGATTGAACACGTTGAAAGCCTCGGCGCGGAACTCCACGCCCATCGACTCGCGTATCTTGAAGTGCTTGAAGAGTCCCATATCAAAGTTGAGACGACCCGGACCAATCAAGGAATTGCGGCCTGAATCCCCGAAAGTGAGGCCGGTCGGCTGTGAATAGGCGCCTGGGTTGTACAGCAAAGGGCCATACACAACCCCCGGCACGGGATCGAAGTGCGGTATGGGACCGTGCGGATTTCCAACGAGATCCTCGAACGAGCCAGAACCCGATACATTATTTCCCACTCCGGCGTTGTCGTAAGTACCTCCGTTCACAATGGTGAATGGCTCGCCCGTCTGAGCGGTCGTAATGCCGGACACTTGCCATCCACCCAAAAGCGACCCCTTCACTCCTCTTGAGTGTTGGAAGACAGGCAAGTTATAGATATAGCTGACTGTAAAGATGTGTCGCTGGTCATAACTGGAGCTCGCGCGATAAGATGCCAGATTGTAAGAATCAACAAAAGCGCTGTCATATCGATCGGAAGAATTATCAATCGAGTGACTGTATGTGTAAGCCAGTGTAAGTTGAAGTCCCCCGGCATTCCGACGACCGGAAACCTGAAGGGAATTATAACTTGAGTTGGCGCCGCCTATGATTCCGTAGATCGAGTCGTAGCCCTGATAGGGGCGATACAGATCGGGATTCGCATTCCCGCACGCGATATTCAGATTGATAAGTGCCTGCCCGGTAATGGGCGTACCATCCGGCAACGCGTCGTTGTCGCAAATATCTCCGGTGATAATTTGCCCCTTCGGAAACGGATTCTGTGAGGCGGGCGTGGAATGAATTTGATTGCGATCCAACTGTTGGGACAGATGAGTTCCCTTGCTGCCGACGTAGGCTACCGTCACGATCGTATTGCGCGCCAACTCGCGCTGGATGTCGATATGGTACTGCTGCACATAAGGCCATTGCGTGCGCGTGGTGATGGAGGTCAGTTGACTAACCCCGCCACCAAGCGGGAACAGCAGAGGTCCGCCATTGGCTGCCGTGCCGCCAATCGCCGTATAACCGTCGATAGCGAACTGAACCGGCGCGATAATGCCGGGGGGATTTCCTTCCAGCGATTCGGTGTTGGCGTCATTGCCATTCGCGTGCTCAAAGAAAATACCGTATCCCGCGCGAATGGCCATTTTCCCGTCGCCCTTGGGATCGAATGCGAACCCAATCCGGGGCGCGGGATTGAATACATGGTCAGACTGACAACTAGGGCGCACTCCGTTAATGCCGCAGCGTACCATCCCAGTGATCGTGTTGACGCTTTGCCCCGGCCCGAAGATTAGAGCTCCCGTATTCGGGTCAACGGTAGGAGCATCGGCAGCAACATAGGCGGCGGGGTCGAAATTAAACGCATTGAGATACTTTTCATGATAACTGCCGTAAAGGCTCAATCTGAGACCGAGGTTGAGCGTTAACTTCTTTGTAACGCGCCAGTCGTCCTGCAAGAACGGCTCTAAGACTTTGTAGCGGTTGTAATACTTCTGGTTTTGGTTTGGTTGCGCAAACGTGTTGATATACCCCACTAACAGATCGGCAAAGCCATTCCCCGTACTGGAATACGGACCGTTATAAAGACTCGGCTGCAGATAATAAGAATTCGGATTCGAATAGTAACCCAGGCTTCCATTCGGTTCCTCTTCTGCGTCCTCGTTTTTCTGGACGTCCGCAAAGTAAGCACCAAAGTTAATGTTGTGTTTCCCCTTAATCCATGTGAAGTTGTCATGAAAGCTATAAACAGGGTTGGAGTTATTGAAGGGCAGATAGCCAGGGTCGACATCGAAATTGAAGTTGCCCGG
>Ga0182030_10019651_pt1 | contig 12821 bp, 8 predicted proteins | sample 812S3MmetaG_FD_121299 | JGI IMG/M metagenome (GOLD analysis project Ga0182030, IMG submission 121299) | Permafrost microbial communities from Stordalen Mire, Sweden - 812S3M metaG (Illumina Assembly) | ecosystem: Environmental > Terrestrial > Soil > Wetlands > Permafrost | place: Sweden... | reverse complement strand
TGTTCTGAGCGAGTGGCAGGCCCCATCCGCCAGCAGCCCGAACCGGCAGCTCCTTGCCTTTGCGCATAACGTCCTCTTCGACTTTGGCGCTGCGGAACTCTATCTGCCGCAGGAGCCGGACGATTTCCTCGCGATGATGGCAGCTCAGCCTGACCTCGCTCTGCTGCTCCGTCCCAGCTTGCAGATGCGGTTCCAGAGGCTTTGGATGACTGACAAAACGGCCCTCTGGGATCTGACCTTTCAACTCTGCGCGAACGAGGCACTGCCCGCGCTCTTGCAGTCCTGCTCGCTGGCAATCGTCGCTCAAAACGCGAAGACTTCGGACGACGTGAAGCTACTCGCAGAACAACTCCGACAGGAGCCCGCTAACCAAACGCTGGGCTCTGCAGGGGCCTATCGCCACCTGGTCGGCGTGCTCGTGGCAGGCGGCAGTGATAATCAGCCCGATCTCGGTGCGGAAGCCGGGCCCTGGCTTGACCTTGCTTCGGACGCCCTGGTCCCGGCCGGCACCAGCCAGGCGATCGACGTGCAGTCATGGCTCGACTCCGCGCTACAGAAGTGGGGGACGCAGACCCTCGACCAGATGAACCGCTTGGGGACGCTCGCACGCATCGTGCTCGACCGTGTCTGGTCCGCCCAGAATCGGAACAGCCCCTGGGCGAAAGCTGCGATCAAGAACGTCGTGACGACCTTCGGGAGCGATTGTGAGGTGTCCGCCTCGCTGCTCCGTAAGGCGTTCGAGATCGAGCATCTGATGCAGCACGGCCATGAAGAACTCAACCCGATGGCGCGCGAGGCAGCCCGTCTTGCGAGACTTGAACCCGAGTTTGTGCGCGATCTCTATATCGCAGCCTTCGGTTGGCAGGAGACCTCAGGCGATCAGACATTCCTCTTCCAGAGTCGCCTCACCGGCTTCTTGTCGAACCGCGCCCAGGACTACAAACACGCTCGCTGGGAGTTGGCGCAGCGCTACGGCCGATTCCTGGAAGAGGCGCCGGCCGCCGCAATGCAAGCCCTCTTCTCGATCATTGAAGGTGAGTGCCGGCTGCATCACCGTGCCAGCGCTGAAGTGGTTCCATTCGACCTTGGGGGAATCGTTACCGGCATCCGCGAGGATGATTCCCACATCTGGGACACGGGCTGGGGCATGGACGAGAATGCCCACGCCATTTTGAACCAGTTCTTCCACTATCTACAGGAGTGCCTGGAGGATCCTGAGCGCGCCGAGTTCACTACGGCGCTCGTCCGGTACCTTATCGCCGGCGCCCGGGACGCCGTATTGTGGCGTCGGCTATTGGATCTCGCCGCGAGGTTCCCGGCACTCGCGCAACAGATTCGAGATGCAGCCTCGGCCGAGCCATTGCTTCTGGCGTCCGATACGGAACGCCCCATCTACCTGCTCATCGAAGCACTGCATCCGGTCTCGAGCCCGGAGGAGCGGGAACGGATCGAAAACGCCATCTTGGCGTTGGGCAATCTCGAAGAGCCGCGGCGTCGGTGGGGAGAACATCGCCGCGACACATATCTTGCCGCGCTCCACGACGATGCCGTCGCGACCGAGCAGGCCCGGACCCGGATCGACGAGTTGCGTGCCGCCTCGACGCTGCGCTCCGGTGCGCCGATGGATCCCATAGCGCAGGGCGGCGCGATGGCAATCGATCCCGAACAGTTTTATGCCATGCGTGGCATCTCTACCGAAGGAGCTGCCAATCAGCAACTCGTCGACCTGTTGCGCCCAGTGCGCGAGTTCTGCGGACTCTATTCAAGGAATGAGGACGCTCCCGATATAAATGCGGCACTTGCTGTGATGCCCACATTGAACGCGCTCGATACTGCACTTCGCGCATCCGACGCCTCAGCAACTACGGACGAGCTGGTCCACACAGGATACGGTTATCTCGTCGAAGCGGCATCGAAGATCGCGCGCATTCCGGAACTGGACGCTGCCAGCGAACTCGGCATTCTGGTGCAACGATTCCTGGACGATGGTGTAACGGCGCACTGGCCGGCAGAGGGCGCAGACGATGAACACTACGACGGCGGCTGGAGTTCTTTGCCTGGAAGGATCGAGGCTGTCGAGGGGCTGTTCTCCCTCTTCGCTAACCCCGGCTTCGACGCACAACACATTCTCGCCAACCTGCGCATCCTCGATCAGGACCGTTTGCCCGTCGTCCGTTTTCAGGTCGCCTGGAGACTTCTGCTCCTCTGTGACCGTGCTCCTGGGGCGATGTGGGAGTTGATCGAGTCTATGACGACCGACCCGAACTACAGGATTCGGGTCGAGGTGATCGCCAAGCTGGACCGGTGTGCGCGGGCGCTTCCGAGCCGCGCGCTCGCACTCATAGCGAAAATGCTTGAGGATGCTGGAACCGCTCGCGGCAAATCGGAAGAGGTGAGCAAGAGCTGCATCGCCTGCCTCACCTGCTACTACCTGTGGCGTGACGACCCGACCGCAAAGGCTTCGGTCGAGGGGATTGTCGAGGGAATACCGACGACGGCGCACGACGCCGGACGAGTCTTTCCCACGCTACGGAACGCACTGCAATATGTCGAGCCAGCAAATCCTGAGAGAGCCCTGCGGACGCGAGAGCGGGCAGCCAAGCTTTTCAATGCGATCACCGGCAAAGCCGTACCGGTTATGCGCGAACTGATCGAGAAGCGGTTGCGACGCGAGGAGCCGACGCAGGAGCAGCGGGGGCAGTTTGATGATCTTGAACTCCTGCTTGTCACATGCAGCTCAGAGCTGTACTTTGCGTCTGGGGCCTTTCAGGAGCTGCGCCACGGCTTGCCTCCGGTGCTGACCACTCCGGAACAAAGGGAGCTTTACCCCGCCCTTGCCCCAAGCTGGAGTCTGCTCGCGGAGATTGGCTCACCGAATCTGGTTCATCACCTGGTCCAGACACTCGAGATGTTCGTGCCGGTCGACCCCGCGAGCGTCTTTCTCCTGATAGGCAAGTCCGTGTTGGCAGGTAGGCTCTGGAGCTATCACTTTGAAGACCAGGCCGTGGAGCTCGTCGTGCGGATTATCCGTACCTACATCGCTGAGCATCGTTCAATCTTCGAGAAGAACCCGGACTGTCTCCGCGTGCTGCGGGAGTTGCTCGACCTATTCATTACCGCAGGCTGGCCGTCGGCTAGGATCGTGGCCTACCGGGTCGATGAAATATTCCGGTAGAAACCTGCGCATCCCGGGGGAGACAGTATCATGTCACTGTTTGAGCCATCTGCCGCGCCGATCGGACAACGCGCGAAGCGCTACGGCGAGCCGATCTATACCTACTACCGAGACAGTGAAAGGCCCGGCATAGTGGCAATCCGCGCTCTCCTTGAAGAGTGGTTTCTCGAGCTGCCCGAGGATGAACGATTGGATCTCCAGCAACGATTCAGATCGCCCATCGAACGGCAGCACCGGTCCGCCGTTTTTGAGCTTTTCCTACACCACATGCTCCTTCGCTTTGGGTTCGAGGTCGAATTCCATCCCGACATCCCGGGAGTCACGACACATCCAGATTTTCTGGTAAGCCGGGACGGACAAGCACTGTTTTATCTGGAAGCAATCGCTGTCAGTAATTCCACCCAGGAGGAAGCTGAGGCCAACCGGATGAATCAGGTGTATGACACTCTGAACAATCTCCAGTCGCCTGATTTTTATCTCGGGTTGCACTTGGAGGGAGCACCGGATACGCCGCCTGCAGGAGCGCGATTGCGCGGCGAGTTGAGCCGATGGCTGGCGACATTGGACCTCGAGGTGATCCGCCAATGCTACCGCGAAGAACGATACGAGGAGATTCCAACTTACGAGTGGAATCACGAGGGATGGCACATTATCTTCGAACCCATGCCGAAAGGGGATAGCGCGCGGAAACCCGTCGGTGCGGCCAATTGGCATGACGATGCCGGTCCGAGCGCGGCGGCTCGACCTCGACGAATCTCTGAGAGATGGCGTGGCTGCGAAGGATCGCTACGGAACATTGGCGCTGCCGCTGGTGGTTGCAGCCCAGGTGGTCGAGGACTTCCGAATCGACAAGATCGACGTGATGAATGGGCTCTTTGGGCCGGAAGCGATCACAGTCGATGCTGAGGGGAACACTCACCCTGGTCGCGTCCCGAACGGAGCCTGGATCTCGCCGGCAGGTCCCATCCACAGGGGCATCAGTGCAGTCATGGCATGGTCGACGCTCGAACCATGGAACTTCACCCGCATCGAGCCAATCGTGGTTCATAACCCATACGCGACTTCGCCGCTACCGAATGAGACCTTTCCTGTTGCCAAGCATGTTGTGGATCGACAAAGAGCGGTCCTCGTCGAGCAGCCTGGCGTCTCCATGGAGGAACTCCTCGGGTTGGAGAAGGATTGGGTGACAGACGATTAGATCGCGATCTACCTCTCTGACGGAGTTGCCATTGCGAGCCCGTCAGGATTCTGCGCGTACCCAACGACAAAGCAAGCGATACTACGGATATGACTTCAGATATGAACGTTGCGAATCCTGCGCGCCTGCCGTTTCCCTAATATCCGTAATAACTTAGCTGCCGGCCTGGTTCGGGGGTTGAGAGCATAAAAATAAACACTTTTGCCCCCTGTTTCCCTCAGAGGTTCGCATTAGAATCGAGGTATGTCCTCGTGTGCATCAAGGTGCTGCACGGTGATGCACCATATACGAAGAGGCAATCCGCATGACCACTGGCGAGGAAGGGTACCAACCGACCATGACGCGCGCTTCGGTCAGTTTAAGTCCAGAGGTGCACAAGACGCTGGAGCAGATCGCTCAGGCGAAGAAAGTCTCCGTCGCCTGGGTCATCCGCGAGGCCGTGGACAAATACCTCGCTGACAAATGGCCGCTGTTCGCGCGGCCCGGAGGAGAGTAATCGTGTGGACACCATTCCTCTCTGCGAGCGCTCCGAAATCATGTCGCGTGTGCGCTCAAAGAACTCCCGTCCGGAGATGCTCGTGCGTAGGCTCGTCTTCGCGGAAGGCTATCGCTATCGCCTCCACGACCGTAAATTGCCGGGCTGTCCGGATCTCGTCTTTCGTGGGCGCGCCAAGGTCATTTTCATGCACGGGTGTTTCTGGCATCGGCACGAGCAATGCTCGCTCGCGCGCATGCCCAAATCCCGCCTTGACTTCTGGGAGCCGAAGCTCACGGCCAACAAGGAACGTGACGCCCGCAACAAGAAACTGCTTACGAAAGAAGGCTGGAAAGTGCTGACGATCTGGGAATGCCAGCTCAAAGACATTGAGCAGCTCAAACGAACCATAAAGAGGTTTCTCGATGCATAGCGTTGAATTGTTCGCAGGAGCGGGGGGGCTTGCCATTGGTATGGCCAAGGCGGGGTTTCATCACGCCGCGGTGATTGAGTGGAATTCCAATGCGTGCGAAACATTCCGTGAAAATCAACGCCATCACACTCATCTTATCGAAGAATGGCCGCTTCACGAGAGCGATGTGCGCGACTTCGACTATGGCGCGCTGGCTGGTGATGTCATGGTCGTGTCGGGTGGACCCCCGTGCCAGCCATTCTCAATGGGCGGGAAACACCGTGGCTACCTTGATCAGCGCGACATGTTTCCCGAAGCCGTGCGCGCTGTGCGCGAGTTGCGCCCGAAGGCGTTCATTTTCGAGAACGTCAAGGGGCTCAAACGCGAGACGTTCGCTACCTATTTCGAATATATCCGCCTGCAGCTCATGTATCCCGGCCTCGGTCGGCGCGCCAGCGAGATGTGGCGCGAGCATTGTCGTCGGCTTGAGAAACATCACACGGCAAGCCATGGCGGCGCCGAATACAACGTCGTGGCTGAGGTGCTGAACGCGGCGAACTACGGCGTGCCGCAGCGCCGCGAGAGGGTGTTCATCGTCGGCTTCCGCGCCGACCTTGGGGTAGGGTGGAGCTTCCCGAGGGCTACGCATTCCGCAGAAGGATTGCTAAGTTCCAAATGGATATCCGGGGATTATTGGGAGCGGCACAAGGTCGCGAAGAAGATACGTCCCGTCCCGGAGGGCCGGCTCGCTGCGCGCGTCGAACGGCTTAAAAGCAGCGAATTGTTCGCGGAGGGGAGGGTGCCCTGGCTCACGGTTCGCGATGCCATCAGCGACCTGCCCGATCCTGAGAAGTATCCGAACAACGATGTCGCCAACCATCGGCACAATCCAGGCGCGCGGAGCTATAAGGGCCATACGGGAAGCCGTCTCGACGAGCCCGCCAAGACTCTTAAGGCGGGCGACCACGGCGTGCCGGGCGGAGAAAACATGTTGGCGCGCGCCGATGGCTCAGTGCGTTATTTCACCGTGCGCGAGGCCGCGAGGCTGCAGACCTTTCCGGACGACTATATTTTTCGCGGGGCATGGACCGAGGCTATGCGACAACTGGGCAACGCCGTGCCGGTTCGCCTGGCGGAAGTAATCGCGCGCTCCGTCGCCAACAGCCTTCGCGCGCAGTCGGAGAACTGACCATGACGATCGCCGCCATCACAGATTCACAGAACTTCGATATCACGCCCGATCCGCGCGTCCTGCAAATGCTCGGCGAAATCGATCTCGCCCAGTGGAGATGCATCGCGGAGCTCGTCGATAACAGCGTGGATGGGTTCCTCAACGCGGAGCGCTCGGGCGAGCCCATTGAGAATCCCGAGGTCGTTATTTCGGTGCCCAGAGCGGATACGCCATCCGCACGCATCACGGTCAGGGACAACGGTCCGGGCATGTCGGGCGAGGTGCTGCAACGCGCGGTCAAGGCGGGTTGGTCCGGCAATGGCCCCCTCGACAACCTGGGGCTGTTCGGCATGGGATTCAACATCGCGACCGCCCGGCTTGGCTTGGTCACGGAGGTCTGGACTTCCCGCGCCGGCGACCCAGTCGAGGTTGGCATCCGCATTGATTTCGATGAACTGAGAGCGCAGAGGGCGTTCAGTGTCCCGCGTCACACGCGCCCGAAGGCGGATCATACAGCGCACGGCACGGAGATAGTCATCTCGAAACTGAAGCCCGATCAGCGGCAGTGGTTCGCGAAGTCTCCGAATGTCAGCGGAGTACGTAAACAGCTTGCTAAGGCCTATTCGGCGCTACTCAGCCCCGAAAATCGTCGAGCGATTTTTCGACTAGAACTCAACGCCGCGCGCATTCAAGCGCGTCGTCATTGCGTGTGGAGCGCTGACAGGACGGCTGATACCCCAAACGGCGCGATCAACGCCGTGCAGCGGTTCTATGTTACGCTGCCTCCCCGTCGCTATTGCACGACCTGCATGGCGACCGTGCCCGAGGAATCGGTTGGCTGTCCTACGGGCAGCGCGTCCTGCAATGTTGTGTCCATCGAACGCCGTGTGCATGGATGGGTTGGCATTCAGCGCTATCTGCATGAAACGGACTTTGGATTGGATCTGATACGCAACGGACGCAAGATTGAGCTTGCGAATCAGGACCTGTTCCTGTGGAAGGAAGGTGACGACACTTCCATCGAATATCCCATTGACGATCCGCGCAAGAGAGGCCGGTTTGTCGGCGAGATTCATCTCGACCACTGCCGTGTGAGCTATACGAAGAACCGGTTCGAGCGTGACGACCCGGCATGGGAGGAAATGGTTCGCGTCGTGCGCGGCGAGGGACCGATGTTGCCACAGAAGGCGAAGTCGCTGGGGTATGGAGTCAACAACAGCCCCCTCTATACGCTGTTTCAGGCGTTTCGCCGCTCTTCGCCGCAGGGTAAGAACGGCCTCTGGTCGCGCATCCTCGTGGTGAAGGACAATGACCGCGCGATTGAGATGGCGGGAAAGTTTCAGGAGAACGACCCCGAATACCTCGACGATGAAAAGTGGTGGCAGCTCGTCGAGGAGCAGGACAACGCCGTGCTCGGCGCGCCCGGCCCGACGACCCCGGGAGGGCCGGCACCGCCGCCGCCCGATATTCCGGCGGGGTTCATCGACGTTGCGCCTCCCGCTCCCTTTCCTCCAGTTGGAAGCCCCGAGGCCGAGCCGCAACCGCCGAAACAAGCGGTCGTGGCACCGCGTCGTCCCATCTTCGAATTGACGCGCAAATACGTGCATCCGACCTATCGCGTTGAATACGACGTGCAGGGGTTCGTCGTCGCGCCCAATGATCCCGAGCTTGGTTCGGGACATCCCTGGACGTTGCGACTAACCGACGTTGCGACCAGGACCTATGCCTTCCTCGCCGACACCTCACACGAGTTGTATCGCTCGGCGACGATGACGCCTCTCGACGCGCTGCTGACGGAGTTGTCGTACCGCACCGTCGAATTCCTGCGCGATACCGCGCCCGACGCTACGTTCGCTTCCATACTGGCTGACTTTCGCCGGGAATACTGCGTGGACACCCGTCTCGACGCTGGCGACATCATCGTGCAGGCCGGCAATGTGCTCAACCAGATTGCTCAATCTGTTACCGCCGCCCTAGCCGGCCAAAACGCGGACGCGCTCTACCAGGAACTCACCGAAACGGAGAAGGCGTTCATCGGAAGAAAGATGGTCGCGCGCGGCGTCACCGCGCCCAAGGACGCGATCGCCTCCGGCGCCTTTCTGGCCTACGCGGAATCGCAGACGATTCGCGGCTTCTTCGCAAGGCATCCGGAGCTGTTCCTGGATGGCAAGTATTGGGAGGACGCCTACTCATCCCTCGACTACGGCTCGGCGGAAGTGACTGCGGAAGCGCGCGAACTGCTCAAGGCGCGATATGACGGCTATCTGGCGGACGCGGTGTGGCTCGCCGGCCAGTCGCCGGCCGATCTGGAGCGGACCGGCCGCGACGCGCTCATACGCGCGACGCTCTCGCTGAAGTTGCTCTTGCCCGACACGGCGGAGTGACATGGAGACATTTCTCGATTCACGACGACTATTGAACGGCCCATGGCAGGCTTTCGAGCGCGACGTGGCGCGCCTGCTTGTCGCAAATGGCTTTCGTGACGTGCGCGTCGTTGGCGGAAGTGGCGATAAGGGCGCTGACGTGCTTGGCGTCAAGAACGGCGAACTTTGGGTTGTGCAATGCAAGTTCGTCACCAACCAGTATCCTTCTCCTTCCGCCGTGGACGAAGTTGTCGAAGCATCGCGATTCTATGAGGCGAACCGGCTCATGGTGGCGGCCTCTCGTTCCTTCGGCCCGGCAACCTTCGCGTCGGTCAAGAAATGGTCCAGCCTCGGAATCAAGGTGGAGCTGCTGCCGGCGGCGACACTTATCGAAATGGCGCGGCGATCGCCCGAGTACACGCCGGCGCGCCGCGAACTGCGCAAATATCAGGCGCATGCCCTAGATCTCTTCATCGCCGCATTGCGCGAGACGGGCAAGGGGCAGGTGGTTCTCGCCACCGGTCTGGGGAAGACCGTGGTGATGGCGGAGGCGGTCGCCCAGTTGTCCCGCGATGGCGCCATACCCGAAGGGCGCGTACTGGTCATGGCGGGAACGCGCGAACTGGTGGACCAGCTTCAGCGTTCGTTTTGGGAACAGCTTCCCAAGTGGATATCAACCCACCGACTGATGGGCGGCGAGGAACCCAGCTATTGGGATGGGATCACCTTCGCGACCGTCCAAAGTGTCCTCTCACGCGCCAAGGACCTTCCACGCTTTGGCCTGGTACTGGTGGATGAGGCGCACCATGTGGGCTCTGAAAGCTTCCGCACGGTCATCTCTACCCTGGCGCCCCCAATGATTGGCGGTGTGACCGCGACGCCGTGGCGTGGCGACGGGTACGACATTGACGCGATGCTAGGACCGCCAGTCGTACGCATCGGAATCGCGGAGGGACTGCGGAACGGGTTTCTGTGCGAAGCCGATTATCGCCTGCTCGCCGACAATATTGATTGGGAGTTTGTTCGCGAGCGCTCCGCGCACAACTATTCCCTCCAGCAGCTCAATCGAAAGCTGCTTATTCCTACGCGAGACGAGGAGGCGGCCAAAATCATTCGTGAAGCGTTCACGGCCGAAAGACGACGCGCCGCTGTGGTGTTCTGCTCAACAGTGGTCCATGCCCAGTCGTTTGCAGGGATGCTGCGCCTGTTTGGTTTCCGCGCCGAGGCAATCACGGGTGACATGGAACCGCGGGCGAGGGATAAGACCATGGCCGCGTTCCGGCGCGGGAATCTCGACATTGTGACGACACGCGATCTTTTCAACGAAGGCGTGGATGTGCCCGACGTGGACATGATCGCCTTCATGCGCGTGACGCACAGCCGTCGAATTTTTGTTCAACAGCTGGGCAGGGGGCTTCGCATCAGCCCGAGCAAGGACAAGGTTGTGGTTCTGGATTTTGTGAGCGATCTCAGGCGTATCGCGGAGGTAATTGAGCTCGAAAAGGCCGTTAAGGGCGACATTGAAACACTGCGGCTCGGCGGCCGAATCGTGCAATTTCGTGACGCTGGAGCGAGCAATTTCATGCTTGACTGGATGAAGGATCAGGCGGATCTCTTCAATCGTGAGGGTGATCCCACGCTTGAGCTTCCGCGGTTTGAGTATCCGGAACCCGGCCCCGGAGGCAATGTGCAATGAGAATTCCCGACGACGTACGTGACCGCCTTCGCGATCGCATTTGGTCCAACGCGGATGAACTTAGCTGGTCGGCTCTAAACGACGCGGAACGCGCGCGGCGGTACGAACAGTGGACCCGTGATCCGGAAATCGGGGGCACGCTCGCGCACTACATGGACCCCAGGAAAGTACGCGTATATATAAAGGACTCGCTTCTCAAGCCCTATGAGCGGGCACGCGTGTCGGGCACCGAGCACGAGATACTCGGCCGTCTCGGCATTCCGACCGACAGTGAAGTTGCCACCCGTTACATCAAGCCACACGGCATCCTGTTCGCCGACGGCAAGATTGTCTCATGGGGAAACAGCAGGGATTGGAAACATATTCTGATGGCGATGTTCGAGAGGGCGGCTTCCAGCCATGGCTCGCTGGCGTTCGGGGCAGTGCTGCTTGAAAGTGGAAAGACCAGCGCGACGGCGACGCGCGTCATTGTGCGCGAGGCGGCCCGCCGACTTGGCGTCGAACGAATGGAATGGATTGGCTAGCTTGCAAAGTGTTTGGGGATTATGAACATCATGAAGGATGAATTTCCAGGCTGGTATGCGAAGACCCCAGAGGACCTCAAGGCCCTATGGGACGACGCCGTTTTCGTTCCAGACACAAATATCCTTCTGCACCTGATTAGGCATTCCGCCAATGTCCGCGCGCAGCTCGCGGCGGTCTTTGAGCGCAAGAAGGATGCGCTTTGGATTCCCTATCAAGTTGGGGTGGAGTTCCAACGGCGCCGGCTTGACGTGCAGCAGCAGACGATGGACGCCTACGAGAAGCTCAACGAGGAAATGACCTCTTCCGTCAATCAGGCGCGCAACAAACTTAACCAGTACCGCGCACACCCGGTGATAGACGTCGAGCGTGAGTTGAGAGCGCTTGATATTTATCTTGCTGACTTCGAGAAACGCATGACGGAAGCGAAATCCAAACATCCCACCGAGGACCTCGCGACGAGCTTTCAGCTCGTCAGCGAACTGTTCGCCGGCCGTATCGGCGTGAAGCCGACGGAGGAGCGACTCGCCGCGATACGCAAGGAAGGCGAGGACCGATACGCGAAGAAGATTCCGCCCGGATTCGAGGATGCCAAGAAGGGTGGCGATGGGGGCGACAAATATGGCGACCTTATTATTTGGAAGGAGATGATTGAAAAGGCGAAGACTGACAAGCGCCCGATCATCTTCGTGACCGACGATGGCAAGTCGGACTGGTGGCATATTCATCACGGCAAGAAACTTGGTCCACATCCGTATTTGGTCGAAGAGTTCCTCGGCGCGACAGGTCAGAAGTTTCACATTTACGAATTACCTCAATTCCTCCGGAATTCCGCGGAAACCGGCTCCGCCATTCAACCGGAGGCCGTCCAGAAGATCGCAGAGACCATGATCGCGGATAAGCAGGCGGCTACCAATCAAGCTGCGGCGTCCGAACATTCGCTTGCGATTAAGGCGATTCGCTCCGAGTTGCGCGGCAAGGAGTTCGAGCTTGACGGCCTGATTAAGTCCCTCATTGACTCCCCTCCAAGAGTCCGCGAAGAAGAGCCTCGGGATGACATCAAGCGCACATTGAAGCTGCGCATAAGTGAGCTCAGCGAGGTTGTCAACGCATTGCGTGACCGATTGAGCGCATTGGAGTCGGACTCCACGGAGGGCGCGCGAGTCTAGAGGTGATTGCGAAATGAATTGAGGTAATTCTATGCGGCAGCTGGAGTCCTATGCCGACGAACGTCTCACAGCGGCCTGTATTTATTGCGGCCGCGCGACACAAACCCGCGACCATGTTCCCTCGCGTGTGCTCCTGAATGAGCCATATCCAAATAACTTGCCCGTCGTGCCGGCGTGTAACGAATGCAATCGAGGGTACTCGCTTGATGAGGAGTACTTCGCGTGTCTGGTGGAATGCGCCCGAACGGGTTCCGTACAAGCGGCGCAACGACGTAAAATCATCAGAATTCTGAGCGAATGCCCGGCTCTCGCGGAAAAGCTCTCCCGCGCGCGTTCGATTCATGAGAATGGGAGTATCTCATTTTTCGCCGAGCAACAGAGAATCAAGAACGTGGCGCTCAAACTCACCAGAGGCCACGCTTACTTTGAGGCCAGCGAGACTATGCACCACGAGCCGTCGCATTTCCTTGCGACGCCCTTGGCGACCCTAGATGAATTCGCCCGTAACCATTTTGAGACAGTTCCCACCTCATCAATTTGGCCCGAGGTTGGAAGCCGGGCAATGCAGCGTCTCATTATCTCGAACAACGATGTGACAAACGAAGGATGGATTGAGGTTCAGACCGGGCAATATCGGTAT
>Ga0182030_10019650_pt1 | contig 12822 bp, 4 predicted proteins | sample 812S3MmetaG_FD_121299 | JGI IMG/M metagenome (GOLD analysis project Ga0182030, IMG submission 121299) | Permafrost microbial communities from Stordalen Mire, Sweden - 812S3M metaG (Illumina Assembly) | ecosystem: Environmental > Terrestrial > Soil > Wetlands > Permafrost | place: Sweden... | reverse complement strand
CCGGTTGGCGGAGACGCCGGTGACCGCGGGGTTGTAAGCCACGCTCGCCAGCGGGATGAAGGTGGCCGGGGCCGCGGCCGTCGAGTAGGAGATGCTGTAAAACTGCCCGTCGTCCCCGGCGTTCCCGCAACCGCTGTAAACCACGATGTCGGCCACGGTGGCGCCGCCGATGGCATACGTCACCGACTGGCCGGCCAACGATCCGCACGTCGCATAGGAGGCGGGGTTGTCCGCCGCACCGAAAGCCCCGCCGGTCAACACGCCCACACCGGCCGCCCCGGCGGTTGTGAAGCTGCCGGACCCCGCCGAGCTGGGCATTTTCCCGGCGATTAGGTTGTTGGTTTCGATGATCCAGGCGGGCACGAAGGAAGTGGCGCTGTTCTGGTTCGAAGCGGTGATAACCACGGGCGACCCGGCCACAGTGGCCGCGACCGCGCCCCCCACCGTGATGGCCCCGTAGCCGCAGTATCCGTTTTCCGAGGGGGGCGTGGTGAAATCAAACTGCAAGGCCGCGATGTTGCTGGCGATGATCCCCCCCGTCGAGCCGCTGATCACGACCTGGTTGGCCGAGGCCACCCCGCCGCCCACCGGCGGGTTGTAGTTCACCGCGGTCAGCACCGTGAAAAGGGTGGGGTTGAAGACCGTCGAGTACGAGACTGTGTAAGCCTGCGCATCGCGGCCGTTGTCCTGCCAGCCGCTGTCGACCGTGATATTGGTCAGGTTGTAGCCATACGGCGCGGCGGGCAGCGTATAGACCAGGGTGCTGCCCGCGCTGCCGCCGTTGCCACACGTCACGTAGTTCAGGCCGCAGGTGGTGCCCGAGTTTCCGGAGTTTGCGATCGAGGTGAGGGTGAGGCTGCCCCCCGCCGTCAGGCTGTCGACCTCACGCCCGAAGGCCTCCTCGCTGAAGTCGCCTACGGCGGTGGTCGGCACCAGCCCGGCAATCAGGCTGCCGGGGTCCGGCGTCCAGGTCGGCGTGAACGGCACCGCCCCCGTCTGGTTGGTGGTCCAGACCACCAACTGCGCCGGCGGCGAACTGGTGGCGGCCACGCCTGCCACCGTGATCGCCGCGTAACCGCAGTACCCGTTCTCGGAACCCGGCGTCGTGAAATCGAATAGCAGCGCCGCCACATTGCTGGCGATCACCCCGCCCGCTGAATCGGTCATCACCACCTGGTTGGCCGAAGCGACCCCGGTGGGGACCGGCGGATTGTAATTGACCGAGGTCAGGGCCGTGAAGACGGCCGGATTAGCCGCGGTGGAATAGGACAGGGTGTACGCCTGGGCGTCGCGCCCGTTGTCCTGCCAGCCGCTGTCCACCGTGACATTGGTCAGATTATAGCCGTGGGCCGACGCGGGCAGCGTGTAGATGATCGTGCTCCCGGCACCGTCCCCGTTCCCGCACGTCACGTAGTTGATGCCGGCGGTTCCTGAGACCGTGGTGATGGTGAGGGTGCCCCCGGCGGTCAATGTGGCGACGTTGCGCCCGCCAATTTCCTCGCTGAAATTGCCCACCGCGCTCGTGGGGGCCAGCCCCGCGATCAGGCTGTTCGTGGCGGGCGTCCAGGTGGGGGTGAACGGCACCACCCCGGTCTCGTTGGTGGTCGAGACGACCAGACTCGCCGACGCCTGCCGGGCGATGGCGATCCAAACCGCGAGCAGCAGGGACCAGGCAGGGCTCAGACCCGCACCCGGCCCCGCCCGCCGGGCAGCCCGGGAAGGCCGGGTTGGGGTGCCGGGCGTGCCCCGTTCCGCCGCGCGTCCGTCCGCCCACCCCACAACCGGAGGCATCGGGGGGGCGAAAACGGACTTCCCCGCGGCACGACGAACGCCAACTCGGCTGGGGGGAACGGTTTGATCAGGCACATCCATGTCCTTATTGTAACAAAGACGCAACGTCCCCGTCCATCGCCAAGCGTCGGCCGTGGCAGCCCGCCGGACGGGATTTGAAGACTCCGAGTCCCGCACGGTCGGTGCTGGAATCCTATAGGGATTCCGCCCCAAAGCCCAGGGTTGGCGCGCCCGCGCCTACCCTGGGTACGCTGTAACAACAAATCAGGAACCCTGAGAGGGTTCCGTCCCGAGCGCCGGCAACCTCCCACGCAGGGTCCGGCCGGAGTCGTTGGGCTTCCCGGGTCCCGGGATCGGGCCGTTCGGCTCCCGGCGCGGCGCTTGCGCAAAAAACTCAAGCGCGCACGACTGATCCACCTGAACAGTGAAGGCTCAAGGATGTCTCGTGGCGTGGTCCTGGAGCCAGAAAACGTCCGGGCTCCTCGGGGAGGGCACAATCCCGGGAATCTGGCCCTTCAGGACGTACTGGTCCCGCCATTGATGGCGTTCGACATGGCCGTCCGCGAACCCGACCACCCCTGCCCCGTGGTGACGGGCGGACGGCAGGTCGATGATCTCCTCCGTGCCATTGGGCGCGCCCGTATAACCGGTCATCTGCAACGCGAAGAGCCCGTCGTTGATGGTCTCGTCGCTTTCGTCGATGAGCACCCAGGTCTTCGCGGGGCCGGGGTTGGTCATGTCCGAGATCCTCCGGTAAACCAGCCAGTTCGTCTCGCGGCTCCAGTCCGTGTAGCCGGGAGGGTTGTCCCCGTTGCCGCCCACCCAACCGTCCATCGAATAGCTGCGAGGCCGCGGCACGCTGCGCCCGGAGGGGGTGGTCCCTGTCGAATGGTCCGCCGGACAGCGCCAGGCTGCCGGGGTGGCGCCGGCGTAGCGCCAGAGCGGACTTTTCGCGATCGTATTGGTCCAGTCCCAGTTGCCCTGCTGGGTTCGCATGGTCAGCTCCATATCCCAGGGCATGCCACCGGGGCCCGACCAGCAACCGGGCGACGTGCCAGGCTTCGCCCCGAACGCGTAGGGCAGAACGTCCTGATGGTCGCTCGTGTACATGAGCCAGGCCAGCATCAGTACTTTTTGGTTGTACATGCAGCTCGCCACCCGGGTGGAGTCCCCCCGGGGGCCGGAGTAAGCCGGGGCGAAGACGAGCAAGAGCAGGACGACGACGACGACAACCAGCAGTTCAATCCGGGTAAAACCATCCCCGGTCGGGGGATGAGGCTGTCTTGTCATAACGGTGATCTCCTTACGCCAGCATAAACCCACCTCGGGGCAGGGCAAGGCAAAAAGACGGTGACGTTCGAATCCTCGGAGGCCTTTGACGGCCCATCGTGGCGTTCCCTCCGATGGCGTGGAGAGTCCTCGGTTAGGTGGTCGTCATGGGCTCGGCCCTGGACCCGGAAGTCGCAATAAAGACCTCCCGCCGGGACTCAAGTCGCGCGAGGCGACGCTGCCGGTGGCCGGATCGCCTGGTCGCAGTGCCGTGCAGGAATTCGCGCAGGCGGATGCGTGGCATGTCCCATCACCCCCGGGAGGGGGTGACAGACGGTAGCCGGGGATTGAGCGGAGCGATACCCCCGGCTACCGTCTGGCAACCCTCCGGGTTGCGGCGCAAGGCGCCAGAGGAAAGCCGCCCCGCCGGCCCGGAGCAACCCGCGGGCGCGGCCGGCGCTCGAACTCCCGAACGGCCTTGTGCCTAGTTGATCACCGGGAACCCGGCGCAGTCCCAGTTGATGTCGGGTCGCCCGGGGTCGTGGCCCGCCGGGACCGGCTGGCCCGCCGTCGGCCCCGAGGGCGTGGTCAGCGTGCCGTCCGAAACCACGTAGCTGTATTTGCAGTAGGATGCGTGGCCGTCGCTGAACGTGATCTGGCCGCCCTGGCCGTGCCGCGAGGAAAACCGGGTCGAGTAGCAGTGCGGCGTGGCCAGCACGAACTGATTGGGGTCTCCCGGCGGGTAAAAGGGCGTCTCGGCGGAGCGGTTGCGCACATCGGAGAAAAGCACGAACGACGACGGATGCGCCACCATGCTCATGCGGAGCACGGTCGGCCCGCCGATGCTGATCTGCTCGTTGGCAAGCGACTTGGAATTCATCGCGTACTGGAACAACGGCCGGACGCCCGGGATCATGTCATACTGGTCGGTCGCCGCGATCGCATCGCCCGGCGCGATGCCCTGGGCAGCGGCGGTCGGACAGGTGAAAATGGACTTGGAGCCGTAGAAATCGGTCGGGTTTGAGGCCCAGACATACAGCGGCTTGTTCGCGATGTAGGACGGCAGGGAGTTGAACCACACGTCATCCCCCTCATGCTGGTTGTGATAGGTGGGGATGGAGAGCCAGATCGGGTTGTCCTGCTCGGCCGACGAAGCGTAGCCGTCCTGGTACCGGGGAAAGGGAAACGCCTGGGTGTTGTCGTCGAGGTACATGTTGTCCGCCAACCCCCACTGCTTCAGGTTGCTCAGGCAGACGGCTTGCTGCGCCTTGCTCTTGGCCCGCGAGAGCGCGGGCAGCAGCATGGCCGCCAGGATGGCGATGATGGCGATCACCACGAGCAGTTCGATCAAGGTAAACGCGCGCCGGCTGGGTTTGGTTGCTTTCATGGTCGGTGGGCGGGAAAAACGCCACCGCCAAATCATGCCGGTTTTCCGAGAGAAGCCAATTCCCCAAGAGTGACGTTTTGGTGTCAACCGGCAGGGAGCGGACAGGCTCCGGGGGCGCCCCCGGGCCGGTGTGACCCGATCGTGACCGCGCAGACGCCTGCCCGCCGCATTCCCCGGGCATAGTGGGGGACGTTTGCACCGCCAGCAGGAAGCCTGATGGCGTGCTTAACCACCCACGACATGGACATGCAACAACGACAAATGAACAACCGACTGTTTGCGCCCGCCGCGGCGCTCCTCCTCGCCTCGGCGGCAACCACGCAGGCTCAGACAACCCTGAGCGCCTGGACCTTCGACAACGTGGCGGCCGGCATCAACGCCAGCCCCGCCGCCTCCACCGGTCTCGGCACCGCCTCGGCCCTGGGGATGGCCAACACCTATAACCACACCAACAGCAGCAGCAGCCCGGACGTGCAATCCCTCCCCGGCAGCTCCTCCGGCGGCCCCAATGCCTGGCAGATCCACGGTTTCAGCGCCGTCTCCGGCAGCCAGGGAAACGGCTGGTCCACCAATGCCGCCATCGGCGCCCAAGGGGCCCAGTTCGCCGGTAGCACGTTCGGCTATTACCAAATCAGCGCCTCCTTCGACGTGTTCGCCACCCCCGACGCGGAAGCGAACCTCCAGGTCGAGTACACCACGGACGGCAGCCACTGGTTCAACGCTAACATCACTTCGGCGGGCTCCGGCGTCCTCGCCACCAACACCACCAGCGTCAACACGGTCAACGGCGCCTACCTCCAACTGGCGGCCGGCTGGAACAACCAGGTGACGGTCAATCTCGCCGGTCTGTCGGGCCTGGACAACGACGCGAGCTTCGCCATCCGCATTGTCAACGCCTCCACCGGGCCGGATTGCGTCGATACCACCGGCGCATTTTACAACAACCTGTCGGGCAGTTGGACACTGGACAATGTGGTCATCCAGGGCAAGAGCATCGACGTCGCCGCCGCGTGGAACTTCGATCTGATCGGCATCAAGGCAGCACCGTATAACAACCCCGCGCCGACCACCGGCACCGGCACGGCCGGCTCGCTGGGGATGATCAACAGCTACACCTTCAGCGACGGCTCGGTGGGCAGCAGCAACTGGTGCGATATCCTCCTCCAGGGCGGGTCTTCCACCGGCCCGAACTCGCTCTGCTGGCGCGTGCGCGGCGGCATCACCGGTGCAGGCGCCCCCAACAGCGGCTGGAACTCAGCGGCGCCCCTCTTCACCCAGGGGGCCGAATTCGATGCCAGCACGGCCGGCTATACCAACGTGATCGTCTCCTTCGACGTTTATCTCACCACCCAGGCCCCGGACGGCTTTTGTGTGCTCTACACCACCGACGGCTGGATCACCACGAACGTCGCGACCAGCCTCGCCTACGGAGCCAACCCCGCCTACATCCTGAACAACGCCACCGACCCGAACCTGGTGGTCGGGCCCTACTTCCACGAGACCTTCGGCCAGGGGTGGTACAACAGCATTACCGTCGATCTCACGGGTGTCCCGGGCGTGTCGGAAAACCCGCTGTTTGGCTTCCGCGTGGTCAACGCCGGAACCGGCCCTGACTACATCAACTTCCTGGGCCAGGGCTACAACAACCTGTCCGGCAACCTGCGCTTCGGCAACGTGACGGTCGGCGGCACGGCCGGGACCCCTCCGCCGGCGGTGGGCTTTGATCCGAACGCGACCGTGGACAATCCCTTCACCAACACCTACACGCCGAACGCGTCCTGGCTGGCTGGCATCTCGGCCATCTATGTGAACGGTTTGCCGCTGACGAACACGGCTTACAGCCTCGCCACCCCGGGCCAAATCATTTTCAACCCGGCCAAGTCCGCCCTGCTCCAGGCCAGCGGCCTGCTGAACATCTCGATCATCTCGCATGGCTTCGGCTCGGCCCGCGTCTCCCAGCCGCTCGGCGCCGGCGTGGCCACCAAACTCGCCGTCACCACCCCGGCCTCCGGCCCCTCGGCCAGCACCGGCACCCTGATCGCCAATCCCGTCTTCCTCCTCGCGGACAAGTACGGCAACGGCAGCACCAACCCCTACCCCAGTGTCACCATCACCGCCGCGGTCGGCGGTGCCGGGGCCTGGACCTTGGGCGGCGCCACCCAGCAGTCCTCCACCAACGGTCTGATCGCGTTCACCGACTTGAAGGCCACCGTTAACGGCTCCGCCGCCGTCTCCAACGCCTACCTGATCTTCACCGTGGCCGGCTATGGCGCGACTTTCACCACGAACTCGGGCGTGTTCACCATCGGGGCGCCCCCGGTGCCGTTCACGCCCGGCAACCTGGCCGTTTTCCAGGTGGACAATGCCCTGGGCAACAACACCACCTTCAGCATCATTGAGGTCAGCCCGTCCACCGCCCGCCAGGCCATCCCGGTGAACATCCTGCCCATCAGCGCCACCGGCCCGGGCGCCCTGCGCGAGTCCCCCTCCAGCGCCACCGGCCGCCTGACGCTTAGCGATGACGGCACGCTGGTCTCTTTCGCCGCTTTCGTGGACGGCAACGCGGCCACGCCGGATGAGACCTTCACCCTCAGCCGGGCCGCCGTCGCCCTGAACTACACCAACGGATTGACCCAGGGCGGCTACACCTCGATCTCCCTCGGTGGCAGCGAGGCCCGCGCGGCTTGCCTCCTGGACGACGACGTGACTTGGATCGTGGTGGACAAGGGCGGGCTGTATCAGAGCGGTTTTGGCGGCGCCGCCCCGGCCAACCCGAACCTGAACAACTTCAACAACGTGGGTGTGAAGATCTTCGGCGGCGTCCCCTACGTCCAAACCCAGAAGGGCGTCTCCGGCCTGAGCATCCCCGAGGTCTATTCCCTCGGTCTCGACCCGTTCACCGGCCTGTACGACGTGACCTTCGGCAACAATCTGGCCACGGACCAATACGCGCAGGATTTCTACCTGATCTCGACCAACCGCGGGGCCTCCTACGACCTCCTCTACACGGCGGATCAGGTGAGCATCACCAACGGTGTCATCAACAAGTACTCCCTCATTGGCGGGGTCTGGACGGCCAACGGCTCCTTTACCAACAAGACCGGCATCGACGGCCTCTTCGCGACCCCCAGCGGCAACGGCGGGGTTGACCTGTTCTATACGACCGGCGCCGGCGGCACGCAGACCAACAGCCTGATCCGGGTCACCGATGCGGCCGGTTGGAATGCCAACCTTAACATCACCTCCAGCAACGTCCTCTACACGGCCACCGGGCTGGCCTCCCTGAAGGGTCTCGCCTTCGTGCCGCAAGCGCCCGCCAACACCGGCGCGGTCATGCCGCCGCCCATCCTGACCCCGCAGACCGGCGCGAGCGTCAGCGCCGTGTTCACCGTCACGAACACCCCGTCCGATCCCGCCTGGCACACCGCCATCAGCGGCATCACCGTCAACGGTTCCACCCTGCCGCCGGCCGCTTACAACACGACCTCGGCGGGCACGATCGTGTTCAACCCGGCCCAGTCCCTGCTGCTGCAAGGCTCGGGCCCCAAGACCATCGTGGTCTCGGCCGCCGGCTACAGCCCCGCGACCGTGATCCAGACCCTCACCGGCGTTGCCCGGCCCGCCTTGGGCGGAGTCTCCGTCGCCAGCGGCGCGCTTGGCCTCAGCTTCACCAGCAGCACCGGCCTGAACTTCTCCGTGCTGGCCACCACCAACCTCTCCGCGCCGCTGTCCACCTGGACCGTGGTCGGAACCGCCGTTGAAGGCCCCGCCGGTCATTATCAGTTCACCGACCCGAACGCGGCGACGAACTCGCAGGTGTTCTACACGGTCCGCCAGCCGTAAGCTGCGGCACCGCCAACTGTTCCTCCGCCAAGGGCGGGGCGGGCGAAAGCCCCCCCCGCCCCTTTTTGTTCCTGCCAACAGCCCCCAGGCCGGCGCCAATCCATGCGCCGCTCGGTGGGCGGGCCTTGCCCTGTGGCGGGCCCGCCCACAACCGGTCAAGCCGCGGCCCGGGATGTGGGCGCTCGCGGGCCGCCGCATCGAGGCCAAAACTGCCTCACCGACTGACGGCGAGCCGGTCGCCCCGACCCGGCAGCCCTGCCCTGACCGCGTTCAAATGCAGGCAAGGAGGAGCACATAAAGCAAGAGGACCCCATGGGGAGGAAAACCCCATGGCAGCGGTGACGCACGCACACCGGCGCGGGCCGATTCTTCAATAAACGCCAACCGCGGGTGGACGCGCGGCCAAGGACAGTCCAGAGGCCCCAACCCCCGGCACAGGCCGAACCCGGAAGGGCCTTCCGGGGCTCCCCCTGCCTGCGGGGGGCAGACCCGCTGGGACTCGGCGCGCGAATCGGCGGCCCAAGGCGAGCGGCGTCTGAACGACCAGCATCGGGTGCTGGGGCGGTAAAACGACTGCCGCTGAGGGAATTGGGGGAGGGGCCGTGGCAGGGCGGAGCGGGACTCCGCGGGTGCCTGCAGCCCCAGTTCATACCAATGGCCCGCATTACCGGTAACATACAGTACCTGCGACTAATATATCTGCCCGCTCCAGTCCACGGTGCTGTCAACACCCCATTCCGGGCTGTTCAATCGTTAAATCATGGTTTGCCCGGACGTCCAACCAGGAACGTGGGAATAAAACTTGCACCTCCGGCGAGGCCGCCGTATGGTGCCTCCTGAACACGACGCTACCCATGGCGATCCCTCATGCCGCCGAGAACCTCAGGCTCTGGCCGACGACGAGCCAGGCGACTCTGATTCCCCACACCACCAGCGGCTGCACTGATCTGCCTTTGAGGGTTCGAAGCCAGTGGTTCGCCCGCGCGTCGGACCGGATGTTTTTCAAAAGGCAGGACCGATAAACCAAACAAACCCGAAATAAAGCAAGACGTATGCAAAGCCACAACCGTTGCCTCCCCATGCGATGGCCCAAACCGAAGCCCTCGGGGCCGTGCCTATTCCTAATCGGTATGGTGATCGTGTTCGGTCTTGCCGGCACCCAAACCAAAGCCGCACAGACCTTCAACCAGATCGAGTTTGTGATCGGGACCGCGGATGACGATCTTCGGGGAAACAGTTCCGCCACCGCGACGATCGAGGCGCCCAACGGTACCAAGCTGCAGGAGGTCACCCTCAAGAACCAGAATCAGGGCGGTTGGGGCAATAATTCGTCCCACACGGTAAACGCGGTCTTGAACCCGGCGCGCAGTCTCGCGGAGATCGGACGGATCGTGATCACTCTTCAGTCGCACAACGGGTTCGCCCAATCGGACGATAACTGGAACGTGCAGAGCATATCGGTGCTGCTCTCCGGCAACGGCGCGCAGCGAACGGAATGGGCGAACCGCTCGGGAACTCCGCTCGCGCGGTTGACGGGGCACGACCCGAGCTACACGCTCACGCCACTGACCGTCGGTCCGCCGGGCACCTTTAATCAGATTCGCTTCGTGATCGGGACCGGGGACGACGATCTTCGCGGAAACAGTTCCGCCACCGCGACGATCCAGGGACCCAGCGGAGCCAAACTGGCGGAGGTGACGCTGAAGACCCAGCAGGAGGGCGCTTGGGGCAACAACTCGACTCACACCGTTACTGGAGCATTGCAGCCACCGCTGAAGCCCGCAGCCATCGGGCACATTGTCATCGCCATGGCCTCGCACAACGGTCTCGGCCAAACGGACGACAATTGGAACGTGCAGAGCGTCGACGTCGACCTCTCCAACAACGGGAGCGGCGCGACCCCGCTCATGAGGTTTTCGGCGGTCCCGTTGGCGAGGCTCACGGGCAGCCGGCCGAGCTTCACACTGCCCGAAGAGGCGGTCGGACCGGCGGGGACCTTCAATCAGATTCAATTTATCATCGGGACCGGCGGCGACGACCTGCGGGGGGACAGCTCCGCGAGTGCCACGTTGCTCTCGCCGAACGGGCGCACCCTCCAAGTACTGCAATTGAAGACCCAGAACGAGGGGGGGTGGGGCAACAACACAACCCACACGGTTTCCGTCCCGCTGAATCCGCAGAGAAAAGCCGCTGAAATCGGGCACATCGTCATCACGCTTGCCTCGCACAACGGCCTTGGCCAAACGGACGATAATTGGAATGTGCAAAAGGTGGATGTCAGCCTGTCGAACAACGGCGTGAACGGGCACGAGCTGGTCAGTGGCGCGGGCAACCCGCTGCAGCGTCTCACCAAGAGCCTGCCCAGCCTCGTGCTCGACAACGTGCTCTCCGAGGCGAATGTCCTCGGTCCGCAGCCGGGAACCGGCCGGCTGAAGGGATGGGTGGATCTCCACACGCATCCGCTGGCGAACCTGGGCTTCGGGGGAAAGCTGTTTTACGGCGGCGTGGATGTGGGATCGCTGCTTCCGGCGGATCCCGATTGCAACCATGAAGCCCGGGCACTGTGCATGCAGCAGGCCCTGGGCCATGACGGCTCGACGCACGGCGGCCCCGGACTCAACCTCAACCCCGCCGGAGGCGGCGATCTTGGCCTCCAAAACACCTGCGGTGATGCCATCCGCGAGGCCCTCATTCACGTGGTTCAAGGGGTAAATAATGCGGCGGATGAGAGCAGTGATGCGCGGGGTGCCCCGGACTTCAAGGAATGGCCGGTCTGGAACGATTTGACCCACCAAAGAATGTGGGTGGACTGGATCCGCCGTTCTTACAACGGTGGATTGCGCGTCATGGTCGCGCTCGCCGTAAACAACAAGACCCTTGCGGACATGGTCTCAGGGCCTGGGGACGGTCCCACCGACGACAAAGCGTCCGCCGACTTGCAACTCACCGAGTTGAAGGCCTTCGTCGGCCGGCATGCGGACTTCATGGCGATCGCTTCCTCATCCGCGGATCTCGAGAGGATTGTCCGCGCCAACAAGCTGGCGGTCATTCCCGGCATCGAAATCGACAACCTCGGGGACTTCAAAGGCGTTGCAGTGACTCACGCTGCGATAAGCGCCGAGATCACCCGGTTGTTCAACGAAGGCGTTCGTTACGTATTTCCCATCCATCTCCTGGATAATCCGTTCGGGGGGACGGCGGTTTACCAGGGCAATGACTTGATGAACTACTCGACCTTCCGTGAGAATGGGCACTGGTGGAACCTCGAATGCGTCACCAGTTCCAACTATAAATTCTCACCCTTCGCCACCGGCATCTTGGGGGCTTTGCTCAGCGATGCGACGCATATCAAGATTGGGACGGTCTTCAATCCGCCCAGCTACACGAACTGCCCGGGAGGGCAAGGCCAGGCAAACGCGCTCGGCCTCACCTCCCAGGGACAGTTCGCGATTATGGAAATGATGCGGCACGGCATGCTCATCGATATCGACCACATGTCGGACCTGTCCCAAACCGGCGCCATCGCGATCGCCACCACCAACCACTACCCGTTGAACAGCGGCCATAGTGGCTTGCGGATCCTTGGGAGCGGGCAGTTTAACGAGCGGCAGATGAGCACCAACCACTATCAGGCCATTGCCAGGCTCCACGGAATGGCTGGAATAGGCAGCGCGGGGGTTGACGCTCACGATTGGGTGAAGAGTTACCAGGAGGTGATCCATGTCATGGGCCCGGGCGCTGTGGCCGGCTTCGGCACGGACACTGACGGGCTCGCCATGGGAATGAAACCACGCCCGGGATCTTCAGTCCAATATAGTGACTCCTTCCCGAAAAGCAGTCTCGGCACAGCTTGGTGGGACTATAACCACGTCGGGGTCGCGCATTACGGCATGCTGCCCGATTTCTTGCAGGACGCTCGCACGGCTGCCGGAGGGCCGGAGGTGGTCGACGGCAATTTGATGTTCGGCGCCGACTACTTCCTCCAGACGTGGAAAAAGTGCGAGGCGCAGAGGGGAAGCATCCATTAGCGAGTGGATGACGCGCTGATCGTGCCCGCACTCATGCGCGCCAGGACAAAGCGCCGCCCACGGCGCGCGTTTTTTCCTGGCGCCTTGGCCAAACGCCTTGTCCCGACGTTCCCGCGGTTGCGCCGGTCGCGTTTAGCAGACGCCGACGCCACCTCCTGTTCTCGTAGCGGCGCCTTGTGAAAGCGCCGCACTATTCCGGCCACCCGCCGCGCCCGCCCCGGTCCAGACCACAAGGTCGCCCACCATCTGCGCCCCCCCGTCTCCCCTCGGATGGAAAAAGGCCGGCTTGAGTGCCCGCCCTCGGCCCCATGCACCCCTCCCTTGCCTTGGGCCAAACCTCGAGCGGGCTTTTGCCAGACGCTGCTACGCCACCTCGTTTTCTCGGCTCTATAGCAGAATTTGTGGGTAACACCTGGGGGATCAGCGGCCTGGGGGCCGGAGAGGAGGATGAGTTTTTCGCTTTGGCCGTGGCTTGCAGGGGCATCGCGAGCGGCCAACGCCCGG
>Ga0182030_10019649_pt1 | contig 12822 bp, 11 predicted proteins | sample 812S3MmetaG_FD_121299 | JGI IMG/M metagenome (GOLD analysis project Ga0182030, IMG submission 121299) | Permafrost microbial communities from Stordalen Mire, Sweden - 812S3M metaG (Illumina Assembly) | ecosystem: Environmental > Terrestrial > Soil > Wetlands > Permafrost | place: Sweden... | reverse complement strand
GCGTCCACCGGCTGATGCGCGAGGACAACCTGCTGTGCGTGCGCAAGCGCAAGTTCGTCGTCACCACCGATTCCAACCACACCCGCAAGGTGTATCCGAACCTGGCGCGCGACATGACCCCGACCGCGATCCATCAACTGTGGCGGCCCGATATCACCTACATCCGGTTGCGCGACGAGTTCGTGTTTCTGGCCGTGATCCTGGACGCGTACTCGCGCCGTGTGATCGGTTGCCTCCGGCCGCGGCCTCTGTCAACGCAGCGACCAAGTCCGGCACCAACGCGCTTCATGGCGACGCTTTCGAGTTCTTCCGCAATGCCGATATGAATGGCCGGGACTTTTTCGCGGCCAAGAACGACCAGTTGAAGCGCAATCAGTTCGGCGGTGTGATCGGCGGAGCGATAAAGAGAGACAAGCTATTCTTCTTTTATGAGATACCAAGGTACAATCACCCGCCAGACTCCCAGGAGCACACAGGAATTTGTCCCTACTACTGCCGCGATGCTCACCGGCAACTTCGGCCCTTATCTCGCAAATGATGTTGCCAAGACTTCCCGCCGGCCGAATCGATCTGATCATCCTGGTAGACGTTTATCACGAATTCGCGCGGCCGCAGGACATACCGGCGGCCATGCAAGCGTCGCTCAAGCCTGACGGGCGCTTGGTGCTTCTGGAATATCGGAAAGAGGATCCGAACGTACCGATTCTCCCGGAACACAAGATGACCGTAGCGGAAGCCAAAACCGAAGTAGAAGCCGAACATTATAAACTCGACAAGGTCTTAGAGACGCTTCCCCGCCAACACATTCTGATCTTTGTGCGCCGCTGATTTGCCTCATATGTAGTTCAGACTTAAACTCAGTTTTGGTCTTTCGCAGGCGGAGCAACGCGAAACGCATATGAAAACACTTTATACAAATGAAATCTCGCGGCGACGGATCGTGACTCTTGCCGCCGCTGGCGCAGGCGCGCTACTTTCCAGTCCCGGGTCACAAGCGGCCACCGCGAACGCGGTGAAGGGCATGATCGACGTGCATCACCACATCGGGCCTCCCCCCAATTCGGGGAGGGGAGCAGGTGGGGGCACGCCGTGGACTCCCGAAATCGCAGTCGAGGAGATGGATCGCAACGGCATAGCCACCGGAATCGGATTTCCCGGCCCCATTGCGATTTCGACGGACCTCGAGCGGGGGCGCAGGCAGGCACGGGAGTATAACGAATACGGTACACAGATCGGCAAGGATCACCGGGGCCGTTTCGGCCTCTTCGCGGCCCTTCCGATGCACGACGTCGACGGAAGTCTCAAAGAGATCGAGTACGCGCTCGACACTCTCAAGGCCGATGGCTTCGGTATCTCTACCAGCTACGGAGAGATGTGGCTGGGTGATGCGAAGCTGAGGCCCATGTTCGAAGAGATGAACCGCCGTAAGGCCGTGGTCTTTGTCCATCCAAATGATGCGCCATGCTGCACGCCGTCCACCCTGACTTACGAAACGCGACCCATGAGCGGTGCGTGGATCGAATGGCCTATGAACACAGCCCGAACGATCCTGAGCCTGATGGTCAACGGGAACCTTCGCCAACTCCCCGATGTCCGTTTCATCTTCTGTCACGCTGGGGGTGTCATGCCACTCCTGATCAGCCGGCTCGCGGGGTTCACGGATTGGCCGGCCATTGGCCCGGAGAAACTCCACGAGATGTTCCCGAACGGGATCGAAGCCGAGTTTCGCACGCTCTATTTCGAGGGCGCGCAAGGTTATGCGCCCGAAAATATGCAGGCGCTCATGAAGCTCGTTCCGGCTTCGCACATTCTGTTCGGGACTGACTATAATCGATTTCCGATCTCCCACAGCGTGAGACGATTCAACGACCTCAAGCTTCCTGCGACGATCAGACGAGCGATTGGACGCGAGAACGCGACAGCACTTCTACCGCGGTGGAAAGTATGAGGTCGGTCAGTATTTGGAAGCGATAGGATAATTTGAAGGCTGCCCTGCGCCATGCGCAAGAGACTACTGTGAGTGCTTCCAATACCGTATAGTAGTTTTCCAGATTCGGATGGCCGCACCCGTTCTCATTGACGCGAAGGAAATCTTCGATCGCCAGCCGATCCGGGGATATCATTATTGGATCGCCGGCCTGTGCGCGGCTACCGTGCTGATGGATGGCTTCGACACCCAGGCGATCGGCTTCGTCGCACCGGCACTGGCGGAACAGTGGCATATCGCGCGGACCGCCTTGAGTCCGGTGTTATCGAGCGGCTTGGTGGGGATGCTCGCAGGGGCTCTGGTGTTCGGTCCAGCGGGAGATCGCTGGGGACGCAAGCGCGTCCTGATCATTTGCACGATTTGGTTCGGCATCGGCACTTTGCTTACGGCGCAAGCGGGCTCGATCACCGCAATGTTGTGGCTGCGCCTGGTGACTGGCTTCGGACTGGGAGGGACGCTGCCGAACGCCACCGCGTTGACCTCCGAATTTATGCCGACGCGGCGGCGCGCCACCGGCGTCACCATGATGCTGGCGGGATTCTCGCTCGGCGGAGCAGTGGGCGGCGTGGCGGCAGCCGGCCTGATGACGCGCTTCGGGTGGCAATCCGTATTTATCGTGGGTGGAATTGTGCCGTGCATTACGGCAATCGGCGATTCCTCCGATTCTAGCCGCCCTTGCTGCAGCGGCGCTGGCCCGCCGCAGCGCCGGTGTGCGATCGCGAGCGTCGGCGTTATAAAAGCTTGCATTGATAATGATCGGGAGCAAACGATGAATCGCAGCACAGATCGAATCTTAACCACACACGTCGGCAGCCTGCCGAGACCCGCGAGCCTGTTCGGGATGATGAAGCTGAAACACGAAGGCAAGCCGCTAAATGAGAGCGCACTGGAGGCCGAGATTGCGAGCGCCGTCCGCGAAATTGTTCGCAAGCAAGTTGAGGTCGGCCTCGACGTGATCTCGGATGGCGAAATGGGCAAGGTCGGTTTCATCCCGTACGTGAACGAACGCCTGACGGGATTCGAGCCCGGCGCGGGCGGACCTCGGCCCAGTTCGTGGGCGAACTCGCGCGAGACGCGTTCGTTTCCCGAATATTACGACTGGGCATCGAAACAGACGGGAGCTGCCGGCAGCTCCGGAGCGCTGCGATGGGTTTGCACGGGGTCGATCACTTATAAGGGAATCGATCAATTTCAGAGAGACGCGGCAACGTTCCGCGCGGCTCTCAAAGACGCGCCCGTGCAGGAAGCTTTCATTCCCGCGATTTCGCCGTCGAACGTGGCGGCTTGGGAATCGAATGAATATTACAAGACAGAAGAAGACTTTCTCTTTGCGATCGCCGAGGCGATGCGCGTGGAATATAAGGCCATCATCGATGCTGGATTTTTGCTGCAAGTGGACGATCCGGCCCTGGCGACATATTACATTCTTGACCCGGAGGCCAGCATCGAGGACTGCCGCAGATGGGCGTCGTTGCGCGTGGAAGCGCTCAACCACGCACTGCGTGGACTGCCCGAAGATAAGATCCGTTACCACACCCGCTACAGCATTAACTTCGGGCCGCGCATGCATGACATGGAAATCAAAAATATTCTGGATATCATTCTGCGCGTGAATGCGGGAGCTTATTCGTTCGAGGCCGCGAATCCACGGCATGAGCACGAGTGGCAGCTCTGGAAAGCGGTGAAGCTTGCGGAAGGCAAATCGATCATCCCCGGCATGATTACGCAAAGCAGCGTGCTGGTGGAGCATCCAGAGTTGGTGGCGCAACGGATTGCCCGCTTCGCGGAAGCCGTCGGTCGCGAGAATGTCATCGCGGGCGCGGATTGCGGTTTCGCGTCCTTTGCAACATCGTTCCAGATTCATCCGACCATCGTCTGGGCAAAGCTGACGGCTCTGGTGCATAGCGCGAAGCTGGCGTCGGATGCCCTGTGGGGCCGGGCGTCGAGCACTCGCCACTAGGGCCCACATCTTGCGACGTGCGTTCGCCCATTGGAGTTGGACCTCCGCCAGGGTTTGGCCCCTTCCGCGCGCGCCCGGTTCGAAAGGTTGGCTATTGAATAACGGCGTGCCCAAATCGGGCGAACGGAGAATTGGATCCCTTTTGTGGAGTCCCTGGCGAAAGGAGGCTTTTCCAGCACCGCAGAGACGCGACCTTGGCCCATTATTCCGAAGCCACGGGGCGCTGAGCAGAAACTGCACATCTCCAGACCTAATTATGATATCCGCAGCTACGGCCTCTATCGCAACGGTATTTTGAGGCTGCCTAAACGGTCGGCGTGAACATCGCCGCCGCCTGGACGCATGCATCGAAAATGCAATCCCACCGGTCTTCACCTTCCGCCTGCGCGCTGTCGAAGTGCGCGCCCTTAACGCTCAGGTCCTGCAGTCCGCTTAAATACGTGATGCTGCTGGTGAACATCTTGGCGTGACAAGATTCCGCTGGTCCGCTTTTGGCTGTGGGTCCTGAGGTACAGGTCCACGATGCAGCCCCGTCGCGGCCCATACCCCTCGCTTTCGCGTGACCACATATCGTCATGTGACACCTTTCGGTCACCAGTTCATTGAAAACGACTAAGCAAGCGTCTCTTCTTTGCCTCAATTTCTCCGGCTCAGACGTTGCCAGGACAAATGCAATGCGTCTCGCGGTTTTCCAGGAGCTCCTTAACCACGCGCGGATGCCGGCACTTCCGGATCACAAGGCAGGCAGAAGCGGTTCGGTGTGCCCGATTGGTCAGGAGTGGTAACAAAATTTCTGTTCGGCCAGTGGAATGCCAGACCGAAAGGGAAGATCTAGAACTCTTCTGAAGGAGGAGTTGCCCGTTTTCACGATAACGGATGCCCATCACGGCCACGGCGAGTTTGGGTCCAGCGAGTTTCGGACCAGCGCTGACATGGCACCGATTAAGCAGGCTTTCGAGGCATCGCAGATTGGTGAGGATATGATCGAATTAAATGCGGCCACCAGTGCTCCCGACCAAGGAGGGAGCGAAGCTCCGCCCACCGCTGGCCCGGCTCAGACGCCCCTCCGACCAGCCAACCTGTCGGCTCTGCCGGTTACAACGCCGCAAGCGCCGGCTCAACCCGCTGCTAAGCCGGCACCCCCCGCAACCCAGCCGGCAGCGCCCGCTGAGCCTCCTGCCGAACCGGCTCCTGCCCCACCCGCCGCCAAAAAGATCACCAGCACGAAAATCATTCTGGCGATTGTTGTGGTGGTCGCGATCGCAGTGAGTGCATACGTCATCTGGAAAGTATTTTTCGCGGTACCACCCCTGCCGGACAGCATCGTTGTCCTAAGCGGCCGAATTGAGGGAGACGACTCGGCGGTCGCCGTGAAGCCCACCGGGCGCATTCTTGAGGTTCGCGTGCGGGAAGGCGACCAGGTCAAGACTGGCGACATCATCGCGATTCTCGACGATCAACAGATTCGAGACCGCGAGGAACAGGCGCAGGCCGTGCTCGCGGGAGAAGAGGCGAAAGCGACTGCCGCGCGCGATCAGATTTCCATCCTCGAGGAGCAATTGCGGCAGAATCAGCTGCAAACCGATCAGTCGAACGTCGACGCACGGGGAAGAGTCGGGCAGGCCGAGGCGGACATGGCCGCCGCCGAAGCGGACGCGGCACAACAGGAAGCCGCTTATGAGCTCGCGGCGTTCGACCGGGATGCATATACGGCCCTCGCGAAAACCGGAGCGGTTTCCGAGCGCCAAGGGAAGCAAGCCGTAGCCACCGCCGAGCAGCAGGCCGCTGCAGTTGCCGCCGCCAAGCGCCGTGTCGAAGCGTCGCGGGGCGCGCTGACAACGGCTCGGGCAAACTGGTCGAACCCAGGCATCAAAGAAGCGCAAGTGCTGATGGTACAACGGCAGATCGTTCAGCAGCAGGCAGAGATCGCGAGCGCCGTCGCGAACGAGAAGCAGGCGCGCTTTCAGCTCTCCGAAGCGCAGGCGAATCGGAGCGACCTGATCGTTCGCGCTCCCTTCGACGGCACCGTCATCACGCGTTCGGCGGAACCGGGGGAAGTGGTTCCTGCAGGGGCGAGAGTTATTAGTCTGCTTGATTTGAGCAAGGTTTATCTGCGCGGTTTCATACCGGAAGGCAACATCGGAAAGATCAAAGCCGGACAGCCCGCGCATGTTTACCTCGACTCCAATCCGACACAGGCCGTTGATGCTTATGTGACGCGCATTGATCCCGAAGCGACTTTCACCCCGGAAAATACTTATTTCAAGGATGATCGCGTAAAACAAGTGGTCGGCGTAAAACTGCAGCTGAAGGGTGCGACCGGGTTCGCCAAGCCTGGCATGCCGGCGGATGGAGAAATCCTGACGGAGGGCAGCGCTTGGCCGGATCGCAAGGCGAGAAAGTGATCGCCACGCCTGCTCGGACCGCGGCACCGGCTGCCGTCAACGATAGCAAGCCGGCACGAACGGCTATACAGGTCGAGAAACTGTGGAAGAGCTACGGCAAGATCCAGGCCGTCCGGGGGATAGATCTGACGGTGGCGGAAGGTGAGATCTTCGGATTGATTGGGCCGGACGGCGCAGGCAAGAGTTCAACATTCCAGGTACTGGCTGGCGTGAGGGAAGCGAGTGCCGGCAAAGTGGAAGTCTTCGGTCAGCTCGCACACGATGCCCGATCGCGCACCGGCTATCTGACGCAGAAGTTCAGTCTGTATCCGGATCTGACCGTTGCCGAGAACATTCGGTATATCGGGGAGTTGCGGCAGGTCGCACTGGGAGATATCCAAAGGCGCAGTCTCCAGTATTTGCGCATGTTCGATATGGACCGGTTTGCCGGCCGTTTGGCGGGACAACTGAGCGGCGGGATGCAGCAGAAATTGGCGCTGGTGTGTGCGTTGGTTCCAGAGCCACGCGTTCTGGTCCTCGATGAACCCACCACTGGCGTCGATCCGGTGTCGCGACGGGAGTTTTGGGATACGCTCACGAATCTGTCTGCCAGCGGTTTGACGATTCTGGTGGCCACGCCATATTTAGACGAGGCCGAAAGGTGCCACCGCGTGGCGTTGATGTACGAAGGACGCATCCAACAGCAAGGCACGCCCGCCGAACTACGGCAGAGTTTGCACGCCAAACGCCTGGAACTGCGGACGGCGAACCTGGCGAAGGCAGAGGAAGTTCTCCTCCCCAGCTGCGGACCCGATCGGGAAATCCTGGACGTACAACGCTTCGGGGATCGCCTGGATGTTCTGGCGCATGACGCGGACCGCGCGAAACAGTTCGTAGAGAAGGAACTGGGTGCGGCTAAAATGACTGGCTTCGAATTTCGCGTCGATGAGCCGACGCTCGAAAACACATTTGTCGCGACTCTGCGCCGCTTAGGGAAAGAGGTGCTAGCGAAACCTTTTCCTAGCCGCCACGAACATAAAGATCTGCGGGGCAAGGTCGCTATCGGCGCGAAACATCTCAATAAGCAGTTCGGGACGTTTACCGCCGTAAAAGATTTCGGGGTGGAGATCAAGTACGGCGAAATCTTCGGGCTTCTCGGCGCGAACGGGGCCGGCAAAACCACGATCATCAAGATTCTGTGCGGGCTGATGGCTCCCACGCACGGCGAGATGCAACTCGCCGGCGAACGCGGCAGTCTGCGTTCGCAAGCCGTCCGCCAGCGAATCGGCTACATGTCGCAAAACTTCTCTCTGTATGACGACATTTCGATTGAAGAGAACCTGAACTTCTTCGCCGGAATCTATTTGGTCAACGGCGAGGAACAGGCCGAGAAGGAACGCTGGGTGCTGTCTTTTTCCGGCCTTGAGGGCAAACAGGATCAAGTGATCGGGAGTTTGCCCGGCGGCTGGAAGCAGCGCGTGGCACTGGGAGCGGCAATCCTCCATGAGCCGAGCGTCCTATTTCTCGACGAACCGACTTCCGGCGTCGATCCGCTGGCGCGCCGGGCGTTCTGGCAGGTGATCAACCGGCTGGCCGATCTCGGCGCCGCGATTCTGGTGACTACCCATTACCTGGAAGAAGCGGATCAGTGCAATCGCGTCGGCTTCATGGTTGCGGGCGAACTGGTGGCCCAAGGCACCCCGAGCGGACTTAAGAGAGCACAGCCGGGCCATCTGCTTGAATTCATTGTCGAGCAGCCGCAACTCGCCGCAGACTTCCTGAAGAAGGACCTGCCAGCCTGGCGAGTATCGTTATTCGGAGAGCGGCTTCACGTGATCACGGACGCCGTTGCTAATGAAGATGCCGAGTTCGGCATGCAGCGGATCACAAAGAAGCTTGCAGCGGAAGGAATTCGAGTGCTGAGCGCGAGGGAAGGACAGTTCTCACTGGAGGACGTGTTCATCAGCGTGGTGGAACAGGCGCGGCTACAAGGCAAGGTGGCTGCGAAAGACTGATGCGGCGAATCCTGGTACAAGCGTGCAAGGAGCTGGCGCAGCTGGCGAGGGATCGCCTGGCGCTTGCCATGACACTGGTTCTCCCGGTGATGATCGTGTTTCTCGTCGGGACGTCCTTCAAACTGACAGTGAGCGGGCTTCCTATCGTGGTGCAAGACCTGGATGGTTCGTCGTCGTCACGCAGCCTGATTGACGCATTTCGCGCTTCAACTACCGTGCATGTGGTTGCTTGGCCGGTGGAAAAATCGCCTGACGAAGCGTTGCAGCAGGGCGCACTGGCGGTCCTGGTCATTCCGGTTCACTTCGGACGCGACACTCTGTTAGGGAGCGATACGCCGGTCCAACTGCTGGTGGACGCCTCGGACTCGAACACGGCCAGACTCATGGCGGGTTACGCGACCAGCATCATTCGCGCCTATAACGCAACCAATACACCGAGTCTTCAGCCGGTTCAGGCCGCGATCCGGCTTTGGTTCAACCCGGGATTGTCGGACAAAAAATACCTTGGCCCCGGCGTTTTTGTGATGGCACTGTCGATGTTCACTCCTTTGCTGGCAGCCCTCGCCATGGCCAAGGAAGGACAACGAGGGACCATTCAACAGGTTTACGTGTCCAGTATCCCGGCGCACCAGTATCTACTCGGAAACATTCTGGCATTCATGGTGGTGGGTGTCGCCGAATGCGTGCCGCTGCTTACGCTGCTGTTCACGTATTTCGGTGTGCGCTTTGCCGGCGATCCGCTCCCCTTCCTGGCCGCGACCGTACTGTATGTTTTCTGCGTCGCATCGTTCGGAGTTATGGTTGGCGTTGCCATTCCAAACCAAGTTGGGGCAATCTCCGTCGTAGCGCTGGGCGGCTACTTGCTGGTTTTCCTACTCTCCGGCCTGCTGTTTCCGATCGCGAACATACCGGCGGGAATCCGTTGGATTTCAAATTTCGTGTGGGGCAAATATTACATCCAGGTGGTGCGCGACGCATTCCTGCAAGGCGGAGGCTGGACATCGACGTGGCGCGAAATCTTGACGATCGGCGGTTTTGGAACTCTGTTCTATACAACGGCGTGGTGCAGCATGAGGCGGATGCAGCTTAAGGGATAGCGAGTTCGAAAGACAAACATGCGGAAATTCATGCAAGGCATCGGGAACACTCGTTTTTGGGCGTTGCTCCGGAAAGAGTTCAGCCAGATCCGCCGGGATCGTCAAGTGACGCTGTCTCTGATCGTGCCGCCCGTTGTGATGGTTCTGCTCTTCGGCTCCGTGCTGAATCCGACCGTATCGAATCTGCGTCTTGGAGTCGTCGACAACAGCCGGACTCCAGAAAGCCGGGAGTTGATTGCGACTTTGAGCGAGAGCGAAAGCTTCGCGGTCGCGGGCAACTACCTTTCCACCGGCCCGCTGGGAAATGAAATCAGCCATGGCAACCTTGAAGCCGGAGTCGTCATTCCCTATGAGTTTGGGCGCGACCTGCAACGGGGGAAGCCGGCGACCGTGCAGTTTCTGCTGAATGCGATGGATGCCAATACGGCGAGGATTGCACAGGCTTATGCGGAGAGCGTCATCGCGACTTTTAACAGCGGATTGGCCAACTCCGGGCTGAGCGCCGAATTCACACAGGTCGCGGGGACGGGTGGCCGCCATCGCAGCCAAGTGTTGCTATTCCCAGCTTTTCTGTTTAACCCGGGACTGGTCGCCTCCTGGTTTGTGGTTACCGGCGTGTTCGGAATGTTGTGCATTTTGAATGCTTCGATCGTATCCGCCGCGGCGATGGTGAAAGAACGCGAAGCGGGAACCTTTGAGCAATTGATGATGTCACCAGCGGGAACATCGTCCATTATCGTCGCCAAGATCGTTCCTCTCTTCCTGCTCCTGTGCGTGATGGTGGTGAGCGCTGTCGCCCTGATGAGACTCGTTTTCCACGTGCCGGTTCGAGGAGGCTACTTGTTGGTGATGTTGGGCGCGGCGCTGTGCGTGCTCTGCGGAATCGGTATCGGAACGTTTGTTGCGACATTTACCAAGACAGCGGCACAGGCGCAATTAACGAGCTTCTTTGTCAATCCGCCGCTCGCGACCTTGTCCGGCGCTCTCACTCCCGTGCAGGCGCTGCCGTCATTTTTGCGGCCACTGACCAACGTCAACCCGATTTATCATTTCGGCGTCATTGCGCGAGGCAGCATGCTTCGGGGCAGTGGGTTCGATACTCTTTGGCCTCATTTCCTGGCGCTGCTCGCCTTTGCACTCGTTCTGGTCTCGTTGAGCGTGTGGCGTTTTCGAAAACAACTCAGCTAGGCGGACACGATATATGCATCGACCAATAGACGCTACCGTTCGGACGCTCTGGCTGCTTTCCTCTATGATCTGCGGGCTTACCAGCCGCGCGCTCGCACAGGCGCCCGGCGCCGCAATCGCGAACCAACTTCCGCTGTCGGGAAGGAATGCGCAGAACGGCTCCGTCACAGCTACCCAATCGCCGGTGCCAGGAACCACAACCAGCGTCAATACCATCAATCCCACGGTCCAAGTCTCCGGCCCATACGTCGGAAGCGTTGGCAGCGCGGCCAAGCTTCCGTTCTCGGGAACATTGTCGCTTCGCGAAGCGGTGGAACGTGGGCTCGAATACAATTTAGGAGCGGTCGGAATGGCTCAGGCCCTACGGCAGGCGCGCGGGCAACATCGGGTCGTCCGAAGTTCGCTGCTTCCGAACCTGGACGGAACGCTGCGGGAGGTTGACGAAAAGCTCGACCTTAAAGCGCAAGGCCTCGGAAGTATTCCGAATCTCGGTGCAACGCTTCCTTCCGTGATTGGTCCGTTCAATTACTTCGATCTGCGCGCCACGCTCACGCAAACCGTAGCCGACATGACGGCCCTCAACAACTACCGTTCGAGCAAAGAAATCGTTCGCGCCAATCAATTCTCGGCACTGGATGCGCGGGACCTGGTGGTGTTTGCGGTCGGCGGCGCTTACCTCCAGGTGATTGCGGCGACGGCGAGAGTCGAATCCGTCCGCGCGCAACTGGAAACCGCCACCGCTCTCTATCAACAGAATGCGCAAAAGCGCAGCGTTGGGGTCCTCGCGCAGACCGACGTCAATCGGAGCCGGGTGCAAGCCCTGACGCAACAAGAGCGTTTACTTTCGCTCCAAAACGATCTGGCGAAGCAGAAAATCAATCTCGCGCGTCTGGTGGGCCTGCCTGCTAGTGATCGCTACATGCTTTCAGATCGTGTTCCGTTTTCCGCGGCGCCCGCGATCGCCGAAGAAGAAGCCCTCAAACAGGCATTGGTTAAGCGCGCGGATCTAAAAGCAGCGGAAGCGCAGATGCAGGCAGCGCGCTTCCTGCGGTCGGCGGCACGCAATGAACGCCTCCCCTCTGCCTCCGTCAGCGTCGATTTCGGCGTCATCGGAAGCAAGCCGACGCAGTCGAACGGGACATTCACGCTGGTGGGAACCGTGCGGATTCCCATCTGGCATGGCGGCCGCACGGAAGGTGAGATCGAGCAAGCCGATGCCGCGTTGAGCCAGCGAAGCGCCGAAGCGGCGGACCTTCGAGGAAAAATTGAGAGCGACATCCGCGATGCCTATCTCGACATGGAAGCCGCCGGAGGCCAAGTGGACGTCGCCGTGACGAATGTCCAGGTAACCAAAGAAACTCTTGACCTGACGCGACAGCGCTTCGACGCGGGTGTCACCGACAACGTGGAAGTCGTGCAGGCGCAGGAGTCGGTGGCTGGTGCCGAACTTGACTACATTAACAGTGTCTTCGCCCACAACCTGGCTAAGTTGAGCTTGGCCCGCGCAATCGGCGGTGCCGCGGAAAATCTGGCACAATTCCTGACGTTGAAATGACAACTGAGGACAATCGCATGGCTCCCGGGTCCAAATACGATGCGCCTGTGATCGGTTCCGGCATTGGCGGACTCGCATTTGCCAGTATCATGGCGAGGCTGCGAAAATGGCGCGTGCTGGTATTCGGCATCGAACCCGCCTCGGTCTCGCCTGGCGTCCGTTCCCGGCTTCCTCCACCGTGATTCGCGCCGTGTATGGCGTTTGCTACAACACGTCTCTCTATCAGCAAATCGCCATGCAAATGGCGCAACAGACACCGCTATCGCGCAGTCTCAGCGTCGCCAATAGCGCCGCTTGCGCATATCAAAAAGTACGAACTCAGTTGTTTTCTCGGCGAAACGTCGCAACTTAAATAGGCGTGATGAGCCAAAGGTCACCAGCGGCGGCGTCTGGGTTGGGGCTTGGACTGATTCGCGAGGAGTGCGAGCAACCCGGCAGCGACGCCGATATCTCCCGAACGCCATCATCAATTCCCCGGAGCACTACGTACTGCTCTGGATGGAGGGATTCAAGGTGCGCTTGCCCCCTTGGCTGACACAAACAGTTAAGACACAGTCGACCGTTCGATGAAAAGATCTCGACCGGCAAGACGGTATTACAGCATACTCGTACACGGCTGGTGAAGCGGAGGCGGGC
>Ga0182030_10019645_pt1 | contig 12824 bp, 9 predicted proteins | sample 812S3MmetaG_FD_121299 | JGI IMG/M metagenome (GOLD analysis project Ga0182030, IMG submission 121299) | Permafrost microbial communities from Stordalen Mire, Sweden - 812S3M metaG (Illumina Assembly) | ecosystem: Environmental > Terrestrial > Soil > Wetlands > Permafrost | place: Sweden... | reverse complement strand
TAGGCCTCGAGCTCGGCCAGCACGTGATCGTGGGTGTGGTTACTGTCCAAACACACCAGCACGCGCGCATGCGCGGCCGCGATCGTGCGCACCTGGGCCACAATCTCGGGCGCGATGCTCGAGCCCTGCAGCATTCGGATGCGCGAGGCCATGGGGTGCGCCTCGATGGCGGCGCGGTTGTGCGGGCGGATGTCAATATCAATGCCGAGCACCTTGCGCCGCGACTTAGCCGGATCGATGGAAGCTCCCGTCTCAATGGCATCACACAGATCCAGCAGCGCGAGCATTGAGGCGCTGAAAATCAGGGAGCCGCCATGCGCAATGCCGGTCTCGATGACCAGATCCGGGCGCACCGACCAGATCAGCTCCTGCATCGCCACCATGTCCTGCGGGTACTGGATGATCGGCCGTCCCTGCCACTGAAAATTGTAGGAATAGCGGGGCGCGATCGAAGCTCCCATGAACTGCGCCGCCGGCACACACAGGGCCTGATTGCCACGCATTGCAGCGATGCGCTCGGCCATCTCGCGTTGAAAATCACCCATGATCGACCCCGACATAGCGATACCTATTGGCGGACATGTTTCTGATCTCATCTAGATAATTGGAGTTCATCACAAAGATCGTGGAGCCTGCGGGCAGCTGGGCTAGCGCCTCGGCCGGGGTCTGAATCTTAAGCCCCGTGGCGGCCACGTATTTTCCCTGTTTTGCTGGATTGATGTCGATTATGGTACTGACAGGAGTGCCGGCACGCTCTTTCAGCAACGCGAAGATTACGCCCTTGGAAGCCCCGCCCCAGATCGCCGTGCGGCCGCCGGGCACGCCGTGGGGTTCGCTTAGGCCGGCCAAAAAATCCGCGGGGAACCGCACTGGGTTCCCGGGGTCACGCTGCGGCGGGCGCAACGAGGCCAGATCGGCTACGACATACAGGTACTGCTCGCCAAAGAGCCGGCCACTTTCGAGGACCGTGCCGAACATTCGATGAAAGTCTGCAATGCGGAAATAATTGACGTGCTCGTAATAAATATCGAACCAGACTCGGTGCTGGCAGATCCAATCCAGGCACGGCACCTCAATATAAATCCGACCGCTGCCACCATTGGCGAGTCGCAGCTGATCGAGGAACTGGTAGGGATGCTGGACGTGCTCGAGCACATGGCGCAGCACCAGCGCATCGCCGCGTATGCCCACCCCGGGGGCAAAATAGTGGCGCTGCACCCGGGGATTGCTGCCTTCGTAAGTAGGATCGAAACCCGTAATGTCAAAGCCCCGCGCCGCCAGCAGCTCGAGAAAATAGCCCTTCCCGCAACCCACTTCGATAAGTGAGCCGCGACCAATCTGCCGCTCAATGATTTCGGCGACCGTTTCCAGATGCGCATGAAACAGCGGGCTCAGGCCCTGCTCATTCTGGTAATGATCGTCGTAGCGCATCAGTTCGGGCAGGAAGGCCTCATTGTAGACCAGCCCACTAGCCAGGCTCTCGACCAGCCGCAAATCGCCGCGTGGACAGTTGCGCGCTTCCTCGATGCTGTTGTACATCCGATTCTGGAAGATCGGCAGCCGCTGTTGCTCGTACAAGAGCCTGCTTGCATCAGGTGCGCTCATGCGCGCAGCTCAGTTTTTTGCCCGAGCACGCGCGCTGGATCGGTCAGGTTATCGGGGCGTGCGCCGAAGTGCAGCAGATCACGTCGGCCGTATTCATCGGCAATTTGCTCGGCCAGCGCACGCACCGTAATCGCTACTCCCGAGCAGATATTCACTGCGCCGCGCGCGTTGCCGAGCGCGCACGCGACGATCTGCCGCGCGGCCTCGCGCACCTCAAGATAGTCGCGCACCTGCGTGCCGTGGGTGAGCTCGGCCGGTTCGCCGGCGCTGAGACGCGCCCGGATATAGGGAACCAATCGGCGCGCGTCCTCGCCCTCCCCATACAGATAGAACAGCCGGCACCAGGCAAATTCGACCCCTTGCAGTGGCAGCCAGCGCTCCAAGGCCAGAAATGCCGCGGCCTTGGCGGCGGCGTAGGCAGTGAGGGGCCGCAAAGGGGTGTCGGTGGTCAGCAGTCCGGCGCGCAAATCGTACTCGAAGCAGCTGCCACACCCGATCCAGCGGCGCACACCGGCGCGCGCGGCACCGCGGGCTATCTCAAGCGTGCCGCTCAGGCAATCGAGATTCAATGAGGACTCCAGATACTTGCCGGGCTCCGCATACCAGGCCAGATGGATTACGGTATCGACGCCGCGGCAGGCCTCCTCCCACCAGCTGGCCTCTTCCTTGAACAGGTCCGGTGTTATAAGCGGGACGTCGATACGGCCGGCAGCCTCGGACGGTGGCTGCTTGTCGGGACGTATCACCAGGCGCACCTGCTGGCCGCGCTGCAAAAGTATCTGCAGCACCTGACGCCCGACAAAGCCGGTCGCGCCGGTCAGCAGTACGTTTCTGCTCATGCAATCTTCAGCTTTGCCGCAGTATCTGATCGCGTTAGTTTCACTGCAGCAAGCGCCTTGTCAATGGCTGCGCGACGCGCCAATCCGCGGCTCGAGTGGCTTCAGGGCAGGTTGTTTTGTGGCAGCGGTGGCGTGCTGCCTGCTGGGGCGCCGCAGTTGAGTTCGGTATAGCGAGCTTTGATGATATCGATGTTGCGATCGGCCTTTGCTTCGGAGGCCTCGGCGATGATCGGTGAAGTTGTCGTATCGGGAGCTTCCTGGCGGGCGATCTGATTGCGTCGCAGATCCAGACTGAGGCGCGCGCACTCGGCTGTACGCTCATCGGCGGTTGCCGGCTCGGGCCGGTTGGCCGATTCGCGCGGCGGTTCGCGCAGCTCCGGTGCCTGCCAGGAGCTGCAGGCGCCAGCGCCTAGGGCCGCGAGGCCCGCTAGAGCGAGCAGAGCCGCGCGTAGCGCTGGCGTGCGGGTGGCTGGGATCTTGGGTTCATGCCTCACGAGTACCTCACTTCAAAATTGCCTTAGCCTTCATCCGATCGCAGCCATTTCGGCCGGTGTAAACACCGTCGCGGCGGCGGCGACATTCTGCTCCAAGTGATCCAGCGAAGAGGTGCCGGGTATCGGCAGCATCCACGCTGAGCGTGCCAGTAACCACGACAGGGCTGCCTGCTGCTCATTGATATTGTAGCGCGCTGCCAGTGCCGCAAGGCGCGCACTCGCAGCACCTGCTTGGCTGTGGTTCGCCAACGGCGCCCAGGGCAGAAAAGCCAGACCCGCCCGTTCGCAGTAACGCAGCACATCATCGGAGCCGCGATCATCGATGTTGTAGCGATTCTGTACCGAGACGATCGGTACGATCGCCTGCGCCTTACGCAATTGCTCAACACTGACATTGGAGAGGCCGATATGGCGAATCTTGCCGGCTTTTTGTAGTTTGGCCAGTGCACCGACCGACTCCTCGAACGGAATCTTCGGATCCGGTGCATGCAGTTGGTAGAGATCAATACGTTCCAGATGCAGCCTAGCGAGGCTCGCCTCACAGGCGACACGCAGGTGCTCGGGGCTCGCATCATGGTCCCAACGCCCGGCCGCGGGCCGCGTCAGCCCGCCCTTGGTGGCGATTACTACATCCTTGCGATAAGGGTGCAGTGCCTCGTAGATCAGCTGCTCGCTCACTTCAGGTCCATAGGCATCGGCGGTATCGATCAGCTGTACGCCAAGCTCCACGGCCCGGCGCAGCAGCTGGCGCGCCCCGGCCGGATCGGGCGGCTCGCCCCAGATGCCGGCGCCGGTGATGCGCATGGCGCCGAAGCCCATGCGATTCACGGTCAGATCATTACCCAGCGTCAGCGTGCCGGCTTTGCCCGCCGGACCGGGCGTCGCCGTCCCGCTGGTGGCACTGGCGGTGCGTTGCATGGGGAGGCTGGCAAGTGCGGCACCTGCGACCATCAGGCATTCACGACGAGTAAGTTCTTGCGGAGGGCCTCGGCGCGGGGCGTGAGCTTCAGGCAGCATTGGTCCAGTTTGCGCCACCGAGAACGGGCCCGCCAGACGCGCAGCGGGCCGCGGGCACAGTGTCCCGCAACGCCCTATAGGCTGCAGGTGAGCGGGGGCTCGCACCCGGCTCTCACCAGGGCGCTTGCGGCGGCCCGATTGGGTATAATCCGCGCCCCTTTACGGGGGTGGTCCGCGGCGGATGCCAACCGCCGCCGGCGGGTGGGCTACCGAGCGAAAGTGGCGGAATGGTAGACGCGCTGGCCTTAGGAGCCAGTGGGGTAACCCGTGAGAGTTCGAGTCTCTCCTTTCGCACCAGCCGCAATCGTTGGGGTAAGGTTTTATTAATCAATAAGTTACTTGTTACTTTTAAGGATTGATCAAGCATGCAGGTCTCGGTGACGGCGGTGAACGGTCTCGAACGGCGCCTGGAAGTGACGCTTCCGGGGGAACAGGTCAGCCGTGAGGTGGATCAGCGGCTGAAGCAGCTGGCCCGCACTGTGCGCCTGCATGGCTTCCGTCAGGGCAAGGTGCCGCTGGCCGTGGTGCGCCGCCAATACGGCAGCCAGGTTCACATGGAGGCGGTCAGTGATCTGATGGAGCGCAGCTTCTCCGAGGCCGTGAGCCAGCAGAACCTGCGCCCGGCCGCCGGTCCGCGCCTTGAGCCGCTCCAGGTCGAGCCCGGCTCCGAACTGCGGTACGCGGCGGTTTTTGAGGTGCTGCCGCAGATCACGGTGAAGCCACTTGAGAGTATTTCGATCGAGCGGCCTATCGCGACGGTCAGCACCGAAGATGTCGATCAGATGATCGAAAGCATGCGTCGCCAGAAGCCGATATTTACCCCAGTCGAGCGGCCGGCCGCCAATGGTGATCGGGTCTGGATCAACTACGAAGGCCGGATTGATGGCGAACTGTTCCCCGGTGGCAAGGGAGATGATCTGAAGGTCATTCTCGGCGCTGGCAGCGTGCTCAAAGAGCTTGATGAGGCGCTGCACGGCATGCAGGTGGGCGAGTCCAAGACAGTGGATGCACATTTTCCCGCGGATTACGGCGCCAAGTCGGTGGCCGGCAAGGCGGCGGTTTTCCAAGTGAGCGTTACAAAGATCGAATCGCAGACGCTGCCGGAAGTTGATGCGGCGTTTGCCGAATCCTTTGGCGTCACCGAAGGCGGGGTAGAGGAGCTGCGCAATGGAGTGAAGCTGAGCATGGAGCGCGAGGTAAGCGAAGCCGCCCATGCACGCGTGCGTAACCAACTGCTCGATGCGCTCTATCAGGCCAACCCGCTCGAATTGCCCCGCGTTCTGATCGATGAGCAAATCCGCGAGTTGCAGGTTCAGATGCTGCGTCGGGCCGGCGTTCAGCAGCTGGACCAGCTGCCGCCCAAAGAGCCCTATGAGGAGCCGGCCCGGCGCCGGGTGGCGCTCGGCCTGCTGATGGGCGAGATCGTCCGCTCACAGGCGCTGCGCGTCGAGCGCTCGCGTGTGGCTGCCCGGCTCGAAGCGCTGGTTGCGACCCACCCGGATCCTGAGGCCGCCAAGCGCCAGTACCTGCAGAGCCGCGAGGCCATGGAGCAGATTGAATCGGCGGCGCTGGAAGATCAGGCGATCGAGTGGCTGCTGACCCAGGTCAAGGTCACCGACAAGCCCGCCACGTTCCGGAAACTGACCGGATTTGGCGAAAATTCCTGAACCCTTGCACGGGTGCTGCGCCCGGCATTGCGGTCTGATAGCTTCTGCATCCGGTCTCGGCGTGGCACCGCCGCAGGCCGCGGAATGAGGGCGAGGGCAGCCTGCTGGCAGAGTCAGGCGCCTCGAAGCATTTTCCTATAGGTGGGTGTGAAACATGAATGAACGTGGTTTGAACCTGGTGCCGATCGTCGTCGAGCAGACTGCCCGCGGCGAACGCTCCTATGACATCTATTCGCGCCTGCTCAAGGAGCGGGTGATCTTTATCGTCGGCCCAATCGATGATTACATCGCCAACGTGGTTGTGGCACAGCTGCTGTTCCTCGAGTCCGACAATCCAGAGAAAGATGTTGCGCTGTACATCAACTCCCCTGGCGGCGCGGTCACCGCGGGGCTGGCGATCTATGACACGATGCAGTTCATCAAGCCCGATGTGAGCACGATTTGTATCGGGCAGGCGGCCAGTATGGGCGCCGTGCTGCTGGCCGGTGGCGTGAAGGGCAAGCGCTTTGCATTGCCGCATTCCCGGATCATGATCCATCAGCCCCTCGGCGGCTTCCAGGGGCAGGCCGTCGATATCGAGATCCATACCCGGGAGATCCTCGACACCCGCGACCGGCTCAACAAGATTCTGGCCAAGCACACCGGCCAGAGCGTCGAGAAGATCAAGACTGACACCGATCGCGATAATTTCATGGATGGCCCGGAGGCCATCGGCTACGGCATGATCGACCATGTGCTCGAAAAGCGCCTCGAAGTGGTACCAGTCGTACCCAAACCCTGAATACGGGTCTCATTTACAAGCCTTTACAAGCTCTTACGCCGGACGCAGTTCTTTGCGCCCGGCGCTTTGCCCGTGCTATATAGGGAATGTCTGCATGTGGGGCACGGTCCCTGGCCGGCACGGTTTTAGAGCTTTCTTGAGAGTGTGAGGTGCCTTAGCTCATGAGTGATGATTCGCGCGGACGAACTGACGACGGCAAGCTCCTGTATTGCTCCTTCTGCGGCAAGAGCCAGCATGAAGTGCGCAAGCTCATTGCCGGACCCTCCGTGTTCGTATGCGACGAATGCGTCGAGCTATGCAATGACATCATCCGCGAGGAGCTGGAGGATCGGGCCGATAAGGCACGCGACAAGCTACCCAAGCCCCATGAGATCAAGACGGTACTGGACGAGTACGTCATAGGCCAGGAGCGTGCCAAGAAGGTGCTCTCGGTGGCTGTTTACAACCACTACAAGCGCCTGCAGACCCGTACCGCCGCCAAGGGCAAGGATGAAGTCGAGCTGGCCAAGAGCAATATCCTGCTGATCGGCCCCACAGGGTGCGGTAAGACGCTGCTGGCCGAAACCCTGGCGCGCCTGCTGAATGTGCCCTTCACGATTGCCGATGCAACGACGCTCACCGAGGCCGGCTACGTCGGCGAGGACGTCGAGAACATCATTCAGAAGCTGCTGCAGAAGTGCGACTACGATGTCGAGAAGGCCCAGACGGGCATCGTCTACATTGATGAAATCGACAAGATTTCCCGCAAGAGCGATAACCCTTCGATCACCCGGGACGTCTCGGGTGAGGGCGTGCAGCAGGCGCTGCTCAAGCTGATCGAAGGCACGATCGCCTCGGTGCCCCCGCAGGGCGGTCGCAAACATCCCCAGCAGGAGTTCCTGCAGGTGGATACTTCCAATATTCTGTTCGTGTGCGGCGGCGCCTTCGCCGGGCTCGAAAAGATCATCATGAACCGTACCCAGAAAAGTGGCATCGGCTTCACCTCTGAAGTCCGCGGAGCTAAAGAGCGCCCGCACGGATCCGACTTGTTCCATGACGTGGAGCCAGAGGATCTGATCAAATTCGGGCTTATCCCTGAATTCGTCGGCCGGCTGCCGGTGGTGGCGACCCTCGATGAACTGGATGAGGCGGCGCTGATGTCAATTCTGACCGAGCCCAAGAATGCGCTGACCAAGCAGTACCGCAAGCTCTTCGAGATGGAGGGCTCGGAGCTTGAGTTCCGCGACGACGCGCTGCGGGCGGTGTCACGTCGTGCAATGCAGCGCAAGACGGGCGCTCGGGGCCTGCGCACGATTCTCGAGACCGTGCTGCTCGACACCATGTATGACCTGCCTTCGCTGCGTAACGTATCCAAGGTCGTCGTGGATGAAGCGGTCATTGAGGGGGCTACCAAGCCCTACGTGGTCTATCGCTCCGAGGACGCGCGCCTCGCGCCCGTCGAAGAGCCGCGGCGCGCTGGTGTCGCCGGACACGGCTAGCGGACCCATCCCGGCGCCGACTGCAGGGTGCCCCCTGCAGCCCAGGCGGCACTGTCTCCTAGCTCCTTCGGAAATCACTCAAGTTTGGGGTTTTCGGGCCGTTGAAAATACGGTCTGGCGCCCCATACCTTATGTAGACTGGGTATAGACCCGCAGGGTCCGCCCAAGATATGTGCTTGTCTCCTTCACCTCACCTTGTAGAGGGCCTCAGTGACCGAAACCCCTGAAATCCTTCCGCCGAGCCCCATGGCACGTATCCCGGTGCTGCCGCTGCGCGACGTGGTTGTCTATCCTCACATGGTGATCCCGCTGTTTGTGGGTCGAGAAAAGTCCATCCAGGCCCTGGATGCGGCGATGAAGGCTGACAAACGGATCATGCTGGTGGCTCAGCGCCAGGCCGATGTTGAGGACCCCAAACTCGCCGATCTGCACAACTTTGGCACTATCGCGACCATCCTGCAGCTGCTCAAGCTTCCTGATGGCACCGTGAAAGTACTGGTTGAGGGTGTGGATCGTGCCCGCGTGACCCAGCTGCACACCGGCGACTACTACGCCGCTGAGATCGCGGTTGAGCAGGATCTGGATCAGTATGAAGAGCGCGAGATGGACGTGCTGGTACGCTCCGTGGTCTCGCAGTTCGAGCAATACGTCAAGCTCAACAAGAAGGTTCCGCCCGAGGTGCTGACGGCGCTGGCCGGCATCGAGCAGCCGGGGCGACTGGCCGATACCGTCGCGGCGCACATGGCCCTCAAACTGGCCGAGAAGCAGAAAGTCCTCGAGATCCTCGATGTGCGCAAGCGCCTCGAGCACGTACTGGTTGCCATCGAAGGCGAGATGGACGTGCTGCAGATCGAAAAGCGCATCCGTGGCCGGGTCAAGGCGCAGATGGAGAAGAGCCAGCGCGAGTATTACCTCAACGAGCAGATGAAGGCGATCCAGAAAGAGCTCGGTGAGATGGAGGATGGCACCAACGAAATTGCCGATCTGGAGCAGAAGGTCGCCAAGGCCGGCATGAGCAAGGAGGCGCGCGAGAAAGCCGGCGCCGAGATCAACAAGCTGAAGATGATGTCGCCGATGTCGGCTGAAGCGACCGTCGTGCGCAACTACGTTGACTGGCTGGTGAAGGTGCCCTGGAAGAAGCGCACACGCCTGTTCAAGGATATCAACAACGCGCAGAAGATCCTGGATGAGGATCACTATGGCCTGGATAAGGTCAAGGAGCGCATTGTTGAGTACCTGGCGGTGCTGCAGCGCGTAGAGAAGATCAAGGGACCGATCCTGTGCCTGGTCGGACCGCCGGGCGTTGGCAAGACGAGCCTGGGCCAGAGCATGGCGCGGGCCACGAACCGAAAGTTCGTGCGCATGTCCCTGGGTGGCGTGCGCGATGAGGCGGAGATCCGCGGTCATCGCCGTACCTACATCGGCTCAATGCCGGGCAAGATCATCCAGAACATGTCGAAGGCGGGCGTCCACAATCCGCTCTTCCTGCTCGATGAAGTGGACAAAATGGCGATGGATTTCCGCGGCGATCCTTCCTCGGCGCTGCTTGAGGTGCTGGATCCTGAGCAGAACTCGGCCTTTTCCGATCATTACCTGGAGGTCGATTTTGACCTGTCCGAGGTGATGTTTGTGTGCACGGCCAATTCGCTGAATATCCCGGCGCCATTGCTCGATCGCATGGAGGTGATCCGCCTGCCCGGTTACACCGAGGATGAGAAGCTCAATATCGGCAGACGCTACCTGGTGCCGAAGCAGACCAGGCAGAACGGATTAAAGGAAGGGGAGCTGAAGGTCTCGGACGGATCGCTCCTCGACATCGTGCGTTACTACACGCGCGAAGCCGGTGTCCGCAATTTTGAGCGCGAGATCGCCAAGATCAGCCGCAAGGCCGTCAAGCAGCTGCTGCTCGACAAGGATGCTGGCAAGCATGTGTCGGTGACCCCTCGCAATCTTGACAAGTACCTGGGCGTGCGCCGCTTTCGCTATGGCAAGGCCGAGGACGAGAACCGCATCGGCCAGGTCACGGGCTTGGCGTGGACCGAAGTGGGTGGCGAACTGCTGACCATCGAGGCCGCGGTGGTGCCGGGCAAGGGCAAGCTGCAGCATACCGGCCAGCTCGGCGAGGTGATGCAGGAATCGATCCAGGCAGCAATGAGCGTCGTGCGCAGTCGCGCCGACGTGCTCGGCTTGGAAACTGATTTCTACCAGAAGCACGATGTCCATCTGCATATGCCCGAAGGGGCTACACCGAAAGACGGACCGAGCGCAGGCATTGGCATGTGCACGGCGCTGGTCTCGGCACTCACGCGCATTCCGGTACGCTCTGATGTGGCGATGACCGGTGAAATCACGCTGCGAGGCGAGGTGCTGCCGATCGGCGGACTAAAGGAAAAGCTGCTCGCGGCCCAGCGCGGCGGTATTGCCGTGGTTATGATTCCGGAGGAGAACCGCAAGGACCTGGTCGAGATCCCCGAGAACATCAAGGCCAAGCTCGATATCCGACCGGTTCGCTGGATAGATGAAGTGCTGGAGATTGCACTGACGCGCCGGCCAGTGCCGCGCGTGGTCGAGGGCGCTGAGGTTGTGGCCCCTGATGCGACCCCGGCGCGCAAGAGCCGTCGCAGTGGCAAGCGCGGCTCCAAGCTGGTCCAGGCGCACTGATTTGCAGCCCACCCGGGCGCGGGCGATATAGCCTGCTGCGCGGTGGCCCCTGGCGGGTGCAAAATAAGGCCGCAAGATCCCTTGGCATCTTGCGGCCTGATCCCTTAGACTACGCCGCTTTTCGCAGGGGGGCCTTATTGGAAGGTCCCGACGCGCTGTTCACGGGGTGCTTAGCTCAGCTGGTAGAGCGTCGCCCTTACAAGGCGAATGTCGGGGGTTCGATCCCCTCAGCACCCACCAACTTTATGCGGAGCGGTAGTTCAGCTGGTTAGAATACCGGCCTGTCACGCCGGGGGTCGCGGGTTCGAGTCCCGTCCGCTCCGCCACTTACCAAAATGCTGCAAAATCTCGGTGACAAATTAAAGCGCCATAAGTGGCTCGGCTACCTGGTGCTGGGCCCATTGGCGATCATCTTCGCCGCCTGGGGCGCCTACGGCGTGGTCAACACATCGTTTGGCTCCTCTAATTATGGGCTGAAGGTCAACGATCAGGAATTCTCGGCCGCGACCATGCAGAATGCCTGGCAGCAGCGCTTGTCGCAGATCCAGGCGCAGCAGAAGACGGATATTCCGGCCGCCGAACGCACGCTCCTGCAGCAACAGCTCATTGATCAGTACGTGCGCACCGCCATCATGCAGCAGCGCGCCAAGGAATCGGGCTTCCGGGTCAGCGATGCCGGCCTACTCGATGGCATTAAGAAGGAACCTGCCTTCCAGGTCGATGGCCGTTTCGATGCAAACGCTTATCGAAACGTGCTCGCCCAGTCGGGCCTGTCGGTCACAACCTACGAGACTGACCTGCGCTCCGGGCTCGCCGTGGATCAACTGACCGCTGGGTTGCAGCTGGGCAACTTCATCACCAATGCCGAGGTGGCCCGAATTTTCGCGCTGGAGAACGAGCAGCGCGAGCTGCGCTTTGCACTACTGCCCCTGGCTCACTACGAAGCTGGCGTGAATCCGGATGAGGCCCAGATCAAGGCCTGGTACGAGGCCCACGCCAGCGATTACCTGACGACCGAATCGGTGCATCTGCAGTATGCCGATCTGAAGCTCGAGAGCGTCGCGGGTAGCCTGCCGCTCGATGCTGCCGAGCTGCAGAGCTGGTACGAGAAAAACCAGAATCGCTACACGCTGGCTGAGCAGCGCCACGCACGCCATATACTGATCCAGGTAGCTGCGAACGCGGATGCCAAGGCGGACGCCGCTGCGCTCAAGAAGGCCCAGGAGCTGCTGGCGCAGCTGCGCAAGGGTGCCGATTTTGCGGAGCTGGCGAAGAAGAACTCCGAGGACCAGGGCTCGGCAGCGCAGGGCGGCGATCTAGGATTTGCTGATCCGAGCGTCTACGAGAAATCATTCGGCGATGCGCTGACAAGCATGAAGAGCGGCGAGATCAGCGAGCCGGTGCGCACCAAGTACGGCTATCACATCATCCGCCTGGATGCGATCCAGCCGGCGCGTATCAAGACGCTCGCGGACTCACGCGCCGAAATAGAGGCCGATTATCGCCGTGATCAGGCAGCCGAGATCTTCGGCGACCGCCAGGAGCAGATTCAACAGAAGCTCGAGGTTGGCACGACCGGCGATCTGGCAGGTCTTGCCAAGGAATTCGGGTTGACGCTCGGGGAAGTGAATGAGTTCACGCGCACGGATGGCGGGGCGCTGGGCACAAACGCCGACCTGAACCGTGTTGTGTTCAGCACCGATATGCTGGCCGGCGGCCGCGTCGGTGGTCCAGTCGCGCTGGCCGACGATCATCTGGTGCTGGTCAAGGTGCTCGAACACCGCGCCCCGGCCCCCAAGCCACTGGCGAGCGTGCGGGCGGATATCATTGCCGCGATCCGTAAGGACACCGGCTCAAGGCTGGCTCAAGCGGCCGCGGACAATGCCCTCAAACAGCTCGATAGCGGCGCCAGCTTCGACTCGGTAATCAAGGCGCTCGAAGTGAGCGCCGCACCGGCGAACTTCGTGGCGCGCGCCGATCCACAGTTGCCCGCCCAGGTGCGCGATGCAGCTTTCGCGGTGCCGCCCCCGGCGGCCGGCAAACCTGCCTACCGTGTGGTGCCGCTCGAGGAGGGCGGTGCTGCGCTGCTTGCGGTGAGTGCAGTGCGCCCGGGTACGGCCGGGACCAACACGACCAATGACCAGAAGCTGATCAGTGAGTATGCGCGGCGCGATCGCGAAGCTCTGCTGGAAGCTTACGTGCAGGATCTGCAGCAGCACGCGAAAGTGCAGACCAACCCGAGCGTATTCCAATAACGGTCGCCGGCAGCTGCGCTCGCCGGC
>Ga0182030_10019644_pt1 | contig 12825 bp, 13 predicted proteins | sample 812S3MmetaG_FD_121299 | JGI IMG/M metagenome (GOLD analysis project Ga0182030, IMG submission 121299) | Permafrost microbial communities from Stordalen Mire, Sweden - 812S3M metaG (Illumina Assembly) | ecosystem: Environmental > Terrestrial > Soil > Wetlands > Permafrost | place: Sweden... | reverse complement strand
TGGTCTGCACCGACGCGGTCAGCCGCTGTGCGATGGTGCGGCGCATGCCGTCATGCGGAACCACCTCGTAGCTGCCGTCCTCGTACAGCGCGCGGATCTGCTGGTCCGACATCGACGGCGCGATCGCCGGCGCGCCGGCGGGGGCCGCGGCCGGAGCTTTCAGTCCCTGGCCGGATTTCGCCTGCTCGACATCGCGCGCGATCACGCGGCCATGCGGGCCGGAGCCGGTGACGCGTGCAAGCTCAATGCCGGCTTCCTTTGCCAGACGTCGCGCCAGCGGCGATGAAAAAATGCGGGCGTGACCGTTGGTTTGAGGCGCGGTCGTTGCGGCCTGCGGCGCGGGAGCAGCAGCGGGAGGCGTTGTCGTGGCCTTCGCCGGGGCTGCTGCCGGCGCAGGCGCCGGCTTCGCAGCGGCAGGTGCTTGGGCGGCGGAAGGAGCAGCCTTCGGTGGCGCGCTTGCAGCCCCTGCGCCTGCCCCCGCCGCCCTGACGTCCTCGCCATCGCCGGCGAGCACCGCGATCACGTCGTTGACCGCGACATCCTGGGTGCCCTCCGGCACCACGATCCTGGCCAGAGTGCCCTCGTCGACCGCCTCGACTTCCATGGTCGCCTTGTCGGTCTCGATCTCCGCGATGACGTCGCCGGACCTGACCTTGTCGCCCTCTTTCTTGAGCCACTTGGCCAGGTTGCCCTTCTCCATTGTCGGCGACAGCGCAGGCATCAGAATGTTGATGGGCATACTGACCTCACAGGATATTTCTTGCTGACTGTCTTCCATCCCGGGGGAAGCCAACCAAAGACCGTTTGGGTGTCGTCGACACCCGATGAACAAATCGACATCCGCTTCAATTGCCGATATCGCCCTGCCAAAGCCGTTCGTTGGCGGCAATCGATCGCCATGATTTCATCATGTCGATCGAGCGCTGGTCGGCAAGGTCGATAAAGGGAATTCCGAATTGCGTGAGGATGTCCTTGCTGCCGGGAAACGTCACGGACTCGCCGATGACCAGAAGCGACAGCTTGAAGAGTCCGATCGCGCCCGCGCACATCGAACACGGCGACAGCGTGGTGTACATCACGGTGTCATGAAACGACATCAGCCCGGCATTGCGCAGGCATGACATCTCACCATGCAGGATGACGTTCTGCTCCTGCACCCGGCGGTTATGGCCGCGCGCAACGATCTTGCGGTCGCGCGTCAGCACCGCGCCGATCGGCAGCCCGCCTTCGGAGATCGAGATCTGCGCTTCGCGTATGGCTTCCGCCATAAATTCAAAATGATAGGGTTCGACGGTCACGGTCAGTGTCCTTGTTGCGACCTCGGCGTGGTCTCGCCCACATCGGTCGGCCGAGCGATTTCGGATTCGAACATGTCGACGATGCGCGCCAGCGCTTCGTCCTCGGTGAAGGGGCTCTCCCGCGCATAGGCTCGGGCGGCATGACGCGCGATATCGACCAGCAGCAGGCCCCAGATATCGGGCTCCTCGAAAGCGCGGGTGAACGCGATCGAAAGCCCGCCATCGACGACGAACGCGCGCAGCACCTCGGTGGCGTCATCGCGCCCCATGACGTCCGGCGGCAATGGCTGTTCCTTGGGACCCGCCATGGTCTACCTGTAACAAACGGCCTTGGCGGCTTCGACCACCTCGGCCACCGAGGGCAATGCCAGCTTTTCGAGGTTGGCCGCGTAGGGCATCGGCACGTCCTTGCCCGATACCCGCGCCACCGGGGCGTCGAGATAATCGAAAGCGTATTCCATGATCCGGGCGGCGATTTCGGCGCCGACGCCGTTCTGCTGCCAGCCCTCCTCCACGGTGACGGCGCGGCCGGTCTTCCTGACCGAGGCGACGATGGTGTCGGTATCCATCGGGCGCAGCGTGCGCAGATCGATCACCTCGGCTTCGATGCCTTCCTTCGCCAGTTCGTCGGCGGCCTTCAGCGCGTAGGACATGCCGTTCGACCACGAAACGATGGTGACATGACCGCCGCTGCGCACGATCCGCGCCTTGCCGATCGGGATCACGTAATCGTCGAGCTTCGGTACCGGGCCGGAATGGCCGTACAGCATTTCGTTTTCGAGGAAGATCACCGGATTGGGATCGCGGATCGCGGCCTTCAACAGCCCCTTGTAGTCGGCGGCCGAAAACGGCGCGATCACCTTGAGACCGGGAATTTGCGAGTACCAGGCCGAGTAGTCCTGGCTGTGCTGGGCCGCGACCCGGGCGGCGGCGCCGTTCGGCCCGCGGAACACGATCGAGCAGCCCATCTGGCCGCCGGACATATACAGGGTCTTGGCGGCGGAGTTGATGATCTGGTCCATCGCCTGCATGGCGAAGTTGAAGGTCATGAATTCGACGATCGGCTTCAGCCCGGCCATTGCCGCGCCGACACCGATGCCGGCAAAGCCGTGCTCGGTGATCGGGGTGTCGATCACCCGCCCCGCGCCGAATTCCTGCAGCAGCCCCTGGCTGACCTTGTAGGCGCCCTGATATTCCGCGACCTCTTCGCCCATCAGGAAGACATCGGGGTCGCGCCGCATTTCCTCGGCCATGGCGTCGCGCAGCGCGTCGCGGATGGTCATGGTCACCATCTCGGTGCCTTCAGGAACTTCCGGATCGGGCTCGACAGCAGCCTTGGGGGCTGACGGAGCCGGTTTGGTCTCTGCTGTGGATTTGCCGTCGCCAGATCTGGCTTCCGCCGGCGCGGATTTTGCCTCGGCGGCGGGCGGCGCCGGTTCGGCGGCTTTTTCCTGCTTTGCGGGCGCACTGGCCTTGCCGAGATCGGCCGCACTCTCGCCATCGGAAAGAATGGTCGCGATCGGGGTGTTGACGGCGACGTCGGCGGTGCCTTCGGGGATCAGGATCTTGCCGAGGGTGCCCTCATCGGTGGCCTCGACTTCCATGGTTGCCTTGTCGGTTTCGATCTCGGCGATGACGTCGCCGGACTTGATCGCCTCGCCTTCCTTCTTCAGCCACTTTGAAAGGTTGCCCTTTTCCATGGTCGGCGACAGCGCGGGCATCAGCACTTGAATTGGCATAGTGGCTCCGGAAATTCATTCTAGGGCTTGTTCAGGCCGCGCGCTCAGCGATAGACATCAGTATACAGTTCGGACGCATCGGGCTCGGGGTCGTGCTGGGCGAAGTCGGCGGCGGCATTGACGATTTCGCGCACCTCGGCGTCGATGGCCTTCAGATCCTGCTCGCTCATCTTCGCCGCCAACAGCCGGTTGCGCACCTGCTCGATCGGGTCCTGGTCGTGGCGAACCTTGTCGACCTCCTCGCGGGTGCGGTATTTCGCCGGATCCGACATCGAATGCCCGCGGTAGCGGTAGGTCTGCATTTCCAGAATATACGGCCCCTTGCCGTCGCGGCACCACTGCACGGCCATGTCGCCCGCCGCCTTCACCGCGCGAACGTCCATGCCGTCGACCTGCTCGCCGGGAATATTGAAGGAGATGCCGCGCTTGGAAAAATCCGTCTGCGCCGAGGAACGCGTCACCGAGGTGCCCATCGCGTAGCGGTTGTTTTCGATGACGTAGATCACCGGTAGCTTCCACAGCTCCGCCATGTTGAAGCTTTCGTAGACTTGGCCCTGATTCGACGCGCCGTCGCCGAAATAGGCCACACTGACAAAGTCGTTGCCGCGATAGCGATTGGCGAAGGCCAGCCCGGTGCCGAGCGAAACCTGGGCGCCGACGATGCCGTGGCCGCCGAAGAAATTCTTCTCCTTGCTGAACATGTGCATGGAGCCGCCCTTGCCCTTGGAATAGCCGCCGTGGCGCCCGGTCAGCTCGGCCATGACGCCCTTGGCTTCCATGCCGCAGGCCAGCATGTGCCCGTGGTCGCGGTATCCGGTTATGACCTGATCGCCTTTTTTCAAGGCCATCTGCATGCCGACGACGATGGCCTCCTGGCCGATATAGAGATGGCAGAAGCCGCCGATCGCCCCCATTCCATAGAGCTGGCCGGCCTTTTCCTCGAAACGCCGGATCAGCAGCATGTCGCGCAACGCGCCGAGCTCCTGATCCCTGCTGAATTCGGACGGCGGAGTTGAGCCGTCGGGTTTTTCCTGGGTCTTTTCCCGGGCTTTATCCTGGGCGGTTTCCTGCGCGGCGCTTTTCTTCGATGCGGCCATGACAATTCCGGATGCGAGAGTGGGTAGCCCTCTCTATCCCAACTCAAACCGCGGTGAAAGGATTGCGTGAGCCGGCCAATGTTTCGCCATGCCGCACCGCAACGCGGTGAAATTTTCGCATCCGATTTCGGGGGTTTTTGTAATTTGAGGATCAGTGCGGATCGTTCATCCGGACCAGATCGTGCGGATTGACATAATCGAGCTGATAGCGCGCGCGCTCGTCGAGCATATCGGGATCGACCCGGTCGGATCGCAGCAGCGAGACCCGCTGTTCGCCCTGGGCCCGCTCCTGCTTCAGCCGCGCCAATTCGGATGTCAGCGCGATGATCTCCTGATCGAGCTCCTGCTGCGCATTCAGCCCATACTTGCCGGTATAGGCGTTGACGCCGAAATAGCCGATCATCGCCGCCGCCATCGCATAGAGGGCAAGCCCGGTAAGCAGGGATTTGAGTCGGCTGCGGGAAACCATGGCCCGGAGCATGCGACGGCGCGGTTAACGGCTTCCTAACACCCGAGGGCGCGGCGCAGCGCCTATATGCTGTTCTTTTTGACAAAGGCCGCGTAGGCATCGATGTACTGCTTCAGCACCGGTCGCAGCGATTCCTTGACCAGTTCGCCCTTGTCGTCGAACGCGTCGCCGATGCCGTTCAGATAGATCTCCGGCTGCTGCATGATCGCGCCGCTGTATCCGGGAAGCATTTGCTTCAGGTTCATCGCCGCGCTGACGCCGCCGAGCGGCCCCGGCGAGTTGCTGATGACGCCGATCGGCTTTTCGAGGAACGAGCTTTTTCCATAGGGCCGCGATCCGACGTCGATGGCGTTTTTCAGCACGCCGGGGATCGCGCGATTGTATTCGGGCGTCACGAACAACACGCCCGCCGATTTCTGAATCTTTTCCCGGAAAGCCACCCAATCGGCCGGCGGCGTGGCTTCAAGGTCCTGATTGAAAAACGAGATGCCATGCAAGGTGACGATCTCGAGCTTCAGCGTGTCCGGCGCCAGCTTGGCCAGCGCTTTGGCGATCTTGAGGGTGAAGCTCTCCTTGCGAAGGCTGCCGACGATGACGACGATCGGATATGGGGTGGCCATGGTATTTCCTTTGATGGGGGGCACCGGAGCGGCTGCGGCGCAACCTAGCGACCCCGCCGAAAAGATGCAAGTGCATGGAGTGCACCCGGCGACGGCGGCGCCCCCGTCACGGGCCGATCACAAGCCTCACAGTCATATGCTTACGCGCACCCGCGCGTCAGCCGGCCTTGTTGGGGTTGATCAGGTATTTTTCGCCGGTGGCGCGCTTGCCGTAGACGGCGATGTGGGACAGCTGCAGTGCCTCCTGCAACGACACCACCTGGGTGTAATGGCTGGCAAAGGTGGTCTTGAGCTCGTCGACGACACGCTGGCGCAGCCTTGCGCCGTCGGCGGCACCGATCTTTTGCAGGAACGGAAACAACAGCCAGCCGCCGACCCCCCAGGCCATTCCGAAGGCGCGGTTCAGCTCGACCGGGCGGGTATCGAGACCGCCATAGATGTAGACCTGCTTGTGCACGTTCGAGCCGTAGCGGCTGTAGACCTTGGCGGTCTTGTTGACAGCAATTTCCATGCAGGTGAGGATCTGGCCGGCGAGCTTGCCGCCGCCGATCGCATCGAACGCCAGCGTGGCGCCGGTTTCCACCAGCGCCTGGGTGAGATCGTCCATGAAAGACGGCGCGCTGGAATCCAGCACATGCTTCCCCCCGATCTTGCGCAGGATCTCGACCTGCTGCGGACTGCGGACGATATTGACGAGGCCGATGCCGTCCTTGAGGCAGATCTTGTTGAGCATCTGACCGAGATTGGACGCCGCCGCGGTATGCACCAGGGCCTTGTGGCCCTCGCGTCGCATGGTTTCGACCATGCCGAGCGCCGTCAGCGGATTGACAAAGCACGAGGCCCCCTCGGCAGAAGTGGTCCCCGCCGGCAGCACCAGGACGTCCGCCGCCTTCAGGCAGCGGTATTGCGCGTACATGGCGCCGCCGATCATGGCGACGGTCTTGCCCATCAGCGCCCTTGCCGCTTCCGACGAGCCGGTTTTGACCACCACGCCGGCGCCCTCATTGCCGACCGGCATCGATTCGTCGAGCCGTCCCGCCATGGCTTTCATCGCGGCTTCCGGCACTTTCGCCGTCACCACAGGCGCGTCTTTCGAGCCGGACGCCTTGGCCGTCGTCATGTCGGCCGCGCCGACCAGAAGCCCGAGGTCCGATGGATTGATCGGCGAGGCCTCGACGCGCACGACGATTTCGTCGGCGGAGGGGTCAGGTGTTGGAACGCTGACCAAAGACAGCTCGAGTTCGCCGGAGGTTTTGATCAGCGAGCGCAGTTGCAGCCCGCTCTTGTCAGTGTCTGAAGCCACGTTGAATCTCCCTTTATCGGTTTATCGGTGTTTGATCGCACTCGATCGCATTCACGGCTTGGTGGCGATGGGGTCTGTCAGCCCGGTGGTCCAGGTCGATGGCCTGCCCTCGAAGGCGGACTTGGCGCGCTTGCCGAGCCAATAGGAATAGGGCGGCGGCACCAGCTCGAAGTTGGGATCGGCGCCGAGCTTCTGCGCCGCATCCATCGGCCAGTTCGGATTATACATGATCTCGCGGGCGAGCGCGGTCAGGTCGGCGCGGCCTTCGCGCAGGATCGCCTCGGCCTGGTCGGCATGCACGATGTGTCCCACCGCCATGGTCATGATGTCGGCCTCGTGGCGGATTCGCTCGGCATAGGGAACCTGGTAGCCGTATTTGCGGGCCCGCGCGCTCTCCATCGGCGAATACGCCAGTGTGCCGCCGGAGGAACAGTCGATCACATCGACGCCCTGCGCCTTGAGCAGCCGCGCCAGCCGCACGCTCTGGTCGGGGTCCCAGCCGGCGTCGTCCTCGCAGGAAAGCCGCATGAACAGCGGCTTGTCCGCCGGCCACACTGCGCGCACGGATTCGGCGACCTCGATCGCAAACCGCATGCGATTGAGTTCCGAGCCGCCATACTCATCGGTTCTGACGTTGGCGAGCGGCGACAGAAACTGGTGGATCAGATAGCCGTGGGCGGCGTGGATCTCGACCACGTCGAACCCGGCCTGGTCGGCGCGCGCCGCAGCCTGGCCCCATTTGACCGCGAGATCCCGCACCTCGTTATGTGACAGCGCCCGCGGCACCGGCGATTGCTCGGTGTGAGGCACCGCACTCGGCGCCACCAGTTCCCAGCCATCCCAGTCGAACACCCCGGGCTCGTCGCCATGCAACGGCTTGCCGCCCTCCCAGGGGCGCGCCAGCCGCGCCTTGCGGCCGGAGTGACCGAGCTGGATGCCGGCGACCGCGCCCTGCGCCTTGATGAAGGCCGCGCAGCGCGCCAGTCCGGGAATGAACCCATCGTTCCAGAGCCCGGTATCCCCAACCGTGCCGCACCCGTTGCGCGCCACCTTGGTCGATTCCATGATGACGAGCCCCGCACCGCCCTGGGCATATTTGCCAGCGTTGACGAGGTGCCAATCGGTGACAAAACCCTCGACCGCCGAATATTGATGCATCGGCGCCACCACGACCCGGTTCTTGAGGCGCACGCCACGGAGCTGGAGCGGGGTGAACAGCATCGGTTGCGTCATCGTGTTTTGATTCCCCCCGTGGCACCATTGATCCGCAGGGATCGAAGACGAGCCTGGCGTCACCGCAGCGCCTTCAGCGCCGCCCTGCCCGCAAATATCGCCTGGCTGCCCAGTTCCTGCTCGATGCGCAGCAACTGGTTGTACTTGGCGGTGCGGTCGGCGCGCGCCAGCGATCCGGTTTTGATCTGGCCGCAATTGGTGGCGACCGCGAGATCGGCGATGGTGGAGTCCTCGGTCTCGCCGGAGCGATGCGACATCACGGCGGTGTAGCCGGCCTTGTAGGCCATCTCGATCGCGCTCAGGGTTTCGGTCAGGGTGCCGATCTGATTGACCTTGATCAGGATCGAATTGGCGCGGCCGTGTTTGATGCCGTCGGCGAGCCGCGTCACATTGGTGACGAACAGATCGTCGCCGACCAGCTGGCACTTGCTTCCGATCAGATCGGTCAATTCCTTCCAGCCGTCCATGTCGTCTTCCGCCATGCCGTCCTCGATCGAGACGATGGGATAGCGCGATGCCAGATCGGCGAGATATCTGGCCTGCTCCGACGGGGTCAGGCTTTTGCCTTCGGCGCCGTAGACATATTTGCCGTCCTTGAAAAACTCGCTGGCGGCAGGATCGAGCGCCAGCATGACGTCGCCGCCGGCCTTGTAGCCGGCCTTGCCGATCGCGGCCATGATGAATTCGAGCGCGGCGTCCGCCGACGGCAGGTTCGGCGCAAAGCCGCCCTCGTCGCCGACATTGGTGTTGTGACCGGCCTTTTTCAGTTCGGCCCGCAAGGTGTGGAAGATTTCCGAGCCGCAGCGCAGCGCCTCGGCAAAGCTGACGGCGCCGACCGGCATGATCATGAATTCCTGGAAGTCGATCGGGTTGTCGGCATGCACGCCGCCGTTGATGATATTCATCATCGGCACCGGCAGCGTCCGCGCCGAGGTGCCGCCGACATAGCGGTACAGCGGCATGTCGAAGGATTCCGCGGCGGCCTTGGCGACCGCCAGCGAGACGCCGAGGATGGCGTTGGCGCCGAGCCGGCTTTTGTTCGGCGTGCCGTCAAGGTCGATCATGATCTGGTCGATCTGGACCTGCTCCTCGGCAGCCATGTCATTAAGCGCTTCAAAGATTTCGCCGTTGACGGCTTCGACCGCCTTGAGCACGCCCTTGCCGAGATAGCGCGCCTTGTCGCCATCGCGCAATTCGACCGCCTCATGCGCTCCCGTGGAGGCCCCCGACGGCACCGCCGCGCGGCCGATCGAGCCGTCCTCCAGCACCACGTCGACCTCCACGGTGGGATTGCCGCGGCTGTCGAGAATTTCGCGGCCGATGATGTCGACGATGGCGGTCATGGGTGCCTCTTTCGGGAAATGCCGGGATGGAACGCTTGGCGCTGCTTCTACAGCAACGGTTGGGGGCGGAAAAGGCCGCTCCCCCGCGTGACGCTGGCAGGTGAATTGTCTAATACCGCGGCAACGGAGACAACCTGATGTCGAAAACGTCGCGCAAATCGTCGAAATCGAACCCGCTGCAGCTCGGCCGCGCGGTGCCGTGGCCCGCCAGCCCCGAGGAGGCACAGATTGACCGTGTGCCCAACCCGCAGCGGGATACCAATTATGTGGTGCGCTTCACGGCGCCGGAGTTCACCTCGCTCTGCCCGGTCACCGGGCAGCCGGATTTTGCCCACCTCATGATCGACTATGTTCCGGGCGCGTGGCTGCTGGAGTCGAAATCGCTGAAACTTTATGTCGCGAGCTTCCGCAACCACGGCGCATTCCATGAGGACTGCACGGTGGCGATCGGCAAGAGGATCTCGGCCAAAATCGAACCGAAATGGCTGCGCATCGGCGGCTACTGGTATCCCCGCGGCGGCATTCCGATCGACGTGTTCTGGCAGACCGGCAGGCTGCCGAAGGGGATGTGGATCCCCGACCAGGGCGTCGCGCCTTATCGCGGCAGGGGCTGAACCAGGCCGCCGGACGAAACGTCTTAGCCTGCGCCCGCATCCGCCGGCCGGGTCTGGCGCAGCAGCCGCGCACAGACCAGGCCGAGCGCGACAATCACGACCGCGCTCGCCAAAAGCGCCGGAATCTTCCCGACATTGAGGATGCCGAAGCCGTAGGCGATCGGACCCACCGTCTGGCCCATGAAAAAGAAGAACGAGTGCAGCGAAAGTGCTGTGGCGCGGGCTTCCACCGAGAGTTCGCTGGCAAATACCTGCAGCGAGCCGTGCAGCATGTAGAAGCCCCAACCCATCAGGACGAAGCTGCCGGCCTGCAGCGGCCAGCGCGGGCCGAAGGCGATGATGGCGAGTTGCAGGCCCATCAGCACGGCCCCCGAAATCATCATGGCGTTGACGCCGAGCCGCGGCAGCAGGCGCGACACGCTCATGGTGTAGAACAGTCCGCCGACCGCAAACCCGGCGATCACGAGCCCGCTGATGGAAAGGCTGGTGACGCCCTGTTCGAACAGGAACGAAGCGACATAGGGAAACAGCCCGAGCACGCAGCAGCCTTCGATGAACACCGCCGTGTAGCAGACCCTGGCGTTCGGATTGGCGAAGATGGTGCGATAGCCGTGCCTGAGCACCGACAGGTCGACCTTGGCCGGCGCCCGCGTCAGGGCGGCGCCGCGAAAGCCGAACGCGACGGCGAGCGAGGCCACCACCGCCAGCGAGCCGAGCACGGCCAGCACGCCGCGCCAGCCGAGGAAATCGCCGATCAGCCCCGACAGCGAGGCCCCGAGCAGGTTGCCGGTCATCGAACCCGCCAAAGTGCGGCCGATGGCGACCTGGCGCTTGTCCGGCCCCACCAGGTCGCTGGTCAGGCTGAGCGCGATTGGAAACACCCCGCCGGCGCCGATTCCGGCCAGAATCCGGCTCGCGAACAACAGCGAAAAGGACGACGACAGCGCGCCGAGGATATTGGCAAGGCCGAGCAGCACCAGGCATGCGACCGCAAGGCGCGCCTTGCCGAACAGATCCGCCGCCGCGCCCAGCACCGGCTGGATGATGGCGAAGGTGAACGCGAACACCGAGGCAAAACCCGCCGCCCTGGCAATGCTGACGCCGAAATCGCCGGCGATATGCGGCAGCACCGGATCGAGCGCCCGCGCCGACAGGCTGGCCGCGAACGTCGCCAGCGCGATGATGTTGAGGATCGGCGGCACGTCAGCCCGGCGCCGCCGCTTGCGAGCTCCGCGCCATCAACGCGCCGGGCTTTTGGCGAGCGCGTCGAACGCCATCAGGGTGCGCAGCAGGCCCTCGAATTCGCGCAGCGGCACCATGTTCGGGCCGTCCGACGGCGCGCTGTCCGGATCGGGATGGGTTTCGATGAACACGCCGGCGACCCCGACCGCGACTGCGGCGCGCGCCAGCACGGCGACGAATTCGCGCTCGCCGCCGGATGAGGCGCCCTTGCCGCCCGGCTGCTGCACCGAATGGGTGGCATCGAAGATCACCGGCGCGCCGGTCGTCCGCGCCAGGATCGGCAGCGCGCGCATGTCCGAGACCAGGGTGTTGTAGCCGAACGAAACGCCGCGCTCGGTGACCAGCACCTGGCGATTGCCGGCGCCGGTGATCTTGGCCACCACATTGGCCATGTCCCACGGCGCCAGGAACTGCCCCTTCTTGACATTGACGACCTTGCCGGTCGCCGCCGCCGCCAGCAACAGGTCGGTCTGCCGGCACAGGAATGCCGGGATCTGCAGCACGTCCACCGCCTCCGCCACTTCGGCGCATTGCGCCGCCTCGTGGACGTCGGTGAGAACCGGCAAGCCCAGCGAGGCGCGTATCTCGGCAAAGATCGGCAGCGCCTGCTTGAGCCCGATGCCGCGCGCGGCCGAACCGCTGGTGCGGTTGGCCTTGTCGAACGAGGTCTTGTAGACGATCCCGATCTTCAGCCGCGCCGCGATCTCCTTCAGCGCCGACGCCACTTCGAGCGCATGCGCCCGGCTCTCGAGCTGGCAGGGGCCGGCGATGATGGAAATCGGCAGGTCGTTGCCGAATTTGACCGATCCGGCGGCGACCACCGGCGCTGCAGAGCTGTTGGCGTTCAAGGCACCATCCTTGTTATTCTTGTTCCGGCGCGACCATGCCGGGCAGCGGCCGGCGGATCAACCCTGATGCGCACACAACAGATACCCGGCTTTGCGATCCAAATACGCGGCCGAGAATTGCTGCGGCCTCGGCCTCGGCCTGGCGGTGGCGCGGGCCGGCGGCAAAGCCGGCGCGCCATGGCCGTCGTCATTTCATCGCCGAGAATGCGGTCGGCACCAACAGCTGATTGACGATGTTGCCGACGATCTGGCCGTCCGCCTCGGTTTTCGCGCGCGCCGCGATCCAGTCCGGATCGGTCTGGAAGGCGGTCCATTTCTGGTCGCGCTCGGCCAGCGATTCCCATGCCAGAAGATAGGTCAGCTCCTGATTGGATTCGCCGACCAGCGTGGTGAAGAATCCGGCCGGCCGGATGCCGTGCTTCTCCCACAGCTTCAGCGTGATGGTCTCGAAGCGCTTCAACAGCGCCGGCAGCCGGCCCGGCAGGCAGCGATAGACGCGGGTCTCGTAGATCATGGACTTCCTCCGTTTTCTTGCGGAGGCGTTATAGCGGGTGCCCGGAACGGTGTCTTGCGGCGATCATCACATGGCACCCGTGTCCGGCTTGACGGGTTTGCCAAGACGAGGCGTCGCGCAAGATCGCCAAGAAGGCCGGCTGATCGCGCCGGCCTGCTACACCAGCCGGCTCTGCACCACCGCGGCCTGGATGAACGACGCGAACAACGGATGCGGTTCGAACGGACGCGATTTCAGTTCGGGATGGAATTGCACCCCGATGAACCAGGGATGGTCTTCGTACTCGACGATTTCCGGTAGCACGCCGTCGGGCGACAGCCCTGAAAATCGCAGGCCGTGCTGCTCCAGCCGGTCCTTGTAGGCGGTGTTGACCTCATAGCGGTGGCGGTGCCGCTCGGAAATCTCGGTGGCTCCGCCATAGACCTCCGACACCCGGCTGCCGCGCTTGAGCACCGCGGGATAGGCCCCGAGCCGCATGGTGCCGCCGAGATCGCCGGCCTTTGAT
>Ga0182030_10019643_pt1 | contig 12826 bp, 6 predicted proteins | sample 812S3MmetaG_FD_121299 | JGI IMG/M metagenome (GOLD analysis project Ga0182030, IMG submission 121299) | Permafrost microbial communities from Stordalen Mire, Sweden - 812S3M metaG (Illumina Assembly) | ecosystem: Environmental > Terrestrial > Soil > Wetlands > Permafrost | place: Sweden... | reverse complement strand
CCCGCTATTTCATGAGAAATGTTTTGTCCGGTTCCAAGATACGTTTTGGCATGCTGGCAATATCCAAGATAAGATTTGGCTGCAGAGCAGATGAGCTGGAGATCCTTTCCGGGATAGAGCCTCTTCCGATCTATCATTTTTCTCATTTCAGCGTGTGATTGCCCAATCTTTCCCCTGGCGAAGTGCCAGATCATAGCTCCATTGCGATTCTCGGAAGGATAGAGGATCGTCGGATACCACGTTTTTGAATCGCCTGGCTGCTCCCGCCTTAAGCCATGCAGAACCCAGCCCTCTTGGAGCTCAAATGGAAACTGTATTCCGGCAAATAAGGTCATCCAAGAGTACGGTATGTCCAATCCGCTCTTTTGTCTTTCTGCGGTTGCTTTCCTTCCAGGAGATAATTCCGTCGGAAATCCAAAGGCTAGAACTCCCCCCTGGAACAACGCGTGCCAACAAGTACCAGAGTCATCAGACTTTGCGTCGCGCGGGCGCTTGAAACTCGAAACACGAGTAATATGTTTAGGCTTCTCCTTTTCACATAAATATATCTGGAGCTCTTTTGGGCGGTTTTCGCTTCGAGATCCTTCCTTAGACTTTCCAGTCCCTGGATCTCCTTTCGCTGCTCGTAGGTTTTTTTCAAACTTGACGATAGAATGCGTCAGCTTTCCTGGTACGCTTGGCCTAAGGATTGCAGCAAGCCAAGCAAGTTGCTGTCCCACTTCAATAATCTGCTCCCGGCTACCGTCAACTTGAACTACAGCTCCGTCATATTTCTCCGAAACATCGACAACAGCGTAGAAGTCCCCAATCCTAATTTCTGCACAGTTCAACATTAGTGAAAGTCTAGAAAATTGAGCGTTTACTCGAGCCCTAACTCACGGTTTTGCTGGCGATAAAAGGCGTCGAGGTAACACTCCAACATAATGCTTCCCGTGCGCCAAGTCTTGCTTAAATATTGCTCAAAAGGAACCGCACAAGCACAAGACTCCCTTCCACTGAGCGTCAACATATTGCGAAGATTCTTCTCTGTGGGGCATCCATCTGCCTTCAAGAACTCAGCCACTCTCCACTCTATGCGAAACCTCACGCTGTGTTTCGACTTTTCCGAGCCCATGATGTCCGTTAAAGCGGACTCGATATAAGTCATTGGGTCATCGGGGACGATGTCTGTGGGCTCAACATTATCCGGATTCGAGCTCAGCTTTTGGGCTGCGCTCAGGATTTCGACCATGCTGAAGGCTGGCTCCATCTTGGATGAAATTGTCAGGTATAATGAGTGTTTCTGAAGCTACGAATAGAGCCGAAATATTTCGGTTCTCGTGAACAATCGTAAATATAATTGAATGAGATTGGGACAATTGAAAAAAGGGTATGTTTTTTGAGAGAGGGGGGAAGGGCTGAGTTGGCATTTGTAATTTTTTTTGGTGTTGAGTAAAGGTCGAAACTCGGTGTGCTAGCAGTTCACGTTTACGAATAGGACGCAGACCGGTATGTAGTGGAACGAATCAAATGGTGTGAAGGGGAGATAGAAATGCAGGCATTGTATGGAACATGGGAGGAAACCTTGATGCCTCGCCTTTTGTTTTCGAATCAATGGTAGAATATAATAGGCTAAACGCAGCCTTGTTATCACTCTGCATTTTGGTACGAGTGACATCTGAGTTCGAGGCAAAACACGAAAGGTTTTTATAAAGTCGACCTCGCCAGGTCGAAATTTTATAACTTTTACTGTAGGTTTTAACGATACTTTCGCCAGCCCTATAATTAAATAAAAAAAGTAGAAATTAAAGCCTATCTCTATATTTATACCTTATCATCAGATGTGAGTTTTAAACTACAGTAGATTTAAATAATGTATTTTGATATTAATTTAAGTAAAGTCTTGATAGTATAGTAGTAGTAATAATAATAGTAATAAGTAAAACAAATATTTATTTAAACAAACAATTTAGATAATAATATAAATATATTTTTAATTAATAAATATTAAATAATATATAATATATAATATAATATAATATATATATATATTCTTTCTTATAAAAAACGAAACTTACAATAGATTTATAGTAGATTTTAAATTTATAACAAAAATAATTATATATAGTAGAAATATTTGTTGACAGTAAATATATCTAATAAAAATATCAAGTTATAATTAGGTTTTTTTTATGATTATAGTAATAGATCTACTATAGTTTCAAATCTATACTTAATAATAAAGTAGACTAAATATATACTTGTGATAAGTAATAAAAAATAGTATTTAATAGTACCCAATTAGGAAGGCTGGGCTCGAGAGGACATGAAGTGGCGAGGGAATATGGTTCATGGATTGAGAAAAAGATGATATATGCATGCACTCACGACTACACAATCTCAAGCATGATGCAAATTTCAATTCCATGCAAGAATTCATAACGATTAAAGCCAAGCATAAGTACACAGAACACCATTACATAAACCATGACCTCAACCAAACTCCCCATCCGTCCCCAACCCCATTGATAACAATTTGATAAAAGGGAAATCACCAAGGCGCACCCCTAGCAAGCGGACTTCCCACCTTAGGAGCCCATTGTAAACTCTTCCTCCTCGCAGCCATCAATCTCATCATAACACTCTCATCCTTCTGCTCACTCAAGAATCCACCATTTCCCCCCTCACCATCAAAGTATCGCTTTCCAGGTGGTGCAGTCTTTTGAACTAATTGTTCTTTGTGTAGGAAATATGGGGTCTGACCACCTGGCGTCTCGTCGCCACTGCCATAAAGTCCTTCTTCGCCGTAGCGGGAAATGACTTCTGGTGCTGGGGTTGCGGGGACGGGTGATAGAATGAGTGTTTGGTCGTCGAATTTATCCTCGGTGGTTGAGGATGAAGAGGACGGTGAACGGACCCATTGGACTGATTCGCGTCGACGGGATTTAGAAGTTACTGGAGTTTCATGGAAGCCCTGGAATTCTTTTGATGGAGACATGGTCTTGCGAGCTGGGCGAGTTGGAGTCGCTGATGGGAGAAGAGTGCCATTGATATTGGCAAGAGCGCGAGGCTCCATTGATTTACGACGTCTGTGACCACCACGAGGGACAAGGGCCGTATCAACCGAGTATGGTGACTCTGGTAACCATTTATTCTCACGTTCACAGCTGGACTATGTTAGTATTGCGCTATCAATGAAAAATAGGATAAACTCACTCTAAGACCCAACCAACGCCAACGCAGCTGACTACACCACCAGTCTGTTTTGCCTTTTCAAGTGTTCTCTTGCTACCATCCTTAAATACTACATGAGTGATACCAATCTTCCCATCCTCGGCGTTGCCATTCCAGTTCCAGGATTTGACAGCACGAGCACCCATTTGAGTCAATAACTCAGTGAAGAGCATTGAGGCATCGGCTCCTTCAGTAGTGTGCACGTCAACGAAGACAACAGCACCTTTGAGAAGAGCAGTGTTGAGATCCCGACGAGGAGTACGAGCCGGCGTACCGATGGTAGACCACACGTCAATATCTAATTTCGCCGGAGTGGCAACATCTTGCATTTCAACATCCTTGGATGGAGATTTGGACCTGTGAACTCTCTTCGAGGGTGAGTATGAGATCACAGTACTGCTTCGAGTGAGATTGGAGGAAGGCCTCTGGACTGGAAGTCGTGAAATGCTAGCACTACGTTTCATCGGTGATGGCCTCATGGGAGAATCTTCAGCTGCTGCCTTGAGGGGAACCTTAGAGACAGTGTGGCAGACTCTCTCGGAAAAGATGCGTCTTGGTGTGGAGTATATTGGTGTGGATGGAGCTGGCGCGAACAAAGCTGGATCAAGTGGCATCGCATTTTCATCACCATATTCTTGGCTAGCTTCTGAAGGAGTCATTTCGGTGTCTAGTGGCTCGTCGATTGGTTGTTCGAGGATTTTCTCCTTGGCCTGTAGAGGATGAGAGAGAACAGGGGTTACAAAGGCTTGTTCTTCATCCAGCTGAGGGTGAAAGACATGAGACTCTTCAAATGCTTGTTCCTCAACCTCAGGGTGAGAAATCACAGGTTCTTCAAAGACTTGCTCCGGAGCCTTGAATTGCTCAGGCTCGATGTTGATGAGCTCCTCGAACGCATCCTCGACAATTTCAGCTTCAGCTTGAGGGGCTTCAAACATTTCGCCCCTTTCAAGATTATCGGTCTCAAGTAAAGACATCTCATCGGCTTCTTGAGCTAAGGCTAAATCCTCCTCATCGAGTGCAACAGGAGCGAACTCAATCTCTTCAATTTCATCTAGAATTTCAGGAGCCGCTTGCATCTCATCTCGGATCGACATTTCGTCGTCGAAATATGTACTTTTAGTAGGTGAAGGCTGAACAGAAGCGGCACCTTTAGATATTGATGTTTGTTCTTCTGAACCACTGTGCTCGGACTTTTCAGGACTTGCAGACATCCAATCACTCAATTGCCTGGCCAAAGGTGTGAATCCAATCTGCTTATTTCTGGCAGCTCGTTGTGTTGCTGAAGTACGTGGGGTTTTGCTGATTGAGGTGAAGGGAGTCTTGGGAGAAGCAAAATCGCGAGAAGAGATCTTGAATCTACCGTGTGGAAGAGGCGAATACATTGGAGAACCTGAAGCAAGCTCATCCTCTGAGTCGGAGTCTACGAAAGGGTTTTCATTTTGCTCTCGAGGTGTAAAAGCTCCCTTGTTGTTGCGAGAAGGTGATGCTGGAGGAGTCGTAGTCTCGGTTTCCATTGCATCTTGGACGACGATTGTGTCAATAACCTCGGAATCTTGAACGTTCTCCGTGTCAGCCATAGTCTGATCTTCAGCCTCCTTGACAATGGGTTCAGTGGACGAAAGCGCCGGATCTGCTTCACGGGGCATGATAGATGAAAGGCGGCCGGAGAATTTCAAAGGTTGTGCAGACATCATATCCGATTCAGCGGTGTCATTACTTTGTGACGGGATGCCGGTGACGGCGCTGTGCGAGGTAGATTGTGCGCGCATGACACTCTTCGTAAGTGTTTTTGGAGTGGCGAACCTGGAGATTTTGAAGGTGTTGGTCTTTGGGGTTACGGCAAAGGTAGAGGTCCTGGTTGGAGAACCAGTCTCGGTGACTTTGGTGGGTGATTGTGGTCGTCGGGCAGGAGATTGAAGTAGTGAGGCTTTAAATGGGGAGCCTGAATCAGTGGACTTAGGCGCTGGCAGCGACATCTTGAAGGGTGAACGGAGTAGAGAGTCTCCGAAGGGTTGTTTCTGAGGAGATGTTTTCAAGGAATCTTTAAACGGAGATTGTGGAGGTCGTCGGGCTGGACTAGCCATAATTGATCCTCCAAGGTCAGTCACAGTAGCTCGGTTAACGGTGATTGAATTCGACGTTGAAAAGTCCAACTTCTTTGCGGTGTTGAAGATGCTTCCCGGAGGTTTCATCGGGCTTCTCATTAATGGTTTCATGGGTGTCTTCTCGTTCGTAGCAAGCTCATCTTCTGAAAGATCCTTAGCACTAGCGACTTGGGTTGCTTTCTTGGGACTGAGCGGTGACGATTTCTGTTCCTTCTCCTCGACTTTAGCCCTGCCGCGGATGGTGCGAGTTGCCGGTTTGCGGACTGGCTTTGCTTTGAGTCCCGTGCCAGCTTCAATATCCTTTGCGTTTCCTTTCGCATTGGCGGGAGGGGGGACGATATTTTCCTTGTCCGGTTCCTCGAATTTGACAGTCTTCTTGGGAGCTGTTGCCTTTGAGATTGTTGCAGCTCGACCTCGGGTGGCTTTCTTCACGGGCTCGTCCACGACGATAAGCTCCTCTTCCACCTCGGCTTCCTTGGGTCTGCCGCGGAGGGATCTGGCAGGCTTGGTAGCTGGAGGTTCAACGGCAGCTTTTCTGGGGCGACCTCTTGTGGATTTTACTGGAGCGGGCGCCTCCTCCACTGGTTCTTCGACTGGAGCTTCGACCTGACGTGCACGAAGAGATTTGGTTGGGGCAGGAGCTTCTGCCGCCTGCTCATCGACCCTACGGCCTCTGGTAGACTTTGTAGGAATCTCCTCCTTCTGCGCAGCTTGGCGACCTCTTGTGGCTTTGGCTGGCACAACAGCTTCTTCCTCCATTTCGGGTTCTTCAACGACAGCAGCTTTCTTTGCTCGTCCTCTTGTTGGTTTTGGTAATTCTGGTTCGATTATTGGTTCGTTGAGTTCATCCTGGTCATCCTCATGAGTATTGTCGGCGCGGGTCTTTCGCTTGGTCGGCGCAGTTCGAGTAACTTTGGCTTTCGAAGCAGCAGTCGCGATCTTGGTCGTTTTGACACCCGTGTCAGTTTTCGCAGCCGCTCGGGCGCGAGTCACACGCTTTGGTGGAGACTGGTCCATATTGGCTGTATATGTTAGAAAGAGAGTTGTAGAAAGAATCAATCACATTGACACGATGTTTTGTTGTTGAATTGGAAGATCTTCAAGTTTGGAGTTGTTGATTATTTTGTTTTGGATGGGGCGAGCTAGTTGTTGCCTTGACAACCAACCGAATCACGGCAGAACTATTGTGCGCCAGTGTGCTCGAATAACCTATGAGAGAACAAAGAACGACAAATAAATTAAAGCATTTTATGATGATGTTAAGCCATCCAATCGACCAATACTGGCGTTTTCCTTAGAGAGGAGACAATTGGTTGTTGTTGAGATGTTCTATCAACGCCGCATTGCTGGTCCTCACGATCTCAACGAAAGCTCTCCCCCAAAAGACCTAGCAAGGCCTACCAGAAGGTCGAACTGCGAGCAACATCTTATTTTCTAAGTCACGGCCATCGATATCGTATCTCGATTCTCCTCGCCCAAGACAATCTCCAATTGACCACGAGAAGGGATGGTCAAGTCAGAGCTCAGTGCACACCGCGCGGGAAACTCCCAGTCTCTCAAATGGACTCACCATCGACGCCGTCAAAATGTCAAGAGTCGACTTAGTATATGCCGATGGTATTGATGGGAATATTTTACCGAATTTCATTAGAAGGCTGAGTCTTCTCCTCCTTGCAAGATCATGATCTTCAGCATTATCACCGCCGGGTAAGCGCCGGGTAAGCGTGTATCAGATTGTAGCAGGCGCTCATCATATCTGATTCGCTCATTCTGTTGAGCTGGGCTTCCTTCATCGATGCTGCGAGACAACGTACTCGTTCTGACATGCAGCTGCGTTGGACGGTTGTATATTCCGCATCGAGAAGTCTGGTCGTAGTCTCCGAGTACTAGTACCCGAGCACCGCATCTCGAGAACATTGATAAGGGTTTCAAGGACGTTGGAACTCGCCACGCGTACTCGCATAGGACGATTCAATCGATGGTCTCTCATCTTCGTTCATAAGTTACATCCCATTTCACCACCGCAAACTCCGACGAGGTTGATTTGAAAGCATCTCCAGCCTTTCATCCTTCAGATGTGGCTTTCAGCCTGCCGAATTCTCCGGATTGCTAGTACTAGTAGCTTGCTAGTACTAGTAGCTTGCGGCTGAGGCGTTTCGTCATGCCAAGCCTCAACACCATAAAGAAAACCCAGGGAGGAAGATCCAATCATAACTCTTTCAATACGCTTATGCGACCTCTTTTGATCACAGAAGAATTCTCATTCGTCCAATCGTGCATTTTCATAAAAGTCGCCGCTGCATATCCTCGTCGCAGTTCATTGGGGCTTTGATGATCGTCATAGATCCGCATATATAGCATATGTAGCATATGTAGCATATATAGTCTTACTGCATTCGTCCTCGTTCATTTATTCGCGTTTCCAAACTTTCATCTTGAAGCGCTGCGCCTTGCTAACGGACTTTACTTAGCAGTCTTGTCTCTGCATAAATTATGCATCACTTGCGAGTATGCTAAATATGTGGATAGTTCTTGAACATCACATATGAGATGATCGTCCGCGTATGAACGCAGATGAACCGTGAGATCCGTTTGCCACCCAACACAAATCCTCGTCTTACATCCGAGTCTGAGACTTGATCATAAAGTATATATTACCAAAGTATATATTACCAAAGTATATATTACCCCCACCTCGAGGTGATTCAGATCTCTCTGAAACATCCCTCTCGAGTCCGCACGCGAGCGCATAACAAGAGTAAAAGGAAAGTCTTTCGCGACCCCGACCACCGACGTACCTGCCGATCTCCCGCAAGTTCCGCCTCCGTCGTCTGCGTCATATAACTACTCGCAGATCTCTGTTTGAATTTAATTTCTTCCCCACCTCAACACCTTGTCTTCTTTGTCGCATGTCCTTGGGGGGCCGTTTTGTTTTTAAGATATCAACATGAAGGTCTTCAATATTGCCTTGGCATCTGTCGCCTCATTTTCTATATGCAATGGTAAGAATCTCTCTCGCTCGTTTCCTCGAACAATGCTGACACAAAATAGCGGCTGGAATCGTAATTGCGCGAGATGCGTCACCTGAAGTCCTCGCCGCGGAAGCCATCGCAGCCTCTATGATATTAGCAGACCGAGCATTGCCAAATTCACCGTCAGGAGGATATGCTCCTGCTCAAGTCCCATGTCCAGCGAATCGTCCCACCATCAGAGAAGCCAGTTCTTTGTCACCCAACGAAACAGCATGGCTTCCAATTCGGAGAAATCAGACCCTTGGTCCAATGCAAGATTTCCTTTCACGGATGAACATCTCCGGATTTGATGCTGCATCTTACATTAACAGCAACCGAAACAATGCATCCGCTTTACCAAACATTGGTATCGCCATTTCAGGAGGAGGTTACCGAGCAATGTTGAACGGTGCTGGATTTATTGCTGCAGCAGATAATCGAACCGCCAACTCTACTAATGCTGGTCAAATTGGTGGTCTTCTTCAATCCGCAACTTATTTGGCTGGTCTATCAGGAGGTGGCTGGCTTGTCGGTTCTATCTATACCAATAATTTCAGCTCAGTAACAGATCTTCGTGACGGCAGTTCCGACTCTGATGTCTGGAAATTTGACAATTCCATATTTGAGGGACCAAGTGGAGACGGCATTCAACTCTTGGATACTGCTGACTACTTCCACACAATTGTGGATGAAGTAGGGTCCAAGCAAGATGCCGGTTTCAATGCCTCTATTACAGACTACTGGGGACGAGCATTATCTTACCAGCTTGTGAATGCTACCAACGGTGGACCAGCATACACTTTCTCTTCTATTGCTCTGGAACCCAACTTCATCAGTGGTGCGATCCCAATGCCCTTCCTTGTCTCCGATGGTCGAGCTCCAGGTACACAAATCGTATCTCTCAATTCCACCGTCTACGAATTCAACCCCTTCGAGCTCGGATCCTGGGACCCAACAACCTACGCATTCGCCCCTCTCGAATACGTTGGTTCAAACTTCTCAGCTGGTGTGGTCCCAGATGATGGAATGTGCGTTCGCGGTTTCGACCAAGCCGGCTACATCATGGGCACCTCTTCCACTCTCTTCAACGAAGCCCTTCTCACCATCAACCAAAGCTCTCTCCCCGACTTCGTCAGCTCAATTTTCACCAGTATCCTCACCGACCTCGGCGAAGACATGAATGATGTCGCCCAGTGGCAACCCAACCCCTTCTACAATTACAACAATGACACGAACCGCAATGCCCAATCCATGCAACTAACACTCACCGACGGCGGCGAAGATGGTCAAAATGTCCCACTCTACCCACTCATTCAGCCCCAGCGTAACGTCGACGTAATCTTCGCGATCGATTCCTCCGCCGATACGAACTACAATTGGCCAAACGGTACCTCCCTCGTAGCAACGTACGAACGATCTCTAAACAACACCATCGAGAACGGCACCGCCTTCCCATCTATCCCCGATCAAAACACCTTTGTAAACCTAGGTCTCAACACCCGCCCCACCTTTTTCGGCTGCAACTCTTCGAACATTACAGGCGATGCCCCGCTCGTCGTTTACGTCCCCAACGCTCCATACATCTTCCAATCCAATGTCACGACATTCAACCTCTCGTACACAGACTCCCAACGTAACGCCTTAATCCGCAACGGCTATGATGTCGCAACGCTAGGGAACGGGACATTGGATGCTGAATGGCCTACTTGTGTGGCATGCGCTGTGTTGAGTAGGAGTTTAGAGAGGACGGGCACGACAGTCCCTAGTGCGTGTGAGAGTTGCTTTAGCAAATACTGTTGGAATGGGACGGTCGATTCGACGGCGCCGCCAACTTATGCGCCTAGTTATAAATTGAATGCTACGAAGGTGGGGGCTGCGAGTGCGGTGGGTCAGAGTGGGGTAGGAGTGTATTTTGCTATTGCTTTGGTGGGATTTACTATCATGCTTGTTTAGAGCTCCGATGCAGTTTATTTCTGGGGGGATCTAATGTATATATGGGGAAATGGATGGGGAATAAGAGAATGTACATATGGCATGGTTCTGGGGAATATAGGCTGTATACTGGTTGCATTGGGGAGCGTTCAATTTAGCAGACTAAAGATAGATAAATATTATAAGCAATAATACTTTATAATACAGTCTATTGCATGGACATCCCTCGTACTTTCGCTCGTCAAATGTTTACATCTTAATCGGGCAAAAAGGAGCTGGAACAGAGTTCTCGCGAATTCATCTCCCCGTATATTTCAACGTCACTCTACTGCTAATTTGGAAAGGTAAGCCGGCGTGAGAGATAAGAGATATTTACAAAATAGCGCAGTCCTCTAAGTCAATTTATTATGGATATCATACAATGTCTCCACAAAAATCGAATGGAAACTACTTACCTCAGGTAGGTAGGCAGCCCCTGAGCTGGCACGTGATAAGAGATGCCAAGCGAATCAAATTTATCTCGGCACTTGGCACAACTCCCGCAACGCCTCCTCCATCATCCCACATCAACACAAACCCATCACCTCAACATCCTCCTAAATCCATTGAAATCCTCTTCTCGTATACTTCACAACATAACAGAGCCTTAGAATCAACTACGGCCATGTCTTCTCATTATTCGGACCCTCTGCCCAGCATCGGCGTGTCTCAAACCCATCTCCGCGTCTCTTGGCACTCCACTCCCACTCTCCCATCCTGAGCTCGAACACTGGGCGCTCTTCATAAACGCCCCTGAGAGATTGGGACGCGCAATTTGTGCACAAAGATAAGTTTTCGTTTGTCTGGGCATGCTTTCCATCATGGCTGTGCTGGATCATCCGAACTTGGCATTTTTTGATTCAGTGGGCGAGATGTTATGAATACATCCCCGGATTGTCTTTTCTCCTGATCTTCTTGTAAGTTTGTTGAATCGTTTTTTTATTTTTAATATCTCGTTGATTCGATTGTCGCTCGTTATTAAGGCATTCATCTTATCTTCTATATCTGTTGTCCTATTCAGTATTGTTGGGGTTCGTCATTCATTGGAGAAGATCGCGGAATAGACTTTTCCTTTGATTTCATAACTAGAGATCGGTATCTTGGGTATCTGCATCATGAGGTGGTCTACTCCATTTACATGCGCGGCGACGATATCGACGCTTGCAGGTCAAGTAGAAGCAGCAATCGATCTAGATCTCACATCTACGACCTCCATTAAAAAGGCAGCAAGCACCATAGCGTACGATCTTATGACCTACTACACCGGTAACCACACCGGAGATACGCCTGGGAACCTGCCAGATCCATATTACTGGTGGGAAGCAGGAGCTATGTTCGTTCCCCCCTGCACTATCTCTCTTTCATTTGCTAATGTACGGCGTACAGGTTCGGCACAATGATTAATTACTGGTATTACACAGGCGACACCACATACAATGATGTAACACAACAAGCACTCCTCCACCAAACCGGCGACGACGACGATTACATGCCTCTCAACCAAACCAAAACCGAAGGCAATGACGATCAAGGCTTTTGGGGTATGGCCGCCATGACCGCCGCGGAAACATCCTTCCAAGACCCTCCCGACCCCTCTCCAGGCTGGCTAGCTCTCGCACAAGGAGTCTTCAATACACAAATTGCAAGATACGATACCTCCACCTGCAATGGAGGTTTCAGATGGCAGATATTTACCTTCAACCAGGGATATAATTACAAAAATAGTATTTCCAATGGATGTGTTTTCAATTTAGCGGCAAGACTGGCGTTGTATACAGGGAATCAGACGTATGCGGATTGGGCGACGAAGATATTTACATGGGTGTCGGATGTAGGGTTGATGGAGGACTATCAAGTGTATGACGGAACACAAAACACCGATAATTGTACCGCGAAGGATAAGACGCGATGGACGTACAACGCTGGGATCTACCTCCTTGGTAGCGCAGTGATGTATAATTTTGTAAGCGTCTCCCATTATCCCCGACACTCCCTTCCATCAGAACTAACTCGCGTTGGAAAAGACAAACGGCAGCGACGTCTGGCGGACCCACACAACTGGTCTCCTAAACGCCTCCACCGTCTTCTTTACCGACAATATCATGTACGAAGGTTGTGAAACCAGTAAATGCAACGTCGATCAACGCTCTTTCAAAGCGTATTTCTCGCGCTGGCTGGCCGCTACTTCCCAGCTCGCCCCATTCACAGCATCCACCATCCTGCCTTTACTAAGTAGTTCTGCTTCGGCAGCTATCAAAACCTGCACGGCAGGAAACAGCGGGACGAACTGTGGGTTGAAATGGACTACAGGGACGAATGATGGGAGTCTCGGGGTAGGGGAACAGATGGCGGCGTTGGAAGTCGTACAAAGCAATCTCGTCTCCTCCACCCCCGGCTGGGTGTCCGCGGTCAAAGGAACAGGGACTAGTGAGGGGGATGTAGGTGCTGGGACTGGGAGTCAGAGTGGGAGTAGTAGTAGTGGGGGGAGTGCGCAGGGTTTGGTTCAGAAACCGGTTACGGTTGGTG
>Ga0182030_10019642_pt1 | contig 12826 bp, 9 predicted proteins | sample 812S3MmetaG_FD_121299 | JGI IMG/M metagenome (GOLD analysis project Ga0182030, IMG submission 121299) | Permafrost microbial communities from Stordalen Mire, Sweden - 812S3M metaG (Illumina Assembly) | ecosystem: Environmental > Terrestrial > Soil > Wetlands > Permafrost | place: Sweden... | reverse complement strand
TACTGCGACCGTCGCGGGCGGCAGCTTCCTGATGCGCTGCGCCCCTTCCGCCAAAACGAGGATCAAGGAGCGCCTCCGCGCCGAAGCGATCGCAAAGGCCGCGGCCGGACATCAGGGGCCGTTATCGGTTGCGGTTGACGAAAAGCGGCAGGCGCCGCCGCGCCTGTTCGATCTTCCATCCTTGCAGAAGACCTGCGGCCAGCGCTGGGGCTGGACGGCCGACAAGACGCTTTCCGTGGCGCAGGAGCTCTATGACGGCGAGGGCAAGAAGCTGATCACCTATCCGCGTGCGGAAGCTCGCTACCTGACCGAAAATCAGATCAGCGACGCGCCGTCGATTGTCGCCGCGTTGACTCGGCTGCGCGGTTTCGCGCACCTCGAAATCGCCTCGCCGGTGATCCGCCGCGGCAAGTCCGGCCATTTCTGCGACAAAGCTCTCGAGGGCGTGTCGCATCATGCCGTCGTTCCCAATGTCAACGTTCTGGAGGATCTCGAAACACGTCTGACGCGCCTCAACGATGACGAAAAGCGGTTGTTCGCGCTCATCTGCCGCTCCTATTTGGCGGCCGTGATGCCCGATTACGAATATAGGCAGACCGTCGTCACGCTATCGGTTCCGGTTCCCGAGGGAGGACCGGCGGAATTCCGGGCCGTGGGGCGCATTCCATTGCGGCTCGGCTGGAAGGCCGTTTATCAGGCGCTTGATCCGGACAATGAGGCGGAGGACGAGCAAACATTGCCATCGCTCAGCGACGGAGAAACGGCCGTGCTCTCCGATGTGAGGGTCGAGGCGAAAAGAACCCAGCCGCCGCCCCGCTACAATGAGGGCACGCTGGTGGACGCCATGCAAAACGCCTGGCGCTTTGTCGAAGACCCTGCCCTTCGCGAACGGCTCAAGGAAGCCAAGGGCATCGGCACGCCCGCGACCCGGGCTGAAATCATCAAGGGCTTGAAGCGTCAGAGCTTGTTGGCTGCCGACCCCAGCGGGATTGCAGCTCTTCCAGCTCTTGCGCGGCGCGGCGCCTGCGCTCGTCGATCCCGGGACGACGGCTTTATGGGAGATGCGGTTGGATGAGGTCGTTACCGGGAAGGCTGACTTTCGCGCGGTGATCGACGGCGTCGCGGACGCCGCTCTTCAGTTGATCAAGGCCTTGCTCGGACCATCGAGTGGAACGGTCGATCTGACGCTTCCCACGCCGGCGGTTCGGCCGGGCCGCCGACGGCCCGGCGGGCAAGGCGCCAGCCCCGCCGCGATGAAGGAGGCCAAGCCGATCCGACGCCGTCGCGCGACGAAGGTTGGACATCCGCCGACGAGAAAAGCCCCTGCGAGTTCCGTTCGCGTCTCCGACGAAGAAGGAAAGTCGCGCGCCGCGGCGCCGACCGCCAAAATGGTCGCCTTTGCGCAAAGTCTTGCGCGCGGCAAGAATGTCTCCCTGCCCGAAGGCTATGAGCGTGATTTCAAGGCGTGTCGCCGATTTCTCGACGAGCACGCACGATAGAAGGCCATTGATTTGGCATTCCGGCCGCCATGACGCTCGGCCGCGCCGCAGAATTCCCTTCGCTCTCTGACTTACAACGCCGCATCTTTTTGAACGGCAACCCAACGGCAGACCTATCATTTTTTTCTAGCCGCCGAGACTGACGCGCCGCGCGCGCGAGCTTAGGAGCATCAAAAGTAAGGTAGAGCGCGAGACAATTTCCGTTCAAGAAGTTCCGAGCTGCGGGGAGGTCAAGAGGTCTTTCACCCATTCGAACCGCGTCACCCATCGGTCCGCCGCCCCGGGATCTTCGGGAAACGCGTCGTCTTCTTCTTCCCGTTCAATCGAGGCTTTTTCGGCTTGCTCGCGTTCGATCCGCGCCAGATGTTCACGCATGTCCGTCGCGCCGAACATCTGTCTCACCTCGGAGATAAAGCGAGGCAATTCTCTCGCAAATTCCGGATGATTGGACGCGGCCTCGGCGAAATTCATGAGTTTCTCGCCGACCAGGTAATCAAACGACGCCTTCAAACCAAACCTTGCCGACACGCTCTTCGCCGCATCGCATTGGGCGATCCAAATATCCTGAGGACGTGGCAGCATGAAATTTGCTCCTTCGCGCCAAAGCAAGCTCAAACGGCGGCGCTTCGGCGCCATCACGGATCCGTCCGCCGCCAATATTGTTGCAACGATCGCCTCTAACGGCAAGCTTTGACGGCGCCAACGCGGTTGCGTCTTGCAGCGGACCGCCAAATTGTCCAACAATCTGCGGGTGAGGGTCCAGTCCGCAAGGGACTGATGGAGTTCAGTCCGACAACGTCCTCTTCGTTGTCGGTGACGACAACGCATTCATCCGCTTGGGCTGCCGTAGTGATGATCATGTCCGGCGCGCTCGATGGGGGGCTGCCACTCGGCGTTCACTCAGTCGTCCGACGCGCCCATATGAGGCTAGCCTCCTCGTTGAAAGGGAACACGCCGCCGGAGGACAGGCTTTAACGAAGGCGCACATGATTCCAGTGAGCCTCTGTGGAATAATTTCGGACCGAGGTCATGGAATCGAAATCACTCAGTCTTGCCGTTGGATCTTGTCCGCGCGGCATGCCGTTGTGTCGGCGGGCCATTCGAAATCAACGCCATTGCCATTCATCGCGGGCTCTGCGCGACGCTGACCCCGACAAACTCCGCTCCTGCCTCCATGATGCGTGCAATTCCGACGTCCGCTCCCTACAGCAGTGCGGGCAAACGCGCCACCTAAAGCCGCGGCGGCATCGAACCGCCACTGATCCACGGACAGTGACGAAGACACCTGCTACGGGAGTAATTCTTCGCCGCCCTTGAAATGAATTGATAGAGGCTTCGGCGCGCGGCCAAAAGCAAGCGTGGTATTTATGCCACATACCACTATTATTCCGTGTAATTTTGTCGATTATAATTCCATTAAGTCCATAGTCGTACTATGCTACTTGGCATTCTCGATTGTAATCGATGCCACGGCAGATAGAGCCTCAACTCAGCCAAGTCCGCTGTTGGGCGATCCCGAAACGTGTTCCGGATCCACTAACAGCGCCACACCCGGGAGACCGGAGACTGGCGCTGGGAGGTCAGCCAAAGAAAGTGAGGACTTTCACATTAAGTGGCGCATGCGCCCGGCCCGAAACCCAAGTCCGCGCATCCCCACAAAGCCCGCACTGGAGCGGACGAATCAAACCGGACTACATCGCGCCCAGCGTTTTTACGGTCTGGCGCTGAACTGCTTTCCGGCGGCATGCAGGGGACCGACAAAAATGAATCATTCATATAACAATTCGGAGCTAAAAATGGCTGTCTATTTGTTGAGCAAAAGTTCGACTAAAAGTTCCCGCGCTTCCTTGGAAAGCCGCTCTGTTCACGGTCAAGGGAATCTTGTCACACATCAACTTCTAAGCCTATCAAAGTCGACGACCCTCGCCGCTCTGCTTGCGTCAGCTGCATCTCTCCCGTCAGCGGCTTCGGCGCAAGAAGCGGCGGCGGGCGCAACCGATCTCGGCGCCACTGCGCATGTCGAAGATGTCGTCGTATCAGCGGATCAACAAGGAGAAACATCCACAGCTCAGATAGAAAAAAGCTGCAAAACGTCCCCAGTCCAATCACATTCGTGAGCCCGGAGCAGATCGAAGAGACGCATGTCTCGACATTGCGCCAAATCTCCCTAGAAGTTCCAAGCCTCGTGATTCAAGGCTTCAATCCACGCAATGCGACCGTAACCATCCGCGGTCTCGGGGCCGTCGCCGGCGTCTCGGGCCTCGAACAGGGCGTCGGCGTATATGTCGACGGCGTCTATCAAGCGCGCCCCGCGATTACGGTGTTCGGCCTATGGGATTTGAGCGGCGTCGAGGTGTTGCGGGGGCCGCAAGGCACCCTCAACGGAAAAAATACGACGGCGGGCGCTATCAATATCACAACAATAGCGCCGAGCTTCACGCCAGAATCAACAATTGAGACATCCGTTGGAAATTACAGTTATTCTCAAGTGCGCGGCATTGTGAACGGCCGGATCGGAGATAGCGACTTCGCGCTCCGGCTTTCAGGCGATCTGACGAACCGAACCGGCAACATCTTTGATACGACGAACAACGCGAAGTGGAACGACTTCCATTCCTTCGCCCCCAAAGCTCAGCTGCTCTACGCGCCCAACGATGATTTCACAGTGCGCGTCATCGCAGATTATAACGCACAGAAGGAAGAAGCCGGGATTTACGTCGCCGAGGCTGTTCTTCCGACGACGCTCGGCAATGGCAGCACGGTCCTGGGCTATTATCAGAAGGCCGCGCGCTTTCCCACGTATCAGCCGATCGTCCCGGATCCAGCCGCGCGGTTTACCGACACAGGTACAGATTCGACAATCGTCATGAATACCGGCGGATTCTCAACTCAGGTTGATGCAAAGATCGAAGGCGGCAATACGCTGACCTCGATCACGGCGTTTCGCTGGTGGAATTGGAACCCTTCAATTGACGGTGACAGTATCGGGCTGCCGATTTCCACCAAGGGTAATTTGGCGACGATGCAGAGGCAGGTCAGTCAGGAGCTCCGCATAGCTTCGCCACCGGGCGCCCTCGGCGGACTTTTTGATTATACCGCCGGTCTATATTATTTCTGGCAGAACGGCACAGAGTATCAGGATTCGGCCTATGGCACAGCGGCTGGAGGCTGGTACCTCAGCCCTATCGGTGGCGTGGTCGCGCCCGCGTCGACGCTGAATGGCCTTGCGTCCCTGGCCAATGTTTATTCGACGACCAACAGTCTGGCGAGCTACGCATCAGGCACCTATCACATCATCCCCAATCTCAATCTGACGCTTGGCGTGCGCTACACATATGAAGCCAAGGTTGGAGAATATAATGAATGGGCTTCCGATCCTGTGCCTATCTCTTCGCTTCCGACGGTGTGGCAGGCGCCGTCGGCGACGGAGCGTGCAGCCCTCGCGCCAACGGCAAGTTATGCGATCAACACCGAAAGCGGCAGACCAACGGGAAATGCCATTCTCTCCTATCGCATCAACGATCAAGCGTTGGTTTACACGAGCTTCTCGCGCGGCTTCAAGGGCGCCGGCTTGAACCTTGTCACGCCCACGGCAGGCGTCAGTCACACAGTCGGGCCGGAAACAATCGACGCTTATGAGCTCGGGGCAAAAACAAATTTCTTCGACAATCGACTTACTTTGAATACCGATCTGTTTTTAGAAAACGACTTTGATTACCAAGCGCAAGAGCAAACTGTCGTGAGCGGCCGGGCTATAAACTATGTCGGCAACATTCCCAAGGTCCGCACTGAGGGCGTCGAGGTCAGCGCCCGCGCCCTCATTTATGAGGGGCTGACGGCTAAATTTTCCGCGACTTACGACAACGCCTTCTATGCCTCTTTCGGCAACGCCCAATGTCCCTATGTTTACTCCTATTACGGCAGCTGCAATTTGACAGGCTCGCCTCTTTTCGGGGTTTCCAGATTCTCGCTCTTTGGCGGCGTGGAATATCAGCATCAGATGGGCTCCATAGAGCCACATGAGCTCGGCTTTTATAAGCTGAACGGTCAACAGGTTATCGGCTTTATTGGCGGGGATGTCACTTACCGATCGTCCTTTTACGGCCAGCTCAACGATGATCCGTACACGCGCGTGCCGCCTTATACGTTGTTCTACCTGCATGCAGGCGCACGGACGGAAGACGGTCGTTTAAGTCTTCTCTTTTGGGTAAGAAATCTCTTGAACAAGACCTATTTCGATCAGATCACGGTAACGAACAACAGTGCAACCAGCATAGGCCTCGCAAATGCTGTCCTTGGCGAACCGCGTTATTTCGGTATGACATTGGCCGCGAAGTTTTGAATAGCCGTAGAGTTGGCGTTGTCCGGTTAAACGCCCGCAACAGGCAGCGGACTTGGGCGGCGGCATCCCACCCCGGATGTCACGCTGCGCTTAATCGGGGTCTTCCTCACTTTCTGTGATTTCAAAGCCCGCTTCTGAGCGCTAACATGTTGACAACTCGCGATAAATTCACAAATGGCCATACAAAAAAATTGCGGCGCGTAAATCATGCGACCGAATCAGATTTTCCATGCGTTTTCAATACTCTCTCCGTCTTCGCAAGAGACCCGCTCCGCAGAAAGTGACGAAGACCCTGATTAAGTACAGCATATCAAATTAAATGCAACGCGCAATACATTGAAACAACTTATCTATTGTGTCTCACGATTAAGCGCAGCGTGACAGTCGCGACGCCAAATGTTTCGCGCAAAACGCTTTCGACTGCTTGACCGCCCTCTACCGGAGGCTTTTAAGCATCAGTGCCGCTCGTCGTCTGTGAATCGGCTTCAAATCATGACCCCTATCAGCCTTTTTGACGTTAATCGAATCAATAGGCTGAGCCCGTGACCCCTTGCCGATCGGCATCGAGACCCCACGCCGAGTGACAGCGACTTCCGGCCCGATTTCTGGGTCTCCGACCGCTACGGCGGGCAAATGGGCTGGGCGGCCGTGAACCATCAGGTTTGCCTCGTGCATCTCATCCGCGACGTACAATACGCCATCGACGCCGGCGACGAAATCTTCGCGCCCGAGCTTCGACATCTGCTCGGCCGCGCCTGCCGGATCGGGCGGCGAAGAGACCGGCTCGCCGACGCGACTCTGAAAACCTATGCCGCGCGGCTCAACGTTAGCCTCGACGAACTCATGCGCCTTGCCCCGACCCACGAGGCTGGCGTCAAGCTCCAGCGCATGATCAAGAGGACGCGGCGCTATCTTTTCGTCTTCGTCACCAACCGCGACATCCCGGCGACGAACAACGGCTCCGAGCGCGCTTTGCGTCCCTGCTCCGTGTTCCGGAAAATCACCAACGGCCTCCGCACCGAGTGGGGCGCCAAACTCTACGCCGACATCTGCTCCGTCATCGAAACCGCCCGCCGGCGTTCCATCGGAGCCCTCGAAGCAATCCGCCTCACCCTCGCGGGCGCACCTCTGGCGCAGTCAACATAGCCGACGGAAGGTGCGCAATTACGATTCTCCTCCCTGACCAATGATCCCCGTCGATCCCAAGACGTTTCTCTTTCCGGTTCCTCCCTGGGATGGACGGCGGGGTTCTTTGCTAGGATCTCGACGAAGAAATGGTCGCGTCTCCCGAATTGATTGAAGCCAACTGCATTGATGACGTTGTAACCCGCGAATTGATCCCAAAGGCCTCCGCGCCGCCCTTTTTTGCACCACCTCCAGCCTCTTATTTCGGCTCAGTGCGCCATCATCCCGCCATGTTTACGCCTTCCGCTATATACATATCATAAAGTCCGTTTCGAGATCATGAATGTCACAGCTTGATAACATAGATATACGAGCGCTGCATCGGCTCGAAACAGATCTCTCGACCCAATCCATCGACAGCTTCATCGACCGAATTCGACAGCATTTCGCTTTAACCAACAGCGTTTATCTTTGCCCCTCGTTCACTGGTCATAGCCTGACCGATCCTATGTCACGACCACTTATCGACCTGAGTGGGCCTCGCATTATAAAGAGCAGGACTATGTCTTCATCGACCCGGTCATCAATATAGGCGCCCGATCGACGATTCCGCTTGATTGGAACCGCCTGCCGCGCGAAACCAAAGAGGTAAAGCGCCTTTTTGGCGAAGCCAAGGATGCTGGGGTCGGGCATCAGGGATTGACGATTCCGGTGCACGGCCCAACAAACGGTCATTGGGCCCTCTTTATCGCCACCTCCAATGAAACCGACACCATGTGGGATGGCAGGCGACACGAACTCATCAAAGACCTCCTTCTTATCGCCCATTACGTGCATCATCGCGCATACGAGTTGCATATGCCAGCCGCGCCGTTCGACTTCGACGCGATCACCCGACGTGAAATCGAAGCGCTCCAATGCGCCGCCGAAGGACATAATATTGACTCTACGGCCATTTTAATGCGCATCTCCACGACAACCGTCAGGGCGCATCTCGATTCAGCGCGGCATAAATTACAGGCGCTCAATCGCATCCATGCCGTTTCTAAGGCGATGCGAGCGGGATTGATCCATTGATGGCCACGCCGTCGCCGCCGTGGCATGCGTCACATTACGAACGTTGATCCGCTCTGCTACGATGGGGCTTTCGAAGTAGAACAATTTGCTCTTTCTTGGGAGCCGATGGGATTGACGAGTGGAAGAAACGCAAAGATGGCCGCGACTATGCTATTGGCGCGACGCAGACTGCCCTCTATGTTGAGTTTGGTAAAGATTGGGCGGCGATCGATCCGGGTCCGCGGTCGACAAATCCGGACATTCAAAGGGCTCAGGAATATGCGCAAGTTATCGCTGGTGCTGCTGGGGGCCATGTTTGGAGCCTCGGTGGTTATGCTTGGCTCTCAAACCCGATTGCTGCATGGCGGCTCCGCGATTGCCGCTGCGTCGGAAACCTATCGCAATCTCACCCTGTTCGGCGACGTATTCGAAAAAATCCGCACCGATTATGTCGAGAAACTCGATGAGCGGAAGCTCACCGAGGCGGCCATTAGCGGAATGCTGACCTCGCTTGACCCGCATTCCAGCTATATGGACGCCAAGAGTTTCGACGACATGCAGGTGCAGACGCGCGGCAGCTTTGGCGGGCTCGGATTTGAGGTCACCCAAGAAGACGGCCGGCTCAAGGTGGTTGGGGTCATCGACGACACGCCCGCCGCAAAGGCAGGCATTCTCTCGGGCGATCAAATCGCCGAGATCAATGGCGAAAATGTTCTCGGCCTGAGCCTGAGTCAGGCAGTCGATAAGATGCGGGGCAAGGTCGATACTCCGGTCAACCTGACGCTCCTGCGCGGAGAAAAGAACAAGGTCGAAATCAGTCTGATGCGCGCCGTCATCCCGATCAAATCGGTGCGCTCGCATCTGGAAGCTCCGGACGTGGGCTATATCCGTATTACCGAATTCACCGAACAGACCTATGACGGCCTAAAAGCCGCCATGCTCAAGTTCCAGGAAGACGTTCCCGCCGACAAGTTCAAGGGCTATATCCTCGATCTGCGCAACAATCCCGGCGGATTGCTCGATCAATCGGTGGCCGTGTCCAACGCTTTCCTCGATCGTGGCGAAATCGTGTCGACGCGCGGACGCAACGCCGACGAGAGCCAGCGTTATGCCGCCCAACCGCTCGATCTGTCCAAGGGCAAGCCTTTGGCCATTTTGATTAATGGTGGTTCGGCTTCCGCCTCGGAAATCGTCGCGGGCGCGTTGCAGGATCACAAGCGGGCCATCGTCATCGGCACCCGTTCCTTCGGCAAGGGTTCCGTGCAGACGATCATTCCGCTTGGCGAGAACAATGGCGCCGCGCGCCTGACCACAGCGCGTTATTACACGCCATCAGGACGGTCGATTCAGGCCAAGGGCATCGATCCCGACATTCATTTGGCTCAGGACGTGCCGGACGACTTAAAGGGGAAGGATGAGACCAAGGGCGAAGCTTCACTAAAGGGCCATCTGAAAAATGGCGAAGACGAAAAGCGCGGTTCGCAGACATATGTCCCCACTGATGCTTCCAGGGACAAGCAATTGTCCGCTGCACTCGATTTGCTCCGCGGCGTGAAAACCGCCGCCGCCATCGAAGAAGCAGCCAAATCGGCGGATGCCGCCCAGAGCAAGGACGTCGACTCCTCGGATGGCGGCTAAAGCCGGAGTCGCCCCGAAAGAGGCCATGGCGGCCACCGAACCCACGGCAACGGAGCTCGACCACAAACCCGATGACCGTCTTAAATCGGCTAGTCAATGGACCTGACCCAAGTCGCCATCGGCGTCAGCGCGACAGACAGCGTCATCAGTCCCGTGGACCAGGGCTGTTCAACGCTCATGACTATCTGAGCGCATGGCGCCGGTTGTCAGCAGCCATCTAGCCATGAGAACCCGAAATTAGCTATTTCTCGGTGATTCGATTGTAGGCGGCGTGATACGATATCCGCTTGAGCAGTTTTCGTGCCTGTGTCAATCGCGAGCATTCGGCCTGCAGCTTGATAGGGGGTTCGGGCACGGACCCGATCGCTACCTCCAACACCCTCATGCAAAGCCATAACGAGTTGCATACGCCGACCGCGCCGTTCGATTGCGACGCGATCACCCGACGTGAAATCGAAGCCCTCCAATGTGCGGCCGAAGGACGTAATATCAACGCTACGGCCATTTCAATGTGAATCTCCACGACAACCGTCAGGGCGCGGCTCGATTCAGCGCGGCATAAATTACAGGCGATCATTTGAGGATCAGCGGCGTCGTCCTCAGCCGCAAGCCGCCTCTCGAAGGCCATGGCCGACGCCCGACTGCGATCGACGTCGGTAAATGGCGACAGGTCCTAATCTGCGACAACCACTGCGCCGCGCATCGACGCCCGTACCGGCCCGCCGCTCAGACGGCGGATCCGCCGCGACTCTCGACGGCCTTGCCAGTCGCGCGTCGCGCTGATCAACCCACTCTCACCGCTCCAGAAGACGCCGTCAAAAAATGATGCGCGACGGGTCACAATGAATTTCGCATTCGCGCGGTCCTCCAGCACAAAAAGAAGGTGAGAGAACCAAGGACGTTAAAATGGCTTCCGCTAGCGCCGGCCGCGCCGACAAGGGATTGGGCCGACGAGCCGCTTCGCTGGTCTCGGCGGCCCCGCCAAGGCGCCCTTGCAGCGCGACCGCCTCGCGGCCGGCTGGGGGCATCAGGGCCAGGAAAAGGCGAAAGCCGGCATACAACACACGCCTCCCGAGCCCGCCAACCGCGATCGGGAGCACCCATCATGACCAGATATGACGAAGAAGTCGAACAGCTGCGCGAGCAAGTGCATTGCGCCGTTGTGCTCGAGCGGCAAGCGCCGCCCTGGCGGCTCGATCGCGCGGAGAGCACGAAGCACTGCCTCAAATATCGGCGCGGCAAGGGCGAAATCCTCATCCTCAATCATGAGGGCAGGGGTTGGTGGGATCCGCAGAGCGACGCCAAGGGCGACGTCTTCGACCTCGTCCAGCATTTCTGCCCCCATTTGAGCTTCGGCCATATCCGCAAGGTCTTGCACGAATTCATGGGGATAAGCCCGTCCTTCCCGGAGGCCCACCGGAGCAGCGACAGCGACCCTCCCCGCGCTATCCCTGCCGACAGGTGGGCGCGCCGTCCGCGGCTCCGACGGGGAACGCAGCCGTGGCGCTATCTTGCCGACGAAAGGCGGCTTCCGGCCAATATCCTGGAGGCCGCCATCGCGGCGGATATCCTGCGCGAAGGCGCTTATGGCAGCCCCTGGTTCGCGCATCACGACGAGTGTGGGCGCGTCACCCATGTCGAAATACGCAGCCCCCACTACAGGGGATCGCTCACCGGCGGCGTAAAGACCCTCTTCCAGCTTCCGGGCGCCAAGCCGCCGTTCAGTCGTCTCGTGATGACTGAGGCCCCGATCGACGCCCTCAGCATCGCCGCGATCGAAAAGCTCCGGCCGGACACGCTTTACGCCGCAACCGGCGGCGGCATCGGACGCGGGTCGTGGCAGGCGATCGAGCGAATACTTGCTGGAATAGCCGCCACGTCAAACGGGCTTTTCTGCAGCGCGACCGACGCCAACACCGCCGGCGACCTTTACGCCGCGAAGCACAAACAGATCGCCGCCAAAATAGGCGTCGCCTTCGCGCGGCTGAGACCCCCGATCGAAAGCGGTGATTGGAACGACATCTTGAAACAACAAGCTCAACAAGGTGCGACGCTATGAACCTTCCCGACTTCCAACAGTTTGAGCCGCTCACCCGGCTCAAGGACCAAACGGGAATTGCGCGAGACCAATATGGCCCTTTCCCTCCGCCCGCGCAGAAACCGCGCGCCTGGGTCCTCCTGAACTCCGGCCGCCGCCTCGATCTTCTCGAACCCCAGCCCGACGCCTGGACTGACGAAGACCTCGCGATCGGACTCTCGCGGACCTATCGTTGGGCCGGCTATTCCAAATGGGACCTGCCGCTCAGCGTCGCGCAGCACAGCCTCGCTGTCCTCGCTCTGCGCGAAGCTGAAGGATCGCTCACCGCGCGCGAGGCTTTACGCGAACTTTGTCACGACGCCACCGAGCCTCTTATGGGTGGTTTTGACCCTATCGCAAGTGTGAAGCCGCATCTCGGCCCTGCATTTCGGCAACTGGATCGCCGCCTGCAAGCCGCCGTCGATCAACGCTATAACTTGCCGGCCTGGACCGAGGAAACCTACGCCCAACACAAACACGCCGATCGGTTGGCGGCAGCTTGCGAAGCCTATCATGTCGTCGGCTGGAGCAGAACCGAAATGCGCGACAGCCTCGGCATCACGCTCGATCCTCTCGACCAGGATCCTCTGCCTCTCCCGCGCGGCATGACGCCATGGGAACCCTGGCCGCCAAAGCTCGCCCAAAGGCTGTTTCTCGATCGACTCACTGAGCTTTTGGTTCGCGCCACGCGCGACGACGCTCTCGCCGAACTGACCCAGGCCTTCACCCGGCTGCCCGAGAAGATGACGCGGCGCTACTGCTGTCCGCCCACCGGCAACAGCCTCAAGGACGTGCTCGTCCATGTCGAAGCCGGCGACGGATCACAATCACTCGAAGGCGTCGTGGTCGACGGCCAGCGCGACGACGACGGCGCTTTCGACTTCGACGCCGAATTCACAGTCTTCACCACTGACGACAACCCAGGCGGAGAGCTGATCCGCTGCACCGGATGGAACTGCCATGTCGAAATTCTCTGACCCGTTCGTCGATCAACTTTATGATCCGCTCGCCGACCCTGACGCTTGGAACGATCTGCCGCCTATTTCAGAGCGGGGCCCAGATCCAGCGGCCTTCGAGACGATCGCCGCG
>Ga0182030_10019641_pt1 | contig 12826 bp, 9 predicted proteins | sample 812S3MmetaG_FD_121299 | JGI IMG/M metagenome (GOLD analysis project Ga0182030, IMG submission 121299) | Permafrost microbial communities from Stordalen Mire, Sweden - 812S3M metaG (Illumina Assembly) | ecosystem: Environmental > Terrestrial > Soil > Wetlands > Permafrost | place: Sweden... | reverse complement strand
ATACGAGCTGATCGGCGTAATGGTGATACGGTCCGGGTTTAGATATCCGAACTGCGAGCCCTGTTGAAAATTCATACTGCTGCGGTCCCAGCCTGCGCCCGCCGTGATGCGATTGTGCGAGACCAGCCACGTAGCCTGCCCGGAAAGCCCGTAGTTGTGCTGCTTTGTGTATGTATTCGTAACGATGCCGGTACAGTTGTCGGTCGGATCGGCCAGTTCCAGGCCCTGGGCAAGACAGAGCCAGTAAGGAAACAGCTGGCTGGTGGCATTGCCTGAGACGGGGAATCCGGAGTAACCCGCCGCGGTCAATGCCTGAACGTCAGCCGTGAAAAGGTCGTAAAGATCGTTGCCAAAGGACGAACTATTGATGTCGCCGTTAGTCGTGTCGGAACGAATATAGCGGAAGTAAGCGTTGCCCGATAAGCTCAGGTTACTCGTCAGGTTATGACGAAAAGCAAGATTGAGCGACGGCGAGCGGTTCCAGGTAATATCAGGGACGCTGTACACACTTCGATAGCTCTGTTGGAGAAAGCGGAAATCCTGCAGTCCGTTGCCGGTCAGCCAGTTGTCGGCGTACGCGAACGTCAGCGACAGCATGGTGTTGCCGTGCTGCCATCCCGCTTTGCCGAACGACTGCCGCACTTCCGACGGCGAGCGAATGCGCCAGCCATCCTCGCGAAAAAGGTTGCCGGCCAGATACCAGTTGAGGCCGTTGGCACTCGATCCGCCGTATTCGAATTCCGCGGCGCGCCGGCCGAAGCTGCCACCGCTCACCGCCAGCGACAGGCCCGGTGCGCTGTTGCCGTCCTTGGTCTCCACCGACACCGCGCCGCCCAACGTGTTAAGCCCAAACATGGGGTTCGACCCCGGCATCAGCGCGACTTCCGAAATCGCGATTTTGGGGATCAGGTCCCACGCGACAATGTCACCGAATGGCTGATTCTGGCGCACGCCGTCCACATAAACCGAAATGCCTTCCGGCGTGCCCAAGATCCCCGATGCGGTATAGCCGCGATAGTTGATGTCGGGCTCATACGGATTCTCGGAATTCTGATTGATGTGAACGCCTCCGAGCCGCTGATTCAAGAGGTCGGAGAGATCCAGCGCATGGCTCTGCTCGATGTCCTTGGCGCTGGCAGTCTGCACCGGAGCCGGAATCTCGTCCAAGGGCAAGTCCGTGCCAGCCAGTGGCGTGGCCGCCACCACGTCTACGCGAGCTGCCTGCGCTGCCAGAGCCATGGCGACTGTGCGCTGGACGGGCCCGGTCGAGCTCAAATCGATGGCGAACGACTGCGTGGCAAACCCTGCCTTCGAGACTTCCAGACGGTACCGTCCCAGCGGCAGGCCGGTCAGAACTGTGGGACTTTTCGTGTCGCTGGCAACGGTGCGGTCGATACGCGCGCTGGCGTTGCGTAATCGGACCGCGGCCACCATCGGCGCACCCGAAGGATCGGTAACCCGCAAGCGGATTTCGCCCGTGACGGATTGCGCCTGGAGCGGAATGGCGAGTCCCAGAAGCACGGCCAGCCGGAGAATGGCGCGGCCCAGTCCGGCGCCGGAAGAATTCATACTCGAAGATTCCCCGCGCGCTTGAATTGTTCAGGCTTTTTTCGAATCTCTCGTCGTGTGGCAGGCAATCCTGCCTGCAGGCGGGCTTTCCAGCCCGCCGTTTTCGATACGCGAAGAGTCTTTCAAGCTTCAGCATCGCCCCGTGGCCGTAGACGAAGCCGAAGCAAGTCGGCGTGAAGCCGATGGTTGCCGGGTCGTCCTCAGCCTCAATGCTGTTCACTTAGCAGACATCTCGGTGCGTTCCTGTGGGGCAGGCTTCAGCCTGCGGCGGACTTCAGTCCGCCCGCCGCGGGTTTCACACGATCTGCGGGAGGTCGGGCTGAAGCCCGCCGCAGACTGAAGTCTGCCCCACAGGTCGGCAATCAGGGCTGGTGAGGTCTGTTAGTACAAAGTGAACAGTATTGTCCTTAGCCTGGCTCGCCAGTTGTAGACGAAGCCGAAGAGTCGGCCTGAAGCCCGGCACGCGTAGAAGACTCAGCACCAGTCCGAATTCAAAGGTGGATGAAGCCGAAAAAGAAGCCCGGGGCGCATCCAGGGATGGCTGAAGCCCGCCCCACGTCGCGGTCGACCGAGAATGGCGAAGTCCATCTGCGACCCGAAACATCCAGCCTTTTTCCCGGATCCGCTAAAATCGGGGTAGCGATGCTCCGCGGATTGGCGATTCTAAGCGTTCTCTGGCTGATACCGTTCAGCCGGCCGGCACTCGCCTGCAAGTGTATCGGCTCGCTCCAGCCGTGCAATCAAACCAGCTCGAGCGACGCCGTGTTCATCGGCACGGTGGAAGCGATGGAGCCGCTGTTCCTGAGCCGCTGGAATCCGTCGAGCCAGGCGTCGATGGTATCGCTCAACGAAGCTTACATCGACGCGCGCCAGCACCCCTCCGACGAGTCCATTGCCCGCCTGAAAAATGTCTACCGGCGGGCCTTTCCCGATATGGCGGCCGACCAGCGGGACCGTTTGCAGACCGCCAAGACAGCGGCCGGAGTCGCATCGCTCTTCTACTCCGGCCTCGGACGCGGCATGCACGTGCGCTTTCGAGTGAAGACGCTTTTCAAGCGCGAGGACGACGATGACGACCCCTCCGCGAAATCGAGCCCGGAACCTAAAGAGGACACCATCGAAGTGTGGACTCCCTTCGGCGATTGCGGGTACGATTTTCAAGCCGGCGAAACCTACCTGGTGTACGCCAACAACGACGAAGGCTCCTCGAATTCCCTCTCCACCGACGTTTGCACACGCACGCGCAGGCTGTCCGAAGCTGGTGAAGACTTAGCCTATCTCTTCTTTTTGAAGGACCAGCCCGCATCCACCAGGCTCGAAGGCTTCACCACCACGGACGAACTCTATCGCCTGACCTTCGACCGCCTGCACGACCAGGAGACCATGAAGTCTCCCGTCGCCGGCGTGGTAGTCGAGCTGCAGTCCGACCGTTTGACCCGCTTCACAGAGACGGACCGCAAAGGACGATTTGTCTTCGACGGTCTGCTCGCAGGGAACTACAAATTGTCGGCCTATGCCGCAGGATATCCGGTAGACCCGAGCTTGTTGGCCGGCCCGAAAGCATTTCACCTGGAGGCGAAGACCTGCTCGCTTCAGGTGCTTCTCCTGCCGAAAGAGCCCGGCAGACCGTGACGCGAAAAGCCTTCTGGCAAGCCGTCACACGGTTCGATCACTCCAAGATTTCGCCGTGGATGGCCCTCCGCAACGCGCTCGGTGTAGCCTTGCCGCTCGCGCTCGGGGCAGCCATAGGCGATGCCGGCGGCGGGCTCATCATGAGCACCGGCGCGTTGAACGTCTCCTTCTCCGACGGCGCCGATCCCTACGCGCACCGCGCCCGCCGCATGCTGGCTTCCAGCGTTTGCGGTGCGCTGGCGGTTTTCATCGGCGCCCTCACCGGTCATCTGCACGGCCTCGCCGTCGCGGAGGCCGCGATGTGCGCCTTCGCCGCTGGAATGATGGTCGCGGTGAGCGCGCCCGCCGCGGACATCAGCACCGTCACGCTGATCGTATTGGTAATCTTTTCGGCGCAGGATATGTCGCCGAAGCGCGCGGCGATCGCGGGCCTGCTGGCCCTCGGCGGCGGATTGCTGCAGGTCGCGCTAGCGCTGGCGTTATGGCCGGTGCGCCGCTACGCGCCCGAACGGCGCGCCCTAGCAGCTCTGTATTCCGAACTGGCACGCATCGCCGCGGCCAACGCGCCGGCCACCGAGGCGCCTCCCGCGAGCGCCCAAATGTCGGCGGCGCAAACCGCCATCCAGGCGTTGAACGGCGACCGGTCGCTCGAAGCCGAGCGCTACCTCGCGCTCTTCAGCCAGGCCGAACGAATCCGGCTCGCGCTCCTATCGCTCTCCAGATTGGGAAGGAGAGTCGAAACGGAAGCGCCCGAGCTCGAGCGAGCCCTCACGCTGGCTTCCGAAATTCTGGCGGCCATCGGAACATCGCTCGACTCCGCCACGCCCGCGGCAGTGCCGGTCGACCGCGCGGCGCAATTGCGCGAACTGGGCGAGCAACTGCGCAAACGCGACTCCCTGCCCATCCTGCGCGATGCGCGCTGGCAGATCGAAGCGCTCGCCGGCCAATTGCGCTCCGCGCTGGACCTGACCGGCCACGTCACTCCCGCGGGCGCCGTGGAGTTCGAAAGGAGCGAGGCGAAACAGCCGTGGCAGCTGCGCCTCGCCGGTACGGTGGCCCTGCTCCGCGCCAACCTGCAACTCCGCTCGGCGACTTTTCGCCACGCCGTGCGGCTCGCCGTCTGCGTAGTGGCCGGAACGCTCGTGGGACATGTGTTCGATTGGCACCGCTCGTACTGGCTGCCGATGACCATCGCCATCATCCTCAAGCCCGACTTCACATCCACGTTCAGCCGCGGCGTGTTGCGCCTGGCAGGCACGCTGGCCGGCCTGGTCCTGGCCACTGGCCTGTTTCATTTCCTGGCGCCTGGGCGACCTGTCGAAGTAATGCTGATCGCTCTCTTCGCCTTCGCGATTCGCTGCTACGGGCCGGCAAATTACGGTGTGCTGGTGACGGCGCTCACCGCGCTGGTGGTGCTCCTGTTCGCGTTTACGGGATCCCCGCCCGCGGCGGTAATGATGGCGCGCGGACTGAATACCGCGGCCGGCGGCGCGATCGCGCTCGCGGCCTATTGGCTCTGGCCCACCTGGGAGCGCACGCAGATTTCCGAGACCCTGGCCGAGATGCTCGATGCCTACCGCGCCTACTCCCGCGCGGTGCGAGACGCCTACCTGGAGCCCGGAAAGTCATTCGCCGCGCAGCTCGACCGGGCCCGCATGCCCGCCAGGTTGGGCCGCTCGAATCTGGAGGCGGCGGCCGCCAGGCTGCGTTCCGAGCCCGGCGTACCCCCCGCGCGCTTGACGGCGCTCGACGCGATTCTAGCCAACTCGCATCGCTTCATCCACTCCGCCATGGCGCTCGAAGCGGGACTGGTGCGCAGCCGTGCGGTCCCGGCGCGCGATGCATTCCGCGTGTTTACCACCCACGTCGATTTGACGTTGTACTTCCTGGCGGCATCGCTGCGCGGGTCGGAGATCGCCGCCGCCGACCTTCCCGATCTGCGCGAAGATCATCACGCCCTGCTCGGTTCCGGCGACCCCGGCGTGGATCGCTATGCGCTGGTAAATGTGGAGACCGACCGCATGACCAATAGTCTGAATACGCTCACCGTGGAGATACTTTCGTGGGAGCGGACTTGAGTTTTTTTGTTGTGTGGCAGCCAATCCTGGCTGCAGGCGGCCTTTCAGGTCAATACTGTTCAGTTAGCGGAGGTGTGGGCGAGTTTCAGTGGGGTAGGCTTCAGCCTGCGGCGGACTTTAGTCCGCCTGCCTCGGGCTTCTCATCGCTCGCGGGTGGCGGGCTAAAGCCAGCCGCAGACTGAAGTCCGCCCCACAGGCCAAAGTGAACAGTATTGCCCCGGCGGGCTGGAAAGCCCGCCTGCACCCCTACGAAACTGTCAGGATTTGCGCCGACTGGCCGTTCTTCGCGCGGAACAACAGCCGGATCTGCTTGACTACATCGAAAATCGGGACGAGCACGGCGAGGATCAAACTGAAGCGGATCATGTTGTTGATCATGGACACGAACTGGGCTGTCTCGGCGGGCGTTTTATTCGCGAAGGTCACGTCCACCCAGTTGCCGGCCTTGAAAGCGACGAACGCCAGGATCATTCCCGCGACATCCAGGACCAAGCGGCTCCACGACTGCCCACGAGTCCAGCCACGACGCACAAAGCAGTACAAATCCACCAGTGCGCGCGCTACGGTGAGCAAGAGGATGAACCAGTAGAGCCGAGCCCAAATCGGGCTCAGGACAACGCTCCACCCCGCGGCAAAAGTGAACGAGCCGCGCTGCCACATCGTGACGCCCCAGAAAACGGCAGCGGCAAAACCGAACGCAAAGCCGGCAAAGTCGTTGTACCACTGCATGGGCTGGTGCGCCGGCGGCACCCGGGGAAGCTTGCGCGGATCCCACTTGTCGATCCATTGGGCGTGATAGCGGTCCATCAGGGCGAAAACGGTGGTCACGATACCAATCACGAAGAACACCGTGCGGAACGCCTGCCCAAAGAACTGCAATAACGCGGCTCCGGGCTGGCCGGAATTGAAAACCGGACCGATGAAAACGATGGCGAACAGCGGCGCCAACACCCACAGCAGAACAATCTTCAGCACCAGCCAATAAATCGGTAACATCGCGGGAATCATGAGGCGATGCTCGGGAATGTAGCCGCTGGCAACCCGCATAGGTGAGCCGCGACGCTTGAGGAGAGCTACCAGTTCCTCTTCCTCCAAAGGATGTCCGAGAGCAGACTCCCGCTCTTCCACCTGCGACTGCAGGTCTTCGGCGAGTTCAGCCAGGATATCCTTCTGCTGCTTGCCGGGGAGCCAGAATTTCACGGCGTTCAGGTAACGGTCGATGAGATCGGTTTTCTTTGCAGACATGGTGTTTCTTCCTATGCAGCGGTTGGGTCAACCGGAGCGGCGAGGATGCGCTCCAAAGCTGAATTCATCTGGCGCCATTCGGCCAGCAGACTGGCGAGAACTTCCTCGCCGACAGGAGACAGGTGGTAAAAGCGCTTGTTGCGCTTGTCTTCTTCGCGCCATTGGCTGACCAGGAGTCCTTGGTTCTCCAGGCGGCGAAGGAGCGGGTACAGGGTATTTTCGTCGATGGCTAAGCCTTGATCGGTCAGGGCTTTACGGATAGCGTAACCATACAGTTCGGTGCGCAGCTGGAGCAATACGGCCACGGCCAGGCAGCCGCGGCGCAGTTCCAGGCGGAGATTCTCGAACTGCTCGGAATTGGTACCGTTGGTGTGCATCACATGCTGTCCTACACACACTGTATATCACACAGTGTGCGACGTCAAGAGAAAAATTCCACTCGGGCAAACTATAATTGCGGAATATGCTGTCGCGGCGGGCCTGGCTCGTAGGGTCGTGTGGACTGTTGGCGGGATGCACGGTGCGCCGCGCTCTTACCCGCGCCCCATCTGGCGCGCGTGAGAGTCGCCCCCGATCGCGTCATCCGCACCATCGCCGGATTGCGGCCCTTTCGTCCTTCGGGCTTCGTGGTACGCGCCGAGCAGTTCGACGACAAACTCGTCATCCACAACTATGGGCACGGCGGCGCGGGAATCACGCTCTCCTGGGGCACGGGACTGCTGGCCGTCGGCCTGGCAACCGGGATCGAGCCGCGGGATTGCGCGGTGCTAGGGTGCGGCGTCAATGGACTCACCACCGCGCGCCTCCTACAGCAGCGGGGATACAATCCCGTGATCTACACCAAAGAGATGCCGCCAACGGTCACTTCCAACGTTGCCGGCGGACTGTGGGAGCCAGCTTCGCTCTTCGACCGTCCACGCGTCACTCCGGAATTCCGCGCGCAGTTTGGCGAAGCGTCGCGGCTGGCCTTCCGACGCTACCAGTCGCTCGCCGGCGATCTTTATGGCGTGCGCTGGCTGCCGATGTATAGGCTGGCGCGCGACCCGGCCGGCGTCGCCGAACCCGCCGCCGAAGACCCCAAGAGTGACATCGAACCCCTCTATCCCGAGGGCCGCCAACTCAAGCCGGGCGAGCATCCCTTCGACGTTCCCTTCGCGCAGCGAAGATACAGCATGCTGATCGAGCCGGCCATCTACCTGAACGCCATGATCCGCGATTTCCATCTGGCCGGCGGCAAGATCGTGATTCGCGAATTCCACTCGGCCCGCGAATTGACCGGCCTGCACGAGGCCCTGATCTTCAACTGCACCGGACTCGGCGCGCGCACCATCTTCAACGATGCCGAACTGATGCCGATCAAGGGTCAGTTGGTGTTCCTGCTGCCGCAGCCCGAAGTGGACTACATGACTATCGGACCGAACGGCATCTATATGTTCCCGCGGCACGACGGTATCTTGCTCGGCGGCAGTTTCGACCGCGGCATCGACAACACCGATATCGATCCGGCCGTGACGGAACGCATTCTACACGGCAATGCGGAATTGTTTGGAGGGATGCGCGGGTAGATGCCAGGGTGTAGAATCACCCCATGCCCCAGGGATTCACCGGTGCGGCCAGATTGCTTTTGCTGGCGCAATTCGGCGCCGTTGTGTTTGCATTTCCGCAGACCTCCGCAGGCCCCATCGAGATTATTCCGCGAACGGTACCACAAGGTCAGTCACCAGTGGTGCGCGTGGATTCGTCGCTGGTACTGATTCCCGTGCATGTCACCACGGCCGCTGGCGCGTCGGTCACCAGCCTCAGGAAAGAAGACTTCGAACTGTTCGAGGATGGCGTGAAGCAGACCATCACCCATTTCGCGCAGGACGACGCGCCGCTATCTGCCGGGGTACTGCTCGACGTGAGCGGCAGTATGCGGAACAAGATGGCCGAAGCGTCCGAGGCCGCCAGCGAGTTCTTTAAATTCGCCAATGCCGAGGATGAATTCTTCCTGGTGGAGTTCAACGGACGCGCGCGCCTCGCCGTTCCCTTCACGCGCGAGTGGCCGGGCATCGCCTCGCAGATCGCCGCGGCGAAGCCTTCGGGCATGACCGCCATGCTGGACGGTATCCATTTGGCGATCGCGCAGATGAAGCACGCCCAACATACTCGAAAGGCTCTGGTCGTGATCTCCGACGGCGGTGACAACTTCAGTCGCCGCAGGCTCCGCGAATTGAAGGCGAACTTGATCGAATCGGACGTGCAGGTCTATTCGCTCGGAGTGTTCGACAACGACTACTCCGTCAAACACACGCCCGAAGAGCGTAATGGCCCGACCCTGCTGGACCAGGTTGCTCTGGATACCGGGGGCCGGACTTTCCCTGTCAGTCTCGATGCGTTGCCGCAGATCGGGGCGCAGATCGCCCGCGAGTTGCGCGATCAATATGTGCTGGGATATTCCCCGGCGGCGGCCACGGACGGCAAGTATCACCGCGTCAACCTAAAGCTCGCCCCACCCGCCGCGGAAAGCGAACTGCGGACCTATTATCGCCAAGGATATTACGCGCCAAAGTAGGACATGCTTTAGCTTGTCCAGGCGAGCAGAGCTCGCCCCTCGGCTTTGGCCATCCACCGCATGCAGCCACCCGGCCAAGTGGGGCAGGCTTCAGCCTTCAGGCTGCGGAGCGCTTTAGCCCGACTCTCTTCGGCTTCATCTACCATCCATGCGGCGGTGCTGAAGCCCAGGAAATTCGTCGCGTATCGAATACGGCTGCCTGAAAGGCCGCCTTAGGCGAGCGGACCTCGCCCGTTCTGAGAAACTGGACAAGCTAAAGCATGTCCTACCTCTTCAGCGTCCACTCGATCGTCCCGCCGATATCCGCGCCCAGATCCACCGAAAGCTTGATGGTATCCCCCGTGACCTTCCCCCTGTAATTCATCTTGAGTTCGTTGCCCTGAACATTCGCGGTGATCGTGAACGAAACATTATCGCCATCGATCTTGCCTTCTTCAATAGTCGACTTGCCGAGCAATTCGCTGTTCGTCTCACCAGTCAGCTTCGTGCCATCCACTTTGAACACGAACGTTCGCTGGATGGCCTGACCGTTAAAGTCGGCCGTTCCTTTCCAATTGCCGCTGATGTCGGCGGCCGACGCAGCCGCCACGAGGATTGCCGTCAGAATCGATACCAGGATGAGTTGGCGTTTCATGAACCTTACTGTGAGCGATTCGTACGCCAAGGTCAAGCCCCGGCGCCCTATGCTAGAATTCAACGGCAGGAAAATGGTACACCGTTTCATATTGCGGTACTCTGTCGTCCCGCTGGTGCTCGCTGCCAGCTTCCTTCCCGCGCATGCGCAGCCTTCGGTACCGCCCGGCGTCGACTATGCAGTCCCAACCGAGACCGACATCAAGGCGACGCTCGACCGTATTCGCGACTACTTCGTGCGCTCCACCACCTACCGCATCGTCGACTCGCAGACCGGCCAGGCCATCACCGACTTCTCGCAGCCCATCAAGACCGCGATCATCGAGACGATGAACGATTGGGACTACCCCATCGGCGTGGCACTCGCGGGCATGCTGCACATCGGCGACGTGACCGGCGACACCAGCTACCGCGATTACACCCTGAAGAATTTCGACTTCATCTTCGACCACCTGGAATACTTTCGTAAACAGGCGGCGCAATTCGGCCCGCAAGCCAACGGCTATCGCCGCCTGCTTCACATGGCCGCGCTGGACGATTGCGGCGCCATCGGCGCGACGCTCATCAAGGCCTACGCCAAGAAGCCCGATCCGCGCTACCGCAGCACGATCGACCAGATCGCCGACTACATCGCACATCGACAAATGCGCCTGCCCGATGGCACGCTGGCGCGCGCGCGTCCGCAGCCGGTGGCGTTATGGATCGACGATTCGTACATGAGCATTCCGTTCCTGGCACAGATGGGCAAGCTCACCGGCGACCGCACCTGGTATGACGATGCCGCGCGGCAAGCGATCGGCATGGCGCAGCGCCTGCAGGATGCCGCCACCGGGCTTTACGACCACGCCTGGTATGAGAACACCGCCGCGTACGATCCCAAATTCTTCTGGGGGCGCGGCGCCGGATGGGGCGTGATGTCCGCCGCCGAACTGCTCAGCGTGCTGCCGGAGGACCATCCGCAGCGCGCCAAAGTGCTCGAGATCTTCCGGCGTGCCGTGCGCGGGGTTGCCGAGATGCAGGGCAGCACGGGCATGTGGCACCAGTTGCTCGACAAGACCGACAGCTATCTGGAGACGTCCGCCACCGCCATGTTCACATTCGGAATCGCGCGCGGCGTGAATCGCGGGTGGCTCTCGCCGGTGTACGCTCCGGTGGCGCAGGCGGGCTGGCAGGCGCTCGCTAAACGGGTTCGTTCCGACGGCCGGATCGAGGGCATCTGCGTAAGCACCACGGCGGCCTACGACGCGGTCTACTATTACAATCGCCCCACCGACCTCGGCGCCATGCAGGGTTACGGCCCTGTGCTGATGGCCGGCGCAGAAGTCATCGCCATGCTCCGCCAGTTCGACATCGAGCGCACCCTCAACACGTTCCATTACCGTCCCAAGAAACAGTAACCATGCGTATTTCCCTGGTCCTCCTATTCCCTGCCCTCGCCGCCGCGCTCGCCGCCGCCCCGGGCGCTGCCGTCACGGTCCGTAACCCCATCGATATCGCCAGGCCGAGCGAGACCATCGTGCTCGATGCCGGCCAGTTGCGCACGATGCTGGCGGTCGACGACGTGCGCAAGGTCCACGTGCGCGCCGAAGGTTCCGATAAGGATCTGCTGGTGCAAGCCGTCGACGTGAACGACGACGGCGTCTTCGACCAACTACTCTTTCAGGCCGACTTCGCGCCCAAGCAAATACGCGTATTCCTGCTGACTGTCGGCGATCGACAACTGGCGCTGGCGGCCGACTACAAAACTTACGGCCGCTTCGTGCGCGAACGCCGTGACGATTTCGCCTGGGAGAACGACCGGATCGCCCACCGCATGTACGGCAAAGAGCTCGAGACCTTCCCACGCGACAACCTGATCAGCAGCTCGGTGGACGTGTGGACCAAGCGCGTCCGCAACCTGGTAATCAACAACTGGTACATGGTGGACGATTATCACAAGGACCACGGCGAGGGCGCCGATCTCTACTCGGCCGGCGCCACGCGCGGCAACGGCGGAACGGGCATCTGGCTGGACGGCAAGCTATACGCCTCGGCGAATTTCCGCGAGTCCAAGGTATACGCCGTCGGACCGATCCGCGTACTTTTCGAACTGACGTTCGACGCATGGGACGCCGCCGGCGTGAAGGTATCGGAGAAGAAGCGCGTGTCGCTCGACGCCGGGCAGAATCTGGATCGCTTCGAGACGCGCTACACTATCGACGGCAACGTCGCCAATCTGACGCACGCCATCGGCATCCGCAGACTGAAGACCACCGCGAAACAGGCCGGCCAAGATCCGGCCCTTCTAACCACATGGGAACCGGTAAAGGAAGGTGGGGAATTGGGGCAGGCCGTGATCGTGGACCCGGCCGCGGTGAAGGATCAGGCCGACGACGATCTCAATTACTACCTACTTACTAAGATACAATCGGGCGCGCCATGCGTCTCTTACTCCGGCTTCGCCTGGACGCTGGCCGGCGACTTTAAGACCGCAGCCGATTGGCAGCGTCACGTATCCGAGTTCGCCGCTCGCCTGCGGTCTCCACTGGAAATGAAGCTCGCGAAGCGCTGAAGCGTACCAGCACCAGCAAGGCGACGAATCCCATGGCCGGATGAGTTTCGATCCAATGGTACGCCGCCGGGATGCCGGCGATACAAGCCGCAGCGACTGCCAGGCCTTTCGCGACGGGAGTAGGGTCCGGGATACTCATCGCCTAAGGGTAGTCCGCGGGAGGCGATGTACGAAAGGTCTGGCGGTACTGACGTAGTGCGGTTTAATACCGGTACTTTTCGTGCGCTTCTCACGCCAGACCCGCGTGGCTGTTGTGCGGCAACCAATCCTGGCTGTAGGCTGGCTGGAAACCCTCCAAGGCAAGATTGCCTAATGCGACATACCCTTCCCGTTTCCGGGCGATTACACAAATGGTGGGGCGGACGCCCTCGTCCGCAGCCGACCCCCTGGTCGGCTCCTCAGTGGTCGCAGCCGACTGATCTGTACGCGCCGACGGGACGAGGGCGTCCCCCGCGGACCAGGGGGGTCCGCCCCACCAATTGTGCGGAATCCAACGATTGGAAAAACGAGTGGCATTGAGCTGAAGTCTTTCTTACATCCGGAATGTAGGACATGCTTTAGCTT
>Ga0182030_10019640_pt1 | contig 12826 bp, 10 predicted proteins | sample 812S3MmetaG_FD_121299 | JGI IMG/M metagenome (GOLD analysis project Ga0182030, IMG submission 121299) | Permafrost microbial communities from Stordalen Mire, Sweden - 812S3M metaG (Illumina Assembly) | ecosystem: Environmental > Terrestrial > Soil > Wetlands > Permafrost | place: Sweden... | reverse complement strand
TGAGCCGCGGGGACCGGTGCGCAACGATCTCCCGAACGGAGCCGGGTTACCACCTGTTTCTGCAAACGCTGGCGGAAGCCTGCACTAAAGCGGGCTGGCAGGTCCATGCCTATTGCCTGATGCCCAACCATTTTCATTTGGTCCTCGAAACGCCCCAACCCGCGCTGGTCGCCGGCATGAAATGGCTGTTGGGCACCTATGCCGGCCGGTTCAACCGCCGGCACCGGCAGTTCGGCCATCTCTTCAGCGGCCGGTACAAGGCGTTGCTCGTGGACGGCAGTCGCAACGATTATCTCAAAACGGTGTGTGATTATGTGCATCTGAACCCCGCCCGGGCCGGGCTGCTCAAAGGCTCGCAACCGTTGGCACGGTTCCGGTGGAGCAGTTACCCGCTGTATTTGGCCCCGCCCCGCCAGCGTCCCGCCTTAAAGGCGGTCAGTTAATGGTATCGGCATATTTCTTGACGTCGGGGTGCGTAAGTAGCACGTTGACCAACATGGCGCGCAAGCTGCGAATCGAGTATCCGGGGGCGGTTTATCATAAAGGGGTCACCCATTAGTATACTAGCCGGCTCGGCACCGGCTGGAAGGGGTGGATTACCAGCAGGTTGTAAACTGGTCACTTGGAAGGGCGAAAGTCAACCGGCAAAAAAATTTTCGTTCCCAATTTTTCCTTTTTTTAAATCAGGTTGAGCTGCCGCTGCCCGAGCCGTCCGTTTTGCGTGCGTCATCCGAACCTGGGCTTTCGTCATTTGATTCCGACCGCCCCGAGGCGGATCGTTCAGTCACCCATCTGGTTCTAGCGCGGGCGGGCCGGTCCCCGCCAGTCATCCCTCCATGAACCGAAAGGGCGGGCGCAGCGGCCACGCCCCTCCGGCTCGTAAACGGGTCCCGCACAATCGCATATTTGGTTCACGCCCCCCGGCGCGGGCGGAAAGGGGAAAGGGGTTAATGGTATTGATATATTTCTTGGCGCCGGGCTGCGCGGCCGGCAGATCGGCCAACAAAACAAGTGTCAGTTCTCTCTTTTGAAACTTTCCCGTTTGCGCCGCGCCCCGAGCAGATTGGAAACGTGGGTCCAACTGCCCATGGCCAGATGTTACCCAATCCATTTGAGGCTCATCGTGGCTTCTTTCCTGATTCGAGCGGCCAGCCGCACCTTCCGTTCATCGCCCTTGCCCGTCTGGCGCAAATCCGCCGCCGTCCAACCCAGCCGCCCCATTTCCTCCCGCAGCATAAAAGGGTCAAACTATGGTCTGGACCTGGCGTCCGGGAAAGGGTCGGTTCGTGGTATTGACATATGCGCGGATTTTTGATGGAGCTTCGTCCTGCCGCGGAATCAAGTTGATTCGCGGCCGCCCCGGCCGGCCGCTCCGCCCGCGTTCTCCGGCCCCGTCATCTCCTCCTTGCCCGCCGCCCAACACCTCCAATTCTGAAATCTCAAATCCTGAAATCTGCGATTCCCCCTGTCTACCGCGTCTTAACCCGGGACCCGAAATAGCTTGCCAGACCGGGAAAATGTTGTTCAATCCCCTGAATGGCTTATTTCAACCTCACCTGCACCCCTTCTTAATTTATGTCCATTCTTTTTGGTTTCGTCATCGGCGTGGTGGTGTGGTTCCTCACCCGTTACCTCGTCGGCGGACTGTACACGGTGGATCAAAATGAACGCGCGGTGAAAACCAGCTTTGGCCGCGCCGACCGCATCCCTGACCAGACCACGCTCAATGACCCCATCTCCGAACAGCTCCGCGACGACGAGCGCGACCGCTATAATTATCCCCTGGTGAGGGTCATCCCGCCCGGCGGCCCCTATTTCAAATGGCCCTGGGAAAAGGTCTATAAAGTCTCGGTGGCCACCCAAACCCTGAACCTGGCCTACGATCCCGACGACCCCGCGGCCAATGCCGGCGGCCAGATTCTGGAGGCGGTCACCAAGGACCAGCTCAACACCGGCCTCACCGGGCAGTTGCGTTACCGCGTCTCCGAACGCAATTTGTACGCGTACTTGTTCGGCGTGAAGCGCCCCATCTCCCATGTCATGGGCTACTTCATCTCCGTGCTCCGGGAACGCATCGCCAATTTTGAAGCGCCCAAGGCTGAGCTTCCCGAGGGCGATGTGGTCGCCGCCAGTGCCGTCATCGGCATTTCCATCAACGACCTGCGCAAGAACCTCCGCGAACTCAATGAGCGAATGGACCAGGAATGTCTTTCCTCCGCCGCCCGCTACGGCATCGTGTTTGACGCCTCGCTCATCACCGGCATTGATCCGCCCACGGAGGTGGAATCCGCCTTGGCCGCCATCAACACCGCGCACAACCAGGTGTCCTCGGACATCAGCCTCGCCCAGGCCGGCGCGGACCAGAAAATCGAGCAATCCAAGCGCGCCGTGGAAATCGAGACCCTCAAGGCCCAGGCCGAAGTCGAACCGCTCCGCCAGCTCACCGCCCAGCTTGCGGACTTGAACGCGCACGGTCCGGGCGCCCTGGACACCTACGTCCGCAACGTCCGGCTGTCCCTCTACAGCCAGGCCCAATCCGTCATCCTGGAGACTAAACCATGAACACCGACACTAATATCGTCTCCCTCGGTCCCGTGGCCTATTTCTTCATCGCCGTCGTCATCACGTTCATCGCCTGCACCATCCTGGTGCCCCTCGTGCTGGGCCTCACCCGCGCGTTCGGCTTGTACACCATTGTCAGCGAAGGCCGGTGCAAGGTATACATGCTCTTTGGCAAGGTCGTCACCGTGATCAACGAACCCGGCCTGCATTTCCTCATCGCCACGCTCGGGCCCAAGGCCATCATCGTCAACTGGCTCGGCCAGTGCCACGACCTCGACCTCCGGCTGGATCAGACCTACCTCCGCAGCCAGCCCGTCAATTCCGAGGAAGGCGCCCCCATGGGCATCGGCATCTGGTACGAGATGTTCATCAGCGACCCGATCGCCTACCTCTTCAAGAACGCCGACCCGCGCGGCTCTCTGGCCGCCAACGTCAGCAACTCCACCGTCCGTTGCCTCAGCAACCTGCCGCTGGATAAGATGCTGGAGAACCGGCACACCATGAGCCAGACCGTGCGCGACGAAGTCTCGCCCAAGTCCAATGAATGGGGCTACCAGCTCGGCTCGGTCTATATTCGCAAAGTCCACTTCCGCGACGCCGGGATGATCGGCCAGATCGAGGCCAAGGTGGTCAACCGCCTGCGCCAGGTCACCTCCGCCATCAAGCAGGCCGGGGCCAACCAGGTCAGCATCATCAGCAGCACCGCCGAACGCCAGGCCGCCATCGAATTCGCCAAGGCCGCCGCCATGCGCCCCCACATCGTCGGCGAAGCGCTCAAGGAAATTTCACAGGACGCCCGGGTCAGCCAGGCCCTCTTTGAGGTGTTGGAAGTGCAGAACATCATCTCCGGCCAGACCCGCATCACCCTCATCCCGCCCAACCGCGACACCCTCAGCGCCATCCTGGCCAGCGAGACCGCCGCGCCAACGGCCGTTCCCCCGGGGGTGAAGACCTGAGCGCTTCCCCGCCCTCGTCACGCCGTAGCTTCAGGCGGATCAATGCCTTAACGCTTCACCGCTTTTCGGCCTCCCCCCGGCCCTTTCCCTCGGGGAGAGAATCTCAGGAATCAGAAATTCGCGCCGGGAACCCCTGAACCGCCAGTTCTCGGGAGATCATATGGAGTGTCCCGCCATCGCGGGATCACCGCTTTTAAACGGAGAGGACACGTCCTCTCGTTGATAAGCATGGTCATCCGCGAGCCCCTGAACCCGCCGCTGACGGGAGATCATATGGAGTGCGGTGGCAATCCCGCTCCGAGCGGGAGCGACACCGCTTTGGCAGGGCACGATCCAGCGCGATCGCCGCTCCGCACTGCCGGCGCACTCCCCAAGGGCATTAGCCGCCAGCCGTCAAAACCCTCTTTGCGCCCTTGCGTTAAAAAGGGTTTACTTGAGCATGATCGCCTCACCTCCCAATCGCATTGTCCCGGCAGATCTGGCTGTAAAACCGGCCCATGGGTTTCATCGCACGCGGGAGCCGGGCGTCCGTAAAATCCACCGCCACCAGCCCGAACTTCTTGGCATAGCCAAACTGCCACTCGAAGTTGTCCAGCAACGACCAGTAGAAAAACCCGCGCACCTCCACCCCGCGTTGCATGGCCCGGTGCAAGGCCGCCAGATTCTCGGTCAAATCGCGTTCCCGGAACGCCTCGTCCGTGGAGGCCGAACCATGTTCCGTCACGTAAATCGGCAGTTTGTATTTGGCCTGCAAGGCCAGCAGGGTGCCTTCCATGCCGGCGGGATCGCGTTCAAACATGTCATCGCAAATCACCCCCATCTTCGCCAGCCGCTCCCGGGAAAAGCCAAAGGTGGGAATCAACGGCCGCGTGTGTTGGTAGCGCACCCGGCCGTAATAATTCACCCCCAGAAACGTGGCGGCGTCCCGTCCGCCGCCGCCCAGAAAACTGCGCAGCACAAAGCGGTTGAAAAGTTCGTGGCTCAGGCCCGCAATGATCCGATCCCACGGCGACCACCCGTGGTAGGCCACAAACGAGGTCCAGTTCTTGGAAAACCCCACCTCCACCGGCCCCTGCTCCGAACCCATTTGCCGCAGCAGCCGGCAGACCTGCACATGCGCCGCCGCCATGTTCCGGATCACCCGGCGATACACGTGAAACCGCCATTTCTGCTCCGGCGGAAACTCGCCGATCAGATACGAGCAGGAGGCGTAGGTGTCCGGCTCATTGAACGTGTTCCACAACCGCACCCGGCCGCGCACCGCCGCCGCCAGCTTCGACACATAATCCACAAACATCCCCACCGTGGCCGGGTTCTGCCAGCCCCCGTTCCCCGTGATCCACAATGGATTGGAAAAATGATGCAGCACCACCATCGGTGTGATCCCCACCGCCCTCAGCCGGTCCAGTTGGTCCACATACCGATCCAACTCCGCCTGGTTGAGCGTGCCGTACGGACCCGCCTGCAACCGCGACCATTCGATCCCCAGCCGGTAGCCCTTCACCCCCATCCGGACCATCCACTCAATGTCCTCCGGGTACCGATGATAACTGTCGCAGGCCGGATGACAGGTGCGGCCGTCGCGTGCCACATGGTGCGTCCATTCATTGGTGATATGGCCTTCCACCTGCGTCGGCGACGTCCCTGTCCCCCACAAAAATTGCGGCGGAAAGCTCAAAACCCGGCCTTTGCCGGCTGCGGACGTGGTGGCCATGCTGATAAAGGCGTCAAACATGGGTTACACCGCCCGCCAACGTCAAGCCTTTCAAACAAAGGATGCGGCCTGAACCGGGGTGGGGACGGCTCGTCCCCATCGTTTGTTTGATAACATTCAAAACGCGGGGACGTCCCCGCCCCGGTTTTCGCGCGTTCTTGAATCGGCCCTGGGCATGAACTGTGGTTCACCACCGGAAATAAAAATCCTCACCCCTGTAGGCCGGGTCCCCTGCCCCGGCGCTACGAGCGCCTCCGCGCGAGCATAATTTCCCCTCCCAAAGCCATTTTCACAGCAGGTGCCTTTGGGTGATTCCCCAACAACTTACGTCGGGATATTTGACAGTTCTTGAGTTTCACTATAAAAATCTGATTCTAAACGACTTAAATGTGCAAACAGGTCGTTAATACGAAGACTTTGTCGGAAAACCTTACAATCCTCTGCCATTCGCCATTCCCTTCCATTCAGGCTCGAAATTCAGAGGTGGTTTTAACATATTTAAAATAAGCTACTTACACACAAATCGTGAAAACTTAATAACATTTTCGTATGTGGCCCATTTATTGCTTGTATGGAAGCAGCTTGTGCAATGGATGCACTCATTGGTGTGCAAATCATGAAGCGGGCTGGTCTGGGCAACAACTATTAACCATTGGTCACAACGACTAACAAACTCGGTAAGAAAAAAAGAACATGAACATCAAATCCCTAATCGTGGGCGCTGTCGCGGCCTCCGCGCTGGTGGCCTCCGCGAATGCCGCCACCGACACCATCAGCCTCCCCGATATCGGTACCTTCGGCGGCTACACGGATGGCAACACGTCCGACACCTTCACCGGCAACGGTTTCCTCGGCATTTATCCACCCGTTCAGGGCACCACCTTCGCCCATCTGTTTGGGCTGGAGTATTATGGCTATGTGTACTCGGAAACCGAACTGCAAGCGTCGCTGGCCGGTTTGTCCGGGGCGCACATTACCTCGGCGAGTCTGAATTTCTCGATTAACAACGGCGCTGGTGGCAATGAAACGGTGGGGGTGACGTCCTTTACCAGCACCGGCACCTTGGGCTACAACTCCTCCGCCCCGAATGATCTCGGCAGCCTCAACGCCAGCGGCATTACCAGCGGAGCCAACTCGATTGATGTCACCAGCCTCGTCCAAGCTGCGGTCACAGCCGATCAGGGCGAGCTTGGCCTCTATCTGACTCCCGAAGGCCCGGCTGACAATAATTACCTGTGGACTTATACCACCGGCAATCCGGATGCGGCGAGCGCTTCCTTGGTCATCAATTACACCGCCGGCGTTCCCGATGGCGGCCTGACTTTGGCCATGCTCGGCATGGCGGTCAGCGGCATGGCTGTCCTGCGCCGGAAGCTCTGATTCCAGAGCCACCGTTTAGTTTTGTTTTCAACCAACCCCCATCGGCCACCCGCCGGTGGGGGTTTTTATTGATTCGTCGGCAAAGCTTACAGTTTCGATAGTTTTTCATAAACAGTTTATGAAAAATCGCTTACGTTAATGAGTTGGGGGTTTATTCTCTAATTTTGTCGGAAAAGTTTACATTCCTCTTCAGAATCGCATCCTGTAATGCAATTGATAAGACAAAATAAGTAAATTAAATTGTTTACCGGCAATCACTTGCGCCTTAACCGCCACACCCCGGTTATTTCATAAAATGTGGCCCGCTTCCTGCTTTTACGATAGATACTTGCAGTCAATTGCCGCAGATCATGCAGCCGGTGTGTAATCATGATGAGGGCTCGGTTTGGGCAAAAGCTGCCATAATCAGTCAACCCGACTCAGTACTCTGTAAGAAAATAAAAAATATGAAAATGTTAAAATCACCGTTAATTCTGCTCGGCATGGCCTCCGCTTGTCTGACCGCCCAAGCGGGCACCCAGGGCGTCAATTCCGCTGCCGCATTGAATGCCAATGATTCGGTGAATTGGGCACAACTGGGCTCGACCTTCACCGTAATCCCTACACCGGTAACTGCTCTATCCGCGGGGGCCTTGGACGTCACGGTTAGTTCCAGCTTGGGTTCCGTGGGACGGCGGGATGAAGGCAACGGTTGGGCGGGCAATTTCACCCCGGGGGATCAACTCCTGTGGAATCAGGACCAATCAGAATCAATCGACATTGCCTTTGCCACCCCAGTCGCCGGAGCCGGGGCCCAGATTCAAGCTGATACCTATGGTCCGTTTAGCGGCACGCTTACCGCTTATGGTGCCGGCTTGTCCGTGCTGGACACCTACAACTTCACCGGAGTTTCCAATGGCGATAATGACGGCAGCGCCATCTTTGCGGGGATGCTATCCAGCACCCCTGACATCTATGGTGTGTCCTTTGAGATGGATGGCGGTGACCTTGCGATTGACACCTTGTTCCTCAACACGACTAACACCACATCAGGCGTTCCCGATGGCGGCCTGACCCTGGCCCTGCTCGGCACCGCGTTCAGCGGCATGGCCGTCCTGCGCCGGAAGCCCTGATTCCGGGACCACCGTTTAGTTTTGGTTTCAATCACCCCCCACCGGGCACCCGCCGATGGGGGGTTCCTTTTGAACAACCACGTCCGGCTGGCCGAATAATCCGTGCGCGGCTGAAACGTTTGCGGCCAAAGAGGGGCCGCTTCAAGCCCGCACGAAAACCGGGGTGGGGACGAGTCGCCCCCACCTCCCCGAACAAGACCGGGGGAGATAGGGACGGCGCGCTGCGCCGTCTCCGCCCGCGTTCCAGCGGGCGGCTGAGCGTGGTGAGGCGTCCGCCGGGCATGGTTCGGTTTCATCCCCTGACGTTCCGCCCGGCGCACGGGTCCGCGACCCGCAGTACTCCCCCGCAAAGCCAACCATGGAAACCGCTTTCCCATCCCCGCCATCGGCCTGCAGCGGCTCATGGTTCCGCGCCCCGGGGGCCGGTGCATCCCGAAGTTGTTGGCGATTTTTTTGCCCCGCAGACCTCGAAATCCACTGCCGCCAGGTTTGTAAGGTTCAAAATTAACGCAAGCCGTTTTAATACAATTTGTTGCAACTAAAATTGGGGATAAAAATAACCAAAAACAACCATAAATAACCAAAATCACAGTTTCGTTTTTTGGACGTCAGTGGGTGCCGCCAACCCGCAGCCTGTCGGCCAAATTGGCGCGCCCGTCCAACCTGACCAGCACCTTCGGGACTTGCGCCCCAAGGGCCGGCTCCGAAATTCCAACTTCCCAATCTCCCTCTCACCAGCTAAAGTATTGCTTCCAACGGCTTGGGCGGCTTCCGGTCGGACGCACGCCCCCGGGGATGAATTTATGGCGTTGATTGTTCAGAAATACGGCGGAACCTCGGTCGGCAACACCGACCGCATCCGGCATGTGGCGGAGCGGGTGGCCCAATACCGCGCCCAAGGCGACCGGGTGGTGGTGGTGGTGTCCGCCATGAGCGGCGTGACCGACGGCCTGATCAAACTGGCCAAGGAGATCGCCGCCCTGCCGAGTGAACGGGAGATGGACATGCTGCTGGCCACCGGCGAACAGCAGACCATCGCCCTGACGGCCATTGCCCTGCACGCCCTGAACGTCCCGGCCGTCTCCCTCACGGGAGCGCAGGCGGGGATCGTCACCGACGGGGTTCATACCAAGGCGAAGATCAACAACATCACGCCCAAGCGGGTGCATGAACTGTTGAATGCCGGCAAGGTGGTCATCGTCGCCGGCTTCCAAGGCGAGACTGCGGACGGCCAGATCACCACCTTGGGCCGGGGCGGTTCAGATTTGACGGCCATCGCCTTGGCCGCCGCGCTCGAGGCGGATTTGTGCCAGATTTACACCGATGTGGACGGCGTCTATACCGCCGATCCGCGCTTGGTGCCCACCGCCCGAAAATTGCCCGAGATTTCCTACGACGAAATGCTCGAACTGGCCAGCCTGGGCGCCAAGGTCATGCAAAGCCGGTCGGTGGAGTTTGCCAAGAAATTTGGCGTGGTCTTTGAAGTCCGGTCCAGTTTAAACGACAATCCAGGAACCATTGTGAAAGAAGAAACCAGAAACATGGAAGACATCGTCGTGCGCGGCGTGGCGCTCGACAAGAATCAGGCCAAGGTCACGCTGGTCGGCGTGCCGGACAAGCCGGGCGTGGCCGCGCGGATTTTCAAGGCCTTGGGGGACGCCGTGGTCAACGTGGACATGATCGTCCAAAACGTCAGCCACGGCAGCGGCGTTCCGGCGACGGACCTGTCCTTCACGGTGGACAAGCCGGATTTGCTCAAGGCGCAGAAAGTGATTGGCGCGCTACAAGCCGATATCGGGTTTAAAGAAGTGCTGGCCAATGAGAACATCGGCAAGCTGTCCATCGTGGGCGTGGGCATGAAATCTCACACCGGGGTGGCCGGGAAAATGTTCGAGGTCCTCGCCCGCGAAGGTGTGAACATCGGGATGATCTCGACCAGTGAGATTAAAATTTCGGTGATCATTGACCTCGCCAAAGGCCAGCAGGCCACGGCGGCGGTGCATCAGGCGTTTATCGGGTAATTGGTGAGGTCGCGCAACGCTTGCCAAACTGACCGAGCGCATCTTGTCACCGCCCCCGAACCAGAACGGGTGGAGGTGGGTTCGGCGCGCTGCGGCGCTCCCGCCCGCGTTCCAGCGGGCGGCCTGAACGTGGTGAGTCGTCCGTCAGGCATTGTTCAGTTTTCTCGCCCGGCGCTCCGACCGGCGACCGGGCCAGCGCGCTACGCAGTCCCCGCACGGGGCAATGTCAGGCTGCGCTCCGGCCAGAGCGTTTGGCCAACTGAATTTGCTTCCCCTCGCCCCCTGTATTTGCTAGAAACAGTTCGTGCTTAAGACTTTTTGGACAATCTTGATCGTCTGGCTCTGCGCTTTGACCGGGTCCGTGCCGGCGGCGGAGACTTATGGGTTGGCGGATGGCACCTCAGTGACCGGCGACATCCTCACCTACAACGGTTCGGGCGTCAAATTTCGCCTGACTGAGGACAAATACAGCGACGTGATCCAATGGACCCAATTCTCCCAGGCCGGCCTGCAAACCTTGGCGAAAAATCCCAAGGTCAGACCCTTGGTCGAACCGTTCATGGAACTCCCGCCGGTGGCAAAAGTTCATTCCACCGATAATATTCAGGTCCGGGACGTCACCCGCTTGGAACGGCCCGCACGGCAATCGCTTCTGGGGGCGTTGGCGGCCTCCTCCGTGGGCAAGTTTTTGTTGTTCCTGATTTACCTGGCCAATCTTTACGCGGCTTTTGAAGTGGCCAACTGCCGGGCCCGGCCGCTGCCCGTGGTGATGGGGCTTTCCGCCGTTCTGCCTTATGTGGGCCCGGCCATTTTTTACTTCCTCCCCACCAACCTCCAAACGGAGCCAACCATGTCCGAGGTCGCGGCGGAAGCTCAGGCCCCGGTTGCCACCGGTGAAAACCCGGCCGCTCCCCAGGCTCCCGCCCTTGCGGAAACCCCGTCACTGGAGGGGATTCAAATCGCGGCCATTTCCGCCGCCGCCAGCCAGGCACCGGCAGACCAAGTCTATAAACGAGGCCAGTTCACGTTTAACCGCCGGTTTGTGGAGACCAAGTTCGCCGGCTTTATCGCCCCCGTTCGGAGCGCGGCCGACCAGAAACTGGATTTTATGGTCAAGCTGCCTCAGGGCGTCTTTCTGGTTCAACGCATCTCCAACGTGGGCATGAATGATGTCCGTTTTGAAGTTCTGCAGGACGGTCAGCCGCAGGAAGTCCTCGCACCCTTCGCCGACATCTTGGAAATAACCATCAAGGCCAAAACCGCTTGAAATATCGCTGCATTTTATTATTGGGTGCGCCGGGGGCCGGCAAGGGCACCCAGGGTAAAATCTTGGGCGTCATTCCTAATTTCTTGCACTGCGCCTGCGGGGATGTTTTTCGTAATTTACGAACCGACAGCCCCCTCGGAAAGGTCTTCTTGGAATATTCCAGCCGGGGCCAGTTGGTTCCAGACGGCCCCACGGTCGAATTGTGGCGTCAGTTCATCGAGGGCAGCATCCAGATCGGACGCTTTCATCCCGCCCAGGACACCCTCGTATTGGATGGCATCCCCCGCAATGTGGCCCAGGCTGAAATGCTCCGCGACGTCATCGAGGTTGTCGGCGTCTTTTACCTCTTTTGCAACAACTTTGACAGCCTCGTCAACCGCATCCAACGCCGGGCCATCAAGGAAAACCGCTTGGACGACGCCAACATCGAAGTCATCCGTCAGCGCCTGCAAACCTATGAGGCGGAAACCAAACCCCTCCTCACCTTTTACGGCCCGGAACTGGTGCATAAGATCGAAGCCGACCAAAGCCCGGCCAAGGTGCTCGGCGATATTTTGCATTACTCGGTTTCCCGTTGACCGGCGGATTATGAATGGCGCCGTGTACGTGCATTTCCACCCGATATGCCCGCCTTAAATATTATCTTCATGGGCACGGCGGAGTTGTCCTGCGCCAGCCTTTCCGCCCTCCTTGCCGACACTCGGTGGCGGGTGGTCGCCGTCGTCACTCAGCCGGACAAACCCAAAGGCCGCAACTTGGCCGCCCACGCTTCGCCGGTCAAAGTCCTCGCCCTTTCGGTGGGCGTCCCGGTATTGCAACCCGCGCGCGCCCGGGATGAGTCCTTCCTGGCCGAACTCCGGCTGTTTCAGCCCGACCTCATCGTCGTGGTCGCGTACGGTCAGATCTTGCCCCAAAGCCTTCTGGACCTGCCCCGCTACGGCTGCCTGAATGTTCACACTTCGCTGCTCCCCAGATATCGCGGGGCCGCCCCCATCCAATGGGCTATTGCCAATGGCGAGCCGGAAACTGGCGTCACCATCATGAAAATGGATGCCGGCTTGGACACTGGCCCCGTCCTGACCCAGGAACGCACCCCGATCACCCCTCTGGACGATGCCGCCACCCTCCACGAACGGCTCGCACGATTGGGCGCGGGTTTGCTCGGGCAAACCATCCCGACATACGTGGAAGGTAAAATCACCCCCCAACCGCAACCGACGGAGGGCGTCACCTATGCGGCCAGAATCAAAAAGGAAGACGGGCGAATCCTCTGGCATCAGCCAGCGGCTCAAATCTGGAACCGCTTGCGTGCCTTTACCCCCTGGCCGGGCGCTTTCACCCAGCACAGCAGCGCCACCGGCCATCTCCTCCTCAAAATCTGGCGGGCCGCTGTGGTTGCGCGTTCCGGTCCGAACGGAGAAATATTATCGGCCGACCGCGACGGCCTCATCGTCGGCTGCGGTCAGGATGCCCTGCAAATCACCGAACTCCAGCGCGAAGGCGGGCGCCGCTTGACCGCCCGGGACTTTCTCGCCGGCCACCCTTTGCGCCCCGGTGACAAATTTGGCTGACGTCCTATATTGAGTCTATGCGCGTGCTCGTGATTGAAGATGACAGCAAGATTGCCACGTTCGTGGTGAACGGCCTGAAGCAAAATGGCTTCGCGGTGGACCACGCTGCCGACGGTGAACAAGGCTTCGCCCTGGCGGGCGTGGTCAGTTACGACACCATCGTGCTCGACCTCATGTTACCCCGGTTGGACGGCCTGTCATTGCTGCGCCAGTTGCGCGAGAAAAAAGTGCTCGCCCCCGTGC
>Ga0182030_10019639_pt1 | contig 12827 bp, 10 predicted proteins | sample 812S3MmetaG_FD_121299 | JGI IMG/M metagenome (GOLD analysis project Ga0182030, IMG submission 121299) | Permafrost microbial communities from Stordalen Mire, Sweden - 812S3M metaG (Illumina Assembly) | ecosystem: Environmental > Terrestrial > Soil > Wetlands > Permafrost | place: Sweden... | reverse complement strand
GTGAGGCAGCGCACGATGAGGCTCGTATTGCCGAACGGCATTCGCCCGACGATGAAGCCTCGGACGGTTTGGGGCTCGCTCATGAACTGAGATTAGACAGGATTAACAAGATTAACAGGATTAGGAAGGCAGACTGAATTTAGACAGGAGAGACATGAATCACATGAAGGGAAACCTTCCTTGACCGCAGGCCTGTTTTTCATGTCCTTCGTGTTCCTCCTGTCAAAATCCTCCCGGCCTTTTCCCTCCCCAATAGTCTCGTTAATTTGGTCCTCCCCTCCCTCCCCGCCTTCAATCCTGTAAATCTTGTTAATCGTGTCTAAAAAATTCCGTTTATTCCGTTATTCCGTCAAAAATCCGGAAACAAAAAGGGCATGACCCGCGAACGAGTCATGCCCCATGCTAAACACCAACCAAACTTAAGCCAGCATCGGCGCTTCGACCGGAGCCGCCACCGTTTCCTCGGCGGCTTGCAGCGCCTTCGTCCAGCTTCCGAAGAAGCGGGCCTTGCAGGCTGCGGCGAAGAGAGCCGGATGCAGATGACGGATTTCTCCGCTGCGCAGATTGGATCCGGCCTCGCGTAGCTGGCGGATTTCCTGTAGCACCACTTCGTGCGTCCAACGGCGGCGGCGGCGGATCGCGCTGTAGTCGATCCCGGCGCATTCGACGGCCGCGCCCCAATTTCCGAAACGGCGGCGGGCGGTGGCGATAAGGGGATTGGCGGTTTCGTCCATTTTCTTGGAACTGAGATCGGCGCCTTCGTCGTTGAGGCGGCGGATTTCAGAAATGATCGAATCGTCGTCCCAAGAGCGGTAACGGTAGATCTCTTCCGGGGCCAAACCGGCCGCGGTCAGGGCGTCCTTCCACGAACCAAAGTGGTTGGGCCGGATCGAGGCGTAGACCATGGGGGCATATTTGCTGAGCATCATGGAGCGGAAGGAGAGATCGACGCCGTCTTTTTCCAGGCGTTTGATGGTCTCGATGATCCGTTCTTTGGACCAATCCCGATATTTCCGAACGGAATCGTAGGGAATTCCGGCGGCTTCGATGGCGGCGCGCCACGTTCCGAAGTAGCGGATGCCGGCGGCCAGGAGTTCCTGGTAGTTCTGGCGCATGTAGTGGGAATAGAGCGGCTTTCCCACTTCCTGCCAGGCGCGGATTTCCTCGGTCACGAGTTGCTCGTTCCAAGTTTTGTTTCGTTGTACATTCATAGTATTATTAGTTTTATTACTAAGTAGGCGATTTTCATGCCACATATGACAATTAATCAAGAAACAACGCCGTTACAGTCGTGTAACGATTACTTTTTCTAATCATGAAATTACGCTATTTCATGCGTAGATGATTGCCATTAGTGTATTTTATGACGCAAGCGACAGCAAGAGCGCCCGAATTTTTTGCGGCGTAAGCAGGCTCATGCATTCCACGGGAGTATCCCGCCAGCAGGTCCGTTTTAGACAGGGGGAACAAAAGAGCGCATGGGTGCGGACAAGAACATGCGCCCCGGAGGGCTTGGTCTTGCGCCAGTCGGTGGCGCCGAAAAGAACCAGCGTGGGGCGGCCCAGGGCTCCGGCGATGTGCGCGGGACCCGAATCGGTGCTGAGGACGGCTTGGGCGCGATCAAGGACCGTGACCAGCGTGCCGATGGTAAGCCTGCCGCGAAGGTCGATGAGCCGCCCCGGCGCTTCCAGCGGAAACCATGGCCCCTCTCCCACGACGACGAACTTGCGTTCCGGCATCGAATCGACCAGCTCCTGATAGTAGCGCCAGGGCCAGAGTTTCGTCCGCCAACGGGAATAGGGGTGGAGCGCGATGTAGGGGCTGAAATCCTTGAGCGCATCGGGTAGCGGCGCGCGGGCGACGAGCTGGAAATCGAGCGGCTGGACGGAAATATCGAGGTGTTCGAGGCAGGTGAGGTAACGCTCGGCGGCGGAGAGAGCCGTATCCTCGATGGTTTCGTTATAGACGGCGTGGGCGCCTTCGCGGGCGGAGAGCAGGCCGAGCCGGCGCGGGCTGGCGGCGGCCCAGGTCATCAGCGCGCTGCGCAGGAGCCCCTGCAGGTCGATCGTCATGTCGTACTTCTCCGCCCGCAGGCGCTTGCCCCAGCGCCAGATTTCCGGGATCCGGGCGGGCGAAGTCCAGCGTTGGCGCGGGTAGAGGATGGTTTGGCGGAGGCAAGGATGGCCGTCGAGGATTTCGCGCAGCGAGTCGTTCACGACCCAGTCGATTTGCGCGGCGGGCCAGCGCCGTTTCAGGCCGGTGAGGACGGGCAGCGCCTGGACGATGTCGCCCAGCGCGCTCGGTTTAATGATGAGGATTTTCACTGGCGGATTTTAGACAGGATTAACACGATTAACACGATTGGAAGGCAGGCTGATTTTAGACATGAGAGACATGACTTACATGAAGGGAAAACCTTCTTTTTCTCAGGTCTGTTTTCATGTCCTTCACGTTCCTCCTGTCAAATTCCCCGGCCTTCTCTGTCTTCCTTGTTCCTCAATAATCCTGTTAATCTTGTTAATCCTGTCTAAAAAAATCCCCTTCATCGGCCCTCATGTTCCTCATGTCAAAATTCCCCTCTGAAATTCCGTTAATTCCGTCAAAAAATCAGATTGGAACGAGCGGCTCCGGCTTCGCGATCCCGAGCCCCAGTTCGTCGAGCAGGCTGCGGTCGGCGTCGACGCCGGGGTTGGACGCCGTCAGCAGCTTGTCGCCGTAGAAGATCGAGTTGGCCCCGGCGAAGAAGCAGAGCGCCTGGCCCTCGCGGCTCAGGAGCGCGCGCCCGGCGGAGAGGCGGACGCGGGCCTTGGGCAGCGCGAGGCGGGTCGTGGCGACGAGCCGCACGAGCTGGAAGATGTCGACCGGCGGCTGGCCCTCCAGCGGCGTGCCGGGCACGGGCATCAGGCAGTTGATCGGCACGCTCTCGGGCGCGGGGTCGAACCCGCAGAGCACCTCCAGCATCTTGAGCCGGTCGAGCTCGGTCTCGCCCATGCCGATGATGCCGCCGCAGCAGACCGACATGCCCGCCGCCTGCACGGAGCGGATCGTGTCGAGCCGGTCCTCGAAGGTGTGGGTGGTGACGATGGCCGGGTAGAACTCGGGGCTGGTGCCGAGGTTGTGGTTGTAGGCGGTGACCCCTGCCTCGCGGAGCTGGCGCGCGGCCTCGGGCGTGAGCCGGCCGAGCGTGACGCAGACCTCCATGCCGAGCTTGGCCACCTCGCGGACGGTCTCCAGCACCGACGCAAACTTGGCGTCGTGCTCGGTGACGCCGCGCCATGCCGCGCCCATGCAGAAGCGGGAGCTGCCGTTGGCCCGGGCGCGCCCGGCGGTCTCCAGGACGCGGGCCAGGGGGGCGAGCGACTCGCGCTCCAGGCCGGTGTCGTAGTGGGAGCTTTGGGAGCAGTAGGCGCAGTCCTCGCTGCACCCGCCGGTCTTGATGCTCATGAGGGTGCAGAGCTGGACCTCGTGCTCGGGCCAGTTGGCGCGGTAGGTTTCCCTCGCCTGCTGGATCAGGTCGAAGAAGGGCAACTCGTAGAGGGCGCGGAGGGAGGTCAGGTCGTGTCGCATGAAGGGGTGACCTTAGCCCGAAAGGGTTCCCTTCGGCAAGTGGAGGGAAACATGCCTGCCCCCTTTTTACGCTTTTATACTTGAGGAAAAGGGGACAGGCAAAATTAACTATCGGCGGGACAAGACTCATCGTAACGGGCTCGTTCGTGAGATTCCATGAGGGGGACGCACCTTTGGAAGGCGGCCACGGCGCAGGCGTGGTCGGCGGCGTTCCAGGATTCGCGGGCGGCTTGGCGGCGGCGGCGCTCGGCGGCATCGAAGGAGATGGCCATGGCGAGCTTGTAGGTCATGACCGGGCTGTTCATGACGGGCGCAGGATGTCGGGGTTGTCGCCGTAGTAGAGCTGGCCCATTGGCTTAGATGAAAGCATCTGGACGGGCGAATGCGATGCAAAACAGAGGGGCAAATTGGTTGGCGCGAAACGGAGTTTCGCGGAGAACAGGTGGCGTTCCCAAATGAAATTTGGGAACGAGGGAGGGGGCAAACCAGTCGGCGCGAAACTCCTGCGGAGGGCAAGTTTCGCGGAGAACAGGTGGCGTTCCCAAGCACGCACGCGTGATACAACTTGGGAACGAGGGGGAAGGCAGCTTCCTGTTCGCGCGAAATGGCTTCGCGCGAACCCGGACAAACTAGTTGTCCGGGCTACCCGAGGAAGGCACCGTCGCAAGGGCCTGCGACGGCTACCTTAGAACTCGCGGCGGAACTCGACGGTGTGGGTGGCGCCTTCGGGGGAGAGGGCGCTGGAGAAGAGGACGAAGCCGGTGACGGGGCAGAGGTCGAATTCGGTTTTCTCATGGCGGTGGAGGAAGGGGCGCAGGGTCTGGCGCGGGAGGTCTTTTGCGCGGGCGAGGGTGATGTGGGGATGGAACGGCCGCAGGTCCGGCTCGAAGCCCGACTGGAAGACGGCGTCCTGGATGCGTTTGTGGAGCGCGAAGAGGTGGGGATGGCCCTTGCCGACTCCGGCCCAGACGATGGCGGGGCGCGCGCCGCCAAAGGCCCCGACGCCCTGGATGGGCAGGAAGAAGGGAGGGACGCGCACGCCGGCAAGCGCGGTCCGCAATTTCGCTTCCTGTTCCGCTTCGACCTGGCCGAGGAAGCTCATGGTGAGGTGCAATTGGTCCTCGGGCAACCAGCGGAGTCCGCTGATTTTGGGGTCGAGGGCGGCGAGCATGAGGCGGGTGGCCGACGGCAATTCGAGTCCGATGAAGAGGCGTTTGGGCACATGGCAATTTAAGCGCGCGTGGTGTCAGCGCGAAACGGAATTTCGCGGGGAGCAGGTGGCGTTCCCAAACATGCACGCGTGATGCATTTGGGAACGAGGAAAAATTCCCTTTAGGTCGCCCTGACAGGGCTTGCTCGTTGTGGATCATATTCCCAGGGCGTTGCCCTGGGCTGGGGTTGGGTCGCCCCGTTGGGGCTATTGAGGAAGCGGCTTACGAGGCGCGGGCGGCGAAGGCTTCGTCGAGGGTGCGGAGGCGGCGGGCGAGGTCGCGCGCGAGGTTGAGGAGGACGATGGCGTATTGGCCGGGCATTTGCCGGAAGAGATGGTGGAGCGTGGCGGCTTTGATTTCGATGGCCCGGACGGGGGTGAGCGCGCGGACGGAGGCGGCGCGCGGCATGGGTTCGACGACGCACATTTCGCCGAAGAAGTTGCCCCGGTGGAGCGTGGCCAGGGTGACGGCGCCCGGGGTGTCGGCGTGTTTGATGATTTCGACGTCGCCTTCGACGAGGATGAAGAGGGAGTGGCCCTCGTCGCCCTCGCGGACGATCCACGCGCCGGGGACGAAGTCGTGGACGATGCCTTCCCGCGCGAGGAGGGTCTGCGCCGGGAGGTCGATTCCCGTGAGGACGGGGATGGCGGCGAGAGCGTTGAAGAGGGCGGGGGTGGAGGCGATCATCGGCGGAAGAGAGAGAGACGAGGAAGACGGGAGCGGAGAAGACAGTTACGGAATTACCAAATTTCCCAAATTAACGGAATTCTTTTGGGGAAGGGTAAAGGCTGGGGAGTTTTGACGGGATTAACAAGATTAACAGGATTGGGAAAAGGCAGGGGAGTTTTGACAGGAGGAACATGAGGGCGGATGAAGGAAGGGAGGGGATTTTTTTGGGGTTCTTTGTGTTCTTTCGCGGCGAAAGGGCTTTATCTTACGGTGCTATGAAAGGCTGGATGCCGACGATGGGCTGGGTGGCCGTGGGGCTCGCGCTGCTGGTGAGTTTCGGCGTGGACTTCGCCAACACGGCGCAGGGCGGGGCGATCGATTTGCGCAATCGGATCACGGGCGCGCGTCTGCTGGAGGGCGGGGCCGACGCCTATCATTACAAGTGGCGCGAGGGCGATCCGCCGGAGTATTGCGACGTCTATAACAATCCGAAGCTGCCGGTGAGCAAGACGACGGCGACGCCCGCGCTGCTGATGCTGCATCTGCCGCTGGCGGCGCTGCCTTACCGGCTCGCGCAATTTCTCTGGCTTTTTTTGCAATGGCTGCTGTTGCTGGGGACGGGCTGGCTGTGGCTGCGCGGGTGCGGGACGCCGCGCCAGCGCCGGCTGGCGGCGCTGTTCGTCGCGGGGTTCACCTACACGGCGGCGTGGCGGCTGCACGCGGAGCGGGGGCAGGCTTATGTGCTGCTGGCTTTTCTTTTCGCGTGCTGGCTGACGGCGACGCTGGACCCGAAGGCACGCACGCGTGCGTGGGGCGGCGGTTTCGCGGCGGGATTAATTGCCGGATTTCTGGTGGCGCTGCGTCCGCCTTTCGTGCTGCTCGTGCCGTTTCTGGCGCTGCATCGGCGGGGTCAACTGGCCGGAGCGGCGGCGGGTCTGCTGCTGGGGTTCGGGCTTCCGCTGCTGATGAACCCGGCGGGTTGGGGCGATTATTTTTCGGCGATGGAGACGCATTCGGAGCTTTATCGCAACGACGTCGATCCGCGGCCCGGCCCGCAGGGTTACCCTCCGGCGATCGAGGGAATTCCGACGGATGTGCTCGGCAATTACGCGGCGATTCCCTACGCCGATTTTTCGGCGCACGCGCTTTTGCGGTGGATCGGTTTCGCGCCGTTTCCCGCGCTGCCGCTGCTTTTCGCGGTGGCGGCGCCGTTCGGCTTTTGGCTGTGGTTGTCGCGCGGGCAACCGGCGGAGCGCCTGCTGCCGGGGCTGGCGGCCTGGTTTTTTCTCACCGATCTTTTCCTGCCCGCCTACCGCGATAGTTACAACGATGTGCTGATCCTCGATGTCGTGTTGCTGGGGATCGTCACGGCGCAGAAATTTCCATCGGGAAAATTCCCGTGGGCGGCGTGGCCCTGCGCGCTGGCGTTGCCGGTGGGCTGGAGCGTCTACGCGTTCGCGCCGGAGCAGGCGTGGGTGATCGATCTGTCGGCGCTTTTGTTCACGCTGGGCGCGATTCTGTTTCTTTTTTTATTCAATAATTGCGCGGGGTCACGCAAGGTTGAGGCCGCATGTTGAATTATATCTGGCTCGGGCTGATCGGCCTCGCGGTGCTGATGGGCGGTTTCCGGGGCAACATTGGGGAGGTGGGCCAGGCGGGGATCGACCGGGCGATTTACGCGGTCTATCCCCTGGGGATCACCCTGCTCGCGGTGATGACGCTTTGGCTCGGCTTGATGCGGCTGGCCGAGAAGGCGGGGCTGGTCCACCGGCTGGGGCTGGCGCTGAAGCCGATCATGGTCTGGCTTTTCCCGGAAGTGCCGCCGGATCACCCGGCGATGGGCGCGATCATTATGAATGTCGCGGCGAATATCCTGGGCCTGAACAACGCCGCGACGCCGCTCGGTCTGCGCGCGATGAACGAGCTGGAGCAACTGAACAAGCGGCCCGGCGTCGCGACGAACGCGATGTGCATGCTGCTGGCGATCAACACGAGTTCCATCACCCTGATTCCGGTGACGGTCATCGCTTTGCTGGCGGCGGCGCACAGCAGGAATCCGACGGTCATCATCGGCACCTCGCTGGCCGCGACGGCGGTGGCGCACGCTTTCGCCATCGGGGCGTGCAAGCTGCTCGAACGAAGTCCGTGGTATCGGCTCGCGCCGGTGGAGCAGGCGGCGGGCGGCGTTCCGCCATCGGAAAACGCCGCCGTCACGAACGCGGCGGCGGAGGGACAGAAAGTGGAGGAGCAAGCCGGGCGGGCCGATGCGTCGCTGCCGTGGGCGCCGGGCTCGAAATGGATTCTGGCGGCGGTGGCGGGACTTTTTCTGGGATTTCTTCTGGGCACGGCATTTCCGGAGATCGCGAGATTCCTGAGGCTGGAGTTCGATGCGCTCGTCCCCTTTTTCGCCAACCCGGAGGCGGCCCGCCAGACGGTTGCGCCCGAGGTAGCGTCGCGCTTTTTCCTGTGGCGGCTGGTCGATGCCCTCTCGCTTCTGGCCATTCCGTGGCTGATTCTTTTTTTCCCGCTCTACGCCGCGCTGCGCCGCATCCCGGTCTATGAGGAGTTCGTGGAGGGGGGCAAGGAGGGTTTCCAAATCTTCCTGCGGATTCTGCCCTACGTCGTGGGAATGCTCGCCGCGGTCGGGATGTTCAGCGCGGCGGGCGGCATGGATCTCATCACCTGGATTTTGAGTCCGGTGACGAATCTTTTCCACTTTCCGCCGGAGTTGGTGCCGCTCGCGGTGATCCGGCCATTCAGTCCGGCGGCGTCGCTGGGGCTGTTGGCGGATTTGATCAAGAACAGCGGGCCCGACAGCCTGATCGCGCTGACGGCGGGGACGCTCTACGGCTGTTCGGAGACGACGTTCTATGTGATCGCGGTTTACTTTGGTTCGGTGGGCGTGCGCAAGACGCGGCACGCGATTCCGGCCGGGCTGGTGGCGGATGTCGTCGGGCCGATCGCGTCGGTGGTGATTTGCCGCGCGGTGTTCGGGTGAGGGGAATGGGACTTATAGGACGAATGGGACTTATGCGACTATCCTATCCGTCCCATACGTCCTATCTCAAATATCCAAATTGCGGACGTTGAGGGCGTTGTCCTCGATGTACTGGCGGCGCGGCTCGACTTCGTCGCCCATGAGGCGCGAGAACATTTCCTCGGCTTCGACGGCGTCGGCGACGTCGACCTTCAACAGGCGGCGCTTGGCCGGGTCCATGGTGGTGATGAAAAGCTCCTTCGCGTCCATTTCGCCCAGGCCCTTGAAGCGGGTGATCTGCACGCCGCGCTTGCCGACTTCCTTGACGGCCTCGAGGATTTCGGGGATGGAAAAGATGGGGCGCTTTTTCTGGCTGTCGCCCTCGCCTTCGAGCAGTTCAAAGAGCGGCTTGTCGGCGGCGCGATATTGGTCGATGGAGAGGCCCTTGCGTTCGAGCTTGTTGAGCAGTTCGGCGACGGCCTTGCTTTCGTGGAGTTCAACATGGATGCAGCGGCGGCGGTTGACGGTGCCGGCGGAGACGGCTGCTTTCGCGGCGGGTTTCTCAAGGATCACGCCATTCGCGCCGTTGGTCTCGGCCTCTTCCACGGGTTCCTCGCCGAAAACGCGCAGGTCGGCGTTCGCCTTGGCGAAGTCGTGAAGCTGGTTGTCGGTCTTGAAATAGTGGACGGTTTCCTGGTTGCCTTCGCGCACTTTCACCAGGTGGCGCGGCAATTCGTGGTTGCGGGGATCGCGCGCCGCGAGATAGTCGCCGAAATCGCCGCCATGCCGGGCGATGGCGCGGGTGAACTTGTCGAGCGATTCGAGCATGTCGAGGATTTCGACGAGCGAGCCGTCGGTGATGATCTTGTTGTCGGAAAGATTTTTGAGCTCGACGTCGTCGCTGCCGAATTTGATCAGCATTTTGTTGAGCTGCGTTTCGCCCTCGACGTATTCCTCGCGCTTCTTGCGCTTGATCTGGAAGAGGGGCGGCTGGGCGATGTAGACGTAGCCCTTCAAAATCAGCTCGGGCATCTGGCGGAAGAAGAAGGTGAGGAGTAGGGTGCGGATGTGCGAGCCGTCGACGTCCGCGTCGGTCATGATGATGATCTTGTGGTAGCGCAGCCGCTCGATGTTGAACGCGGCGTCGCCGCCGTCGCCGATGCCCGTGCCGACCGCGATGATCAGGTTCCGGATTTCGGCGTTCTGGAGGACCTTGTCCAGGCGCGCCTTCTCGACGTTGAGGATCTTGCCCTTGATCGGCAGGATGGCCTGGTTGTGACGGTTGCGGCCCTGCTTGGCCGAACCGCCCGCGGAGTCGCCCTCGACGATGAAGAGTTCGGAATCCTCGGGGTTGCGGCTGGAGCAATCGGCGAGCTTGCCGGGCAGGCCGCCGCCGGAGAGCGCGGTCTTGCGGACGGCTTCGCGGGCGCGGCGGGCCGCTTCGTTGGCGCGGGCGGCGTTGAGCGCCTTGTCGATGATGCGTTTGGCGATGCCCGGGTTGCCGTCGAAGAAGCTCATGAGGCTCTCGTAGGTCGCGGAGGAAACGATGCCCTCCACCTCGGGCGAGAGGAGCTTGACCTTGGTCTGGGACTCGAACTTCGGGTCGGGATGGAGCAGCGAGATGACGGCGACGAGGCCCTCGCGGACGTCGTCGCCCGAGAGCGCCGGGTCCTTCGGCTTGAAAAGATTATTCGCCTTGCCGTACTGGTTGATGGCGCGGGTCAGCGCCGAGCGGAAGCCGGCCAGGTGCGTGCCGCCGTCGGGATTGGTGATGGTGTTGGTGAAGCAGAGAATCTGGTCGGCGATGGAATCGTTGTACTGGAAAACGATGTCGAGCTTCACGGGGCGCGGCGTGCCCTCGACGATGACGGCGGCCTCCTTGACGCGCGAGATGCGCACGGGCTTGGGATGCACCACCTGCTTGTTTTTGCCGAGCTGCTTGACGAATTCCTCGATGCCGTCCTTGTAGAAATAGCGTTCCGGCTCGGTCGTCTCGGTGCGCTCGTCGACGAACGCGATTTCGAGGCCGGGATTGAGGAACGCCAGCTCGCGCAGGCGGCCCACGATGAGTTCCTTCTTGAACTCGATCGTCTCCTTGAAGATTTCGGGGTCGGGCTTGAAGGTGATGAGCGTGCCGGTCGATTTGCTCTTGCCGATGACGTCGAGTTTCTTCGTCGTTTTGCCCCGCTCGAATTCCATGTGGTAGACCTTGCCGTCGCGGGAGACCTCGACCTCGAACCATTCGGCGACCGCGTTGACGCACTTCGCGCCGACGCCGTGGGTGCCCCCGGAAAAGATGTAGCCGCCCTGGCCGTATTTGCCGCCGGAATGAAGCGTGGTGAGGACCATCTCGACGCCGGGAATCTTGTACTGCGGGTGCAGATCGACGGGGATGCCGCGGCCTTCGTCGCGGATGGAGATGGAGCCGTCGACGTGGACGGTGACTTCGATTTTCTTGCCGTAACCGGCGAGATGCTCGTCGATGGAGTTGTCGAGCACCTCGGAGATGCAGTGGTGCAGCGCCCGCTCGTCGGTGCCGCCGATGTACATGCCGGGCTTCTTGCGGACGGCTTCCAGGCCCTCCAACTTGCCTAATTTCGAGGCGTCGTAACTGCCCTCGCTGACGCTGGAATCGAATTGAAGAACTTCGTCGCCGCCTTCGGAAGAGGCGGCTTTTTTGGGGTCTGCCATAAGCAGATAATCCTAGCGGAAAAGCCTAATCTTTCACAACAAGTAATGCGGTTATTTTGGGGCTGATTTTTGGACAGGATTAACAAGATTAACGGGATTGAAGGCAGGCTGAATTTAGACATGAGGAACATGAAGGACATGAAGGGACGGAATCCTGAATTTCATTCTTCTGGGTTGGGATCGAATACCTTTATCAAAATCATGTTAATCTTGTTAATCCTGTCCAAAAAATTCCCCTGCCTTCCTCATGTCCTTCATGTTCCTCATGTCTAAAAGACGTCTTCACCGCAGGCGGTTCCAGGCGTCGGTGGCGTAGCGGTCGCGTTCGAGATCGGCGGCGCGGGCCGATTCGGCGGCGGTGAGGTCGTCGGGGCTTATGGCGAGTTTCAGCCGGGCGGCGAAGGCTGGCGCGAAGGCGCGGCGGAGATCGGCGTTTCGGGCGGGGTCGGGCAAGAGAACGCTGCCCTGGTGGAGCATGCCCTCGCGCGTGCGGCGCTGGGCGGCGCCGCTGAGTTTGCGCTCGCCGGCGACGATGTCGAACCGGACGGGTTTCGCGAAGCAGGCGTCCGATTCGACGGCGCGCGCGGCGGAGGTGAGGTCGCTTTCGATTCCGCAGGCGGCGAGGGCGGCCTGAACGCCGTTGTGGATGGTGCGGTAGCTTTCCGGCGCGGAGAGTTCCATCCAGGGATGGGCGCGGGGCAGGACAAGGGTGTAGGTGACGTCGCGGGCGTGATCGACGAGGCCGCCGCCGGTGTAGCGGCGGATAAAGGGCCGTTCCCCGGCGAGCGCGGCGGGCTGGAAGTAGCCGAGGCTGAGCGCCGGGACGCTCCATTCGTAGATGCGCAGGACGGGTTCGCGCACCTCGCGCAGGAGGGCTTCGTCGATGGCCATGTTGCGGGCCGGGGAGGCCGGGCCGTGGATGAGGAGGCGCCAGGGGAGCATGGGGGATAACAGGACTTATGGGACGGATGGGACTGATGGGACCGTCGCGCGGCGCGCGACGGCTACCTTCCGATTTGGTTATTTGGTAATTCCGTTAATTCCGTTAATTCCGTAAATTCCGTCAAAATTCCGAGCGCTATTTGAAGATGCTTTCGATTTTGTCCTTGGCTTTGTCGAGGATCGAATCCTTCGGCTTGACCGGTTCGGCGCCGATGCGGACGAGGAAGGGGAGGGCGACTTTCCAGGCTTCCTTGTCCTCGGTCGGGTTGTAGGTCCTGCTTTTGGGGTTGGACCAACCGGAATCGGCGGCGATGAACCAGGCTTCGCAGTCGTTGCCGGCCTCTTTCATCCGCTGCTGGAAGGCGAGGACATTGTCGTGCGTGATGACGGGATCGTTCTGGGGATAGACCGCGCAAAGGGGCGCGGCGAATTTTCCGATCAGGTGGTCGCGGGTTTCGACCGGGCCATAGAAGGTGATGGCGCCGTCGAGGGTCTTGTTTTCACGCGCGGCCTGAAAGACGTAGGTCGCCCCGGCGCCCCAACCCATGGCGACGACATGATCGACGCGAAATTTCGGGCTTTCATGGAAGAACCGGATGCCGGCGCCGACGGTCTTCATGACGGTCTCCGCGTTCAGGTTCGCGATTAAATTCGCGAGGTCGCCGGGGTCGGTCGTTTGTTTGCCGTTATAAATATCGACGGCGGCGACGAGGTAGCCGAGGGCGGCGAGGCGATCCGCCTCGGCCTTGGTGAAGGCGTCCAGGCCGTAG
>Ga0182030_10019638_pt1 | contig 12827 bp, 13 predicted proteins | sample 812S3MmetaG_FD_121299 | JGI IMG/M metagenome (GOLD analysis project Ga0182030, IMG submission 121299) | Permafrost microbial communities from Stordalen Mire, Sweden - 812S3M metaG (Illumina Assembly) | ecosystem: Environmental > Terrestrial > Soil > Wetlands > Permafrost | place: Sweden... | reverse complement strand
CGCTGATCCACCCCTACAACGACCCGCGGATAATTGTCGGGCAGGGCACCGCGGCCCTGGAATTCCTGGAGGATGTTCCCGATCTCGACGTCATCCTCTGCCCGGTCGGCGGCGGCGGCCTCCTCTCCGGGACCGCAATCGCCGCCAGGGGCGTGAAGCCCGGCATCAAGGTGCTTGCCGGCGAGCCGGAGGGCGCGGCGGATGCCAGCCTTTCCTTCTCTTTGGGCGAGCGACGTCCGGTGGAGCATCCGGCGAGCATAGCCGACGGGCTTCTTGCGTTCGTCGGCGATCTGACGTTCCCGATCATCCGGCGCCAGGTGGACGGAATCGCCGTCGTTTCGGAGGAAGCGATAGTTGCGGCGGTGCGCCAGCTGCTGGAGGTCCTCAAGATAGCGGTCGAGCCGTCGGGGGCCGTCGCCTACGCGGCGGTTGCGGAAAAAAGGGTGGGGATCGCGGGCAAGCGGGTGGGGATCATCCTTTCGGGAGGCAATCTGGACCTCGACCGCGCACCCTGGGCGAAACCCGTCCCGTGATCGGGCGCCCGCTCCGCGAATTCAGGTCCCGGCCGCCTCGCGGACAAGCGCCGCGATGGGTTCCGGCAGGTCGAGTCCGAGCGCGAGCTCATGGGCGCGAGGGCTCATCTTGCGCCAGGTCTTCCGGAGGATGTCGATGAACTTGTCACGGGTGTATTCCGCATGCTGCTCCGCGAAGGCCTCGATCTCGTTCTCGAGGAATACGAGCACGGCCGCATCCTCTAGGGCCTGCGAGCCGGGGTTCGTCTTGAGCTCCGTCTTGGCCACCCAGGCCGCGGCGTTCCCTGCCTCCTCCGCGGGCACTCCGGCGGAGAGCATGAGCTGGCGGGCCCTTTCCGCCTGCTTTCCATATAGGGAGCGGCGCCACAGGAGGTAACCGGACCTGCCGGCCGGGAAGGAGCCGCGGGGGACCGACCAGCGCTCAAGGTGCTGGCATCGCGCCGCGAGCCGGAGGATGGGCTCCGCCCCGGGGGCGATCCGGAGCAACCATCTCTCCATGCGGTCCGCGTAGACGAGCTCTGCCGGGCGGCCGTCCGGCGCCCTGCCCGGGTCGGCCGAATGGGCCGAGTCAACCAGGGTCCGGGCGCGTTCGTAGGCGTCCATGTCTCTACGGGGACTTCTCAGCCAATATTTTGCGGGCGGCAACGGCGTCCTCGTCGGCGACCTGCACGCGAATCCCGCCGACGATGGGCGGGTACGAGACCGTCAGCGCGTCGGGGAGGTATGCCGAAACCCCGCAGTCGGCCAGCAGCGAGCGCAGGACCTCGGCCTGTTCAGCGCTGGCGCATTCGGCGACGGTCGTCATGGCACGGCTCGGCCGCGGCCGCTCCTAGTACACCCTTTCCTCAAGGAGCGCGAGCAGCTCGTCGTCGCCGATGCGCCTCTGCTTCATTGAATCGCGCTCGCGCAGCGTGAACGTTCCGTCCTTCTCGATGGTTTCGAAGTCGATCGTGACGCACCACGGCGTCCCGATCTCGTCCTGCCGGCGATACCGCCGGCCGATGGCCCCGGACTCGTCGTAGAAGACCGCGTACTTGCGCTGGAGCCTCTTGTACAGCGCCCGGGCGCGCGCGACGAGCTCGGGCTTGTTCTTCAGGAGCGGGAGGACCGCAACCTTGACCGGCGCGATCCGCGGGCTCAGGCGGAGCACGGTGCGCTTTTCGCTGGAGCCCTTGTCGTCCTTCACCTCCTCCTCGGCATACCCCGCGCACAGCACCGCGAGAACGATGCGGTCGACGCCGACGGCGGGCTCGATCACATGGGGTATGAATTTCCTCTTTGTCGCCTCGTCAAAGATGACCTGCGGGACGCCGCTGAACTTCTCGTGCTGTTTCAGGTCGTAGTCGCCGCGCGCGGCGATGCCCCAGAGCTCCTGCACCCCGAACGGAAACCGGAACATGATGTCGGTCGTGCCCCTCGAGTAGAACGCGAGCTTCTCCTTCGGGTGGTTGTATTCGGAGAGGAGGGCCTGCGGCAGCCCGATCGAGAGGAGCCAGTCCCTGCACCAGTCTATCCATTCGCGGTGGCACTTCGCCCAGTCCGCGTCCTCATGGATGAAGTACTCCATCTCCATCTGCTCGAACTCCCTTGAGCGGAAGATGAAGTTGCGCGGCGTGATCTCGTTGCGGAACGACCGGCCGATCTGCGCGATCCCGAAGGGGAGCTTCACGCGGCCCGTGTCGACGACGGACTTGAAATCGGCGAACATTCCCTGGGCTGTCTCGGGCCGGAGGTAAGCGACCGACGAGGCGTCTGTCATCGCCCCCACGTTCGTCTGGAACATCATGTTGAAAGAGCGGGGCGCGGTCAGGCTGCCGGGCTCGCCCGTCGCCGGGGAGGGGATGAGGGGGATCTCCCCGGGCTCCGCCTCGGTCATGTCGCGGATCCTGAGGGGCTCGAGCTTTCCCTGGACGGCCTTCTTGCGCTTGAGGGTCTCGGCGGCCTCGGTGAGCTCCTCGGCCGTGCGCTCGCTCTCCAGCGCGCTCACGTAGCCCACGGAGCGCCCGTCGACAACGACCTGCGCGAAGAAGAGCTGGTCCGCCCGGTACCGCTGCTTGCTCGCCTTGCAGTCGACGAGGGGGTCGGTGAATCCCGCGACGTGCCCCGAGGCCTCCCAGACCCTCGGGTGCATGATGATCGAAGTCTCGATTCCGACGATGTCGTCCCTGCGTCGCACCATGTCGCTCCACCAGCAGTCGCGGATGTTCTTCTTCAGCTCGGCGCCCAGGGGGCCGTAGTCGAAGAAGCCGTTTATCCCCCCGTAGATTTCGGAGGACTGGAAGATGAACACGCGGCGCTTGCACAGGGCCACGAGCGTTTCCATCGATACTTCGGCGGGGGCTGTTTCAGGCATGGCCACCCAGACATACCCGTCCGGGCCGGGTCCGGTCAATTCCCGGCTTGGTCCGGGCCGTGGCGCCGGGCGGCCCGCGTCGTCAGCCGAGGAGCGCGGCAAGGCCGGCGCGCATGCTGTGCGGGAGGACGTCGTAGTGGTCGCGCCCGGGGAACCGCTCGGAATCGACGCGAAGGCCGTCGAAGGGCCGGTCCCGAAGCTGCCTCTCCAGCAGCCCGAGGTCCGCGGCCATCGAGGGCGTGTCGTCGCCGCCCGCGCAGAGGTAGAGATGGCCCCGGAGGACCGGCTGGCGGTCGCGCAGCCTCGAGGCGAGGCCGAGGATGCTGCGCCCGTCCCACCAGATCGACGGCGCGCTCGCAAGCGCCAGGTCAAAGAAGGGGCGTTCCTGGAACAGGGCGTGGAGGGCCAGGAGAGAGCCGAGCGAATGGCCGGCGATCGCGCGCCCCTCCGCGCGCAGGGGAAGGCGCCGGGCCAGCTCGGGCCAGAGCGTGCCGGTCAGATAGGCCAGAAAACGGTCCCCGCCGCCGCTCTCCGGCTCATCCGGCGAGGCGGTCGGGGTGTAGTCGCGCCCCCGGAAATTGCCTGGCTTCCCGAATCCGGTGCCGTACCCGACACCGACGACGGCCGTCGGCGGGATCCGTCCCTCGTGACCGAGGGAGCGCGCCGCCTTCGCCGCCGCGTCGAACATGTAGTCCCCGTCCATGACCAGGACGGCCGCCAATGGCCCCGGGCGGGGCCTGGCGTTGGGCGCATCGATGTATATAGTGTAGTTGGTGCCCGTCTCCGCGGAATGGGACACAAACGCGGGCTTCGTCCTGGTGATCCTCGGGGTCATTGGCGCGTCACGCGGGATCGACCTCGACGTCGACGGCCTCCCGCTGCAGGCGGCGCTCGCGGCGGGTGGCCCCCTCGATGTCGGGGAGGAACCAGGCGAACAGGCCGATCAGCGGCAGAAAGCCGCACACCTCGAAGACGAACCGGATGCTTGTCAGGTCGGCAAGCCTGCCCAGGACCGCGGACGCTATGCCGCCCATCCCGAAGGCGACGCCGAAGAAGAGCCCCGCGATCATGCCGACCCTTCCCGGAACCAGCTCCTGGCCGTAGACGATGATCGCCGAGAATGCGGAAGCAAGGATGACGCCGATGACGACGGTGAGAAGCACCGTCGCCACCAGGCCGACGTGGGGCAGGAGCAGGGAAAACGGCGCGACGCCGAGGATCGAGGCCCAGATGACATACTTCCGGCCGAACCGGTCGCCGACGGGGCCGCCGAGGATGGTACCCGCCGCAACGGACGCGAGGAACACGAACAGGAGGTATTGCGCGCCCTGGATCGAGAGATTGAACCGGTGGATGAGGTAGAACGTGTAGTAGTTCGTGAGGCTCACCAGGTAGAAGTACTTCGAGAAGATGAGAAGGATCAGTATCGAGAGCGTCAGGAGCACCTTGCGCCCGGGCAGCGCCGAGGCGGCATGCACGGAAGTGTGCTTCCTGAAGGCGGCGAGATTGTGGCTGTACCAGCCCCCGACCCTGGCGAGCAGCACGATCCCGGCGAGCGCCAGGACGGTGAACCAAAGCAAGGAGGACTGGCCGTTTGGAACGATGATGAGCGCCGCAAGAAGGGGCCCGAGCGAGGTTCCGAAATTTCCGCCGAGCTGGAAGACGGCCTGCGCGAATCCGTGCCTGTGGCCCGCCGCCATGTGCGCCACGCGCGAGGCCTCGGGGTGGAATATCGCCGAACCCATGCCGACAAGCATGGAGGAAACGAGGATCGCGTGGTAGCTTCCGGCGCGGGACAGGCAGACGAGCCCGGCGAGGGTGAAGGTCATTCCCGCCGCGAGGGAGTAGGGCCACGGCCTCTTGTCAGTGTGAAAGCCGATGAGCGGCTGGAGAATGGACGCCGTCAGCTGGAAGCACAGCGTGATCAGCCCGATCTGGGTGAACGTGAGTTTGAAGGAGGCCTTCAGGATGGGGTAAATCGCGGGCAGGATCGACTGGAGCGTGTCGTTGATCAGGTGGGAGGCGCTGAGCGCGACCAGTATGGCCGCCACCGTCTTCCGGGTGCCGGGATTGTCGGCCGGAGCCGGTCCTTGGTCGTTTTGCACCGGACCTAGCTATCGCGGATTCCGCGATCCGCAACTCCGACCGTCAGCCTGCGGCGGGCAGGGTCCTTCCGATGACGGGGGGCCGGGTGAGGCCGCAGCGCCGGGCGAATCGGGCGGACTCCGCGCGTGTGCGGAGCCCGAGCTTTCGCATGATGTTGAACCGGTGCTTCTCGACCGTCTCTGGCGAAAGCTTGAGATGCGTCGCGATCTCGGCGTCGGAAAGGGGCTCCCCGACCAGGCTCAGGATCGTCTGCTCGCGGTCCGTGAGAACCTTGTCGAACGCGAACGGGTTGCGGCTGTGCGCGCGCCTCGCCTCCGTGAACCGCGCGGGAAAATAGGTCGAACCCCCCTCGATCGCCGTGATCGCCAGGCTCAGCTCGGCGACCGTGTTCGTGGACTTGTCGATGAAGCCCTGGACGGCGGCGCGCTCGATTCGGCAGAGGTTGTATTCGTCGAAATAGGATGAGATCACGAGGGTCCTGATCAGCGCCCGCTTGCGGCGGATCGAGCGCAGGACATCGAGGCCGTCCATGTCGGGAAGGTGGATGTCGAGTATCAGGAGGTCGGGAAGCGCAGCCGGAATGACCACGAGGGCCTCGCGACCGGTGCCGGCCTCGCCCACGACCTCGTGCCCGAGGACCGCCGTGCACGCTTTCCTCAGCACATCCCTGAAAAGTCGCTCGTCCTCGACAATGGCGATCTTCATTTGGCGATTGTTTTTGGGATGCCGGCCGCCATGGGAAGCGCTCCCGCTACCGGGAAGCCGGTAGCGGCATCTCAGTACGCATAGAACATTTCCTGAAGCAAGCGCGGGTCCTGTGTCCGCGCGAGCCCGAGCATGAGGAGGATCCTCGCCTTCTGAGGATTGAGCTCGTCCGACGCGATGAATCCAAGCCGGTCGTCGTCCATCTCGACGTTTCGCTCGACTATTCCGCCGCCGGTTCGCGAGCTCCGGACGACGGCAAGCCCGGCCCGCGAGGCCGCGGCGGCGGCGGCGAGCGCCCGGGCGCCCATGTTGCCGTTGCCGACGCCGGCGATCACAAGGCCGCGGGCACCTGCGCGGACCGAGGCGTCGATCAGCTCGCGGCCCATTCCCGAGTGGGCGTAGATGATGTCGACGCGGGGAAGCGGCCTCCCGCTCGGAATCGCGAGGCCGCTGGCCGCCGTGTGGAGGCGCAGGGGCACGCCGTAGAAGTGGATCCTCCCGGAGCTCACGAGCCCCGCTAGGCCGCGGTGCGTGCTCTTGAAGGTCCCTACCTGCGTCGTGTTGGTCTTCGCGACCTCGCGGGCGAAATGGATCTCGTCGTTCGCGACGACGAGCACCCCCCGGCCCGCCGACGCCGGGTGCGCCGCCGTGGCGACGGCATTATAGAGGTTCATCGGGCCGTCCGCGCTCATGGCGGTGGCCGGCCTCATCGCGCCGACAAGCACGGCCGGCTTGGCGCTCCGCACGACGAGGTTGAGGAAGTACGCCGTCTCCTCCATCGTGTCCGTGCCGTGCGTGATCACGACGCCGGCGACCGCCGGATCGCTGAGCGCGGACTGGGTCCTCTGGGCCAGGGTGCGCCAGACGCGCTCGCCCATGTCCTGGCTGCCGATGCTGGCGACCTCTGCCGCGTCGAGCCGGGCGAGCGAATCGACGCCAGGCGCCGCGGCGAGGAGGGACTTTATCGAGAAGAGCCCTGGCCGGTATTCGCGGCTCGAGCGGGACGGCTGTGCGCCGGAGATCGTCCCTCCGGTGGCCAGGATCGTGACCCGCGGCAGGCCGGGGGACGATTCGGGTGGGCGTCGGCGGGCCATGCGCCGACAATGACACGCGAAGGCCCCGTGTCTAGCCGGCCGCGGCTTGACCCTTTGGGGCGTTTGCTGCGTGTTGCAGCAGGATGGCCCCCACGCTCCTCGTCCTCGCCGCCGGAATGGGCTCCCGCTATGGCGGGTTGAAGCAGCTCGAATCCGTGGGGCCGTCCGGGGAGACGATCCTCGACTACGGGGTCTACGACGCGATTCGCTCCGGGTTCGGGCGGGCGGTCTTCGTCATCCGCAGGGAGTTTGAGGATGCCTTCCGCTCCTCGGTGACCCCAAGGTATTCCGGGCGGATTGGCGTCGACTTCGTCCTGCAGTCGGCGGCTGACATTCCGGACGGGTGCTCCGTCGCCGGGAGGGAGAAGCCCCTGGGCACGGGCCACGCGGTCTGGTGCGCCCGTTCGGCGATCGCCGGGCCGTTCGCCGTCGTCAACGCCGACGACTTTTACGGGGCGGGCTCGTATTCGCGCCTTGCCGGCTTCCTTGCGGCCGCGGAAGGCCCGGGCTATGCCATCGTGGGATTCCGCCTGGCAAACACGCTCTCCGAATCCGGGGCCGTCTCGCGCGGCGTCTGCCGCGAGCAGGGGGGGCGGCTCGTATCGATCACGGAGGAGAGGGCGATCACCGGCGCCGACGTCGGCCCGGGCCGCAGGTTTTCCGGAACGGAAATCGTCTCGATGAACTTCTGGGGCTTCACGCCAAGCGTCTTCTCCGGCCTCGAGTCCGGGCTCCGCACATTCCTGGCCGAAAGGGGATCGGATCCCGCGGCTGAGTTCTACCTGCCCGCCGCGGTCTCCGGGCTCATCGGGACGGGCGCGGCCTCGGTGGAGGTGCTTGCCTGCGAGGAAACCTGGTTCGGGATCACCCACCGGGGGGACCGCCCCAGGGCGGAGGCGGAGATCGGCGCTCTTGTGCGCAGGGGCGCATACCCGGCCAAGCTATTCGGCTGAGCGAGCAAGGAGCAGGCGGACGCCCTCGATCGGGGGCTCCGTCACCCGTGCGAGCGGGAAGGGCGCCTTCGAGGACAGGGCCTGGTACGCAAAGGGATGGTTCAGGATGTGCCCGCTCACGCCGGCGCGGAACGGCTCGGGGCGTTTTCCCGGGAACAGCTGGTCCGTGACGGACACGGCCAGCCTGAGCAGCTCCCAGACGGATTCCGAGACGGCCCTGCCCGCGGCCGCGTCGCCCTCGCCCGCAAGGCGCAGGACATCGGGCGCCAGGACGGCGACCCCCGTGTTTGAGGAAGGGTCGCGGTAGAAGAAGTCCGCCACGGCCGCGGCCGTCGATTGGCCCGTGTGCCTCCTGACGATCGGGCCGAGCCCGGACGGGGGCGCCCAGCCCTGCAGCTCCATCAGCGCGCGTGCGACCGCCCGCCGCCCGAGGTCGTAGCCGCTTCCCTCGTCCCCGAACCGCCAGCCCATGCCTCCGGCGTAATGGGCGGCCCCGTCCGGCGTCCTCGCCGCGATGAACGACCCGGTCCCCGCATGGAGCACCACGCCAGGCGAGCCCCGCGTCGCGAGCTCCAGGACGGGGAGCGAATCATCGACGGCGGAGGCCTTGCCGAATCCGGTGAGCCCCTCGCAGAACTCCTTCCAGAATGCCGGGCTGCCGGCCATGCAGAGCAGCGTGGCCGAAACCGCCCCGGCCCGGTGGCCCGCCCGGACGGCCCCGAGGGCGCCGGACGCGATCTCCCGAGCGCGGGCCTTGCCGACGAGGCTTGGGCTGCAGCCGGGACCGGTGTGCCGGGCCGCGACCGCTCCCGACGGGTCGACAAGGATGCACTCGGTCTTTGTCCCACCCCCGTCGACGCCGATCTTCCAGGCCATTGGGGTCAGGCGAGCTGGCGGCTCAGGCGGCCCTTGTAGCGCGACGCGAGCTCCCGGTTTTGCTCGACGGCGCCCGGAATGTTCTGGCTGCGGAGGACGGGCAGGGGATGCCCGTTCGACTTGAGCCACTCGACCACGGAAAGCATGAGCCCGTTGAGGATGGAGCACCCGACGATCGTCGAGGTGGGGCCGGCGCTCACCCCGTCGCCGATGTCGACGACCGCGTCACCGGGGACCCCGCCGTTGTCCAGGACGTGGTCGGCGACCTCGAAGAGCCTCTTTCCGGAGGGGTGCTGGGATGCGGCGGCCTTCGACATGGCGACGCAGGTGAGGGCCGCCACCGTCAGGCCCTTCGCCTTTGCATAAAGCGCGACCTCGATCGGCGAGGCGTTCTTTCCCGAGTTTGAGACGACAATCACGGTCTCCCCGGGGTCCATCCGGTACTGGCGGTCGTATCGCGCCGCCAGGATCCCGCCGTACCCGGGCAGGTTCTCGGCGAACCCGGCCGTGGGGTCGACTATCCCCGTCACGCAGACGAGCCCGCCGGCGCGGCCTATGATTTCCCGGGAAATGATCTCGCTGTGCCCGCTCCCGAAGGTGTGGACGACGCCGCCCCCGGCGATCGACCGGCCGATGATGGGCGCAAGGTGCGCGATCACCGGCGCGTTGGCCTCCCTTGCCCGCGCAAGGAGCGCGCCCGCCCGGTCGTGGTAGCTGTCGGAGAGTGAGGTCATTGGAAACGATTCAGTGCGCCGCGGGGCGGGCGGCCGCCCACCGCCCGTAGATCCCGCACGGGAGCACGCTGCCGTCGCGCTGGACCGGCAGGCCGACCTCCCCGGCGGAGATCTCCCCGGGCACGCCGTCGAGCAGGCGGCCCAGCAGGTTGGCGACCACGGTCGGCGAAAGCCGCGCGGTGTAGGCATTTATCAGGAAGAAGAGCGGCGTCTCCGAAAGGAGCGCACGGCATTCGAGGAGGAGATCCCAGAGATGGTCCTCGAGGCGCCACAACTCCCCGGTGCTGCCGCGTCCGAAGGTCGGGGGGTCCATTATGATCGCGTCGTAGCGGCGGCCGCGCTTGACCTCCCTGCGGACGAACTTGAGGCAGTCGTCCGCGATGAAGCGAATGGGGGAGTCGGCGAGCCCGCTGAGCGCCGCGTTATCCCTGCACCATTTGACCATCCCCTCGGCCGCGTCGACGTGGCACACCGAGGCGCCCGCCGCGGCCGCCGCGCAGGTCGCGGCGCCCGTGTAGCCGAACAGGTTGAGAACGCTCGCCTTCCGCCCGGCCGCGCGAAGGGTCGAGTCGATCCAGTCCCAGTTGACGGCCTGCTCCGGGAACAGCCCCGTATGCTTGAAGGAGGTCGGCCGAATCTTGAACACGAGGCCCAGGGCGTCGTAGCGGATCTCCCAGTGCTCGGGCAGCGGCCTTCGGAATTCCCAGCGGCCGCCGCCGGCCTCGCTCCGGTGGTAGAATCCGTCCCAGTGCTCCCAGCGCGCGCCCGCCTCGGCCCCCTGCCTCGGCCAGAGGACCTGGGGATCGGGCCTGACGAGCGTGTAGGGTCCCCACCGCTCCTGCTTCATCCCGTCACCGCAGTCGATGAGCTGGTAGTCGCGCCAGCGGTCGGCGACAAGGAGCGGCGGTCGTTGCACTGCGAGAGGCATCGGGTCGGGTTCGCCCCGAGGCAATCGGCCGGCGCCCCCCGTGTAAAGACGCGAGCGAGGCCGCACGACGCCTCCGAATCAAACGGGAGAAATATTGAACTCTGCGTTGGACATGCTGTCGCACAGTAATTCCAGTCTCGATTCCACATCGAAGTTAGGATACTACAGCCGCTCTTGAGCCACCGAAAGACAACCGCCGCCCTGCTCAGGCCCATCGTGTGCCTGGCCGCATTCTGCGCGGTCCGCCTTGCCGCAGACGTCGTCGAGACCACGGACGGCTCCCGGATCGTGGGAAAGGTCACGAGCATCCACGGCGGTGTCGTCACCATCAAGACAGAGTATGCGGGCGAATTGAGCGTGAAGCAGGACCTCGTGACCTCGATAACGACCGTCAACCCGGTGGCGGTTAAGACCAAGGGCGGAACCCGGTTCGTCGGGATCGTGGCTCCGTCGCCGGCGGGCGGCCTGAGGATCACGAACCCGACCGGCTCGATGGACACCCCCGTCGCGAAGATCGTTGAGTCGTGGGCGCCCGGAGAGGAGGACCCCGATGTCGTCGCGCTGCAGCGCAAATGGAGCTACGAGATCGGCGTCGACATCAACGGGCGCACCGGCACGGAGACCCAGACGGGCACGGCGCTCGCGTACCGCGCAAAGCTCGTGGGCCCCGACGACACGTTCCAGTACTATGCGAACTACAACCGGCAGGAGGCCAACAGCCTGGTCTCGGCCGACCAGCTGAAGGTCGGAGTCGACTACGCCGACAACTTCACGTCGCTCACGTCATGGTATGTGCGCGACGAGGGCGGATTCGACCGGGTGAACGACATCACCTTCTACGAAGTCGCGGCCTCAGGCTACGGCTACGATTTCATCAAGAACGGCGACAACGAGGTGCTCACCGGACGTGCGGGGCTTTCGTACCGCTATGACCAATACTCCACCACGGACAGCTCCCTGAGCACGATCGGCGGCGACTTCGAGCTCGCCTACGCCAAGAAGCTCGGGAAGGCGCAGCTGAACGACACGCTCGAGTTCGTGCCTTCGTTCCAGGACATCGACAATTACATCGTCAACCACGAGTTCTCCTACGAGATCCCGCTCACCAAGGCCCGCTGGAAGCTCAAGATCGGCGTGACAAACACCTTCAACAGCAAACCGGTCGACAACGTGGACAGCTTCGAGACGATGTATTTCACCCGGCTCGTGCTGGCATGGGGCAAGGCGCCCGCGCCCTGAGGCGCGTCACGTCCCGTACAGGCGGTCCCCGAAGTCGCCGAGTCCGGGAAGGATGTACTTGCGGTCATTGAGCGCCCGGTCGAGGACGGCCACATGGACCGAGACCTCGGAATGGTGCCTCGCCACCTCGGCCACCCCCTCGGGGGCGGCTATGATGCAGACGAGCCTGGGCGCGACGGCTCCGTTCTGCTTCACCACGCCGAGCGCCTTTGAAGCCGAGCCCCCGGTGGCGAGCATCGGGTCGACGACGAAGACGCGCCGGCCCTCCAGGGAGGGCAGCTTGCAATAGTAGCTGCGGGCGACCGCGGTCGCATGGTCCCGCTCGAGCCCCACGTAGCCCACGCTCACGTCCGGAAAAACGTCCAGGAAGGGCTGCACCATCGACACCCCGGCGCGGAGTATCGCGACCACGACGATCGGCTGGTGCGTGAGGACGCTTCCCTCCGTTTTCTCAAGCGGCGTCTCGACCACCTTGGTCTCGGTCGGCAGGTCGCGTGTCGCGTCGATCGCGAGCATGAGCGTCAGCTGGTAGGCGAGGATCCGGAACGTCGCCGGCTTTGTCGTCTGGTCGCGCAGGTGCGTGACGATATGGTCGCCGAGGGGATGCCTGAGCACGCTCAGCATGGCGGGGTCAGAGCAGGTTCCTCTGCACCTTGCGCTCGAGGTGGTGCTCGAACTCCCTGCGCAGCGCCTTTTCCTTTCCGCGGAGGCCGGGCATCAGCGGAATCCAGTTGTAGACCTCCTCGCGCAGGTGCCTCGGCATCACCGGCTCTGCCTCGCGCACGCGGTCGAAGGCGCGAACGACGGCCGCCGCGATGTCGTCGCACATCCGCTGGGCGTCGGCCGAGCTGTGCTGGCCCGCGAGCCGGATCACCTCGTCGAGCTTGCGGCGGCGTTTCTTGAGGATGGCGGTGTAGGCGCCAAGCCCGTCAAGCGAGAGGATAACGGTGCGCGGGTAGTAGTTTGCCATCAGGTTCCACTGCGACGCCTTTCCGCCCGACCCCCTGCGGTCGGTCCGCAGGACGACGGAGGGGATGTCGGCGAATTTCGCGATCATGAACTCCACCACGGTGCCGCTGTCGAGGTCGGGCCCGTCAAAGCTGAAGAGCGCCACGTCGGATCCCACGAGCGTGCGGATGTGGTGATCGCGGATCGTCCGTGGGGCGGTCCCCCGGGAGTTGTAGTCCTGCGGAAGAGCGCAGAGGTACCTGCCGTGCGACTTCTCATAGATGGCCTCCGCGAGGTAGGCGTTTCCAATGAGGTGCTTGAGGTTGAAGAGCTCGCCGGCGAAGTAGACGCTGAGGCT
>Ga0182030_10019637_pt1 | contig 12828 bp, 10 predicted proteins | sample 812S3MmetaG_FD_121299 | JGI IMG/M metagenome (GOLD analysis project Ga0182030, IMG submission 121299) | Permafrost microbial communities from Stordalen Mire, Sweden - 812S3M metaG (Illumina Assembly) | ecosystem: Environmental > Terrestrial > Soil > Wetlands > Permafrost | place: Sweden... | reverse complement strand
TTCTGGTGCCCCATCTTCAACTCGCGCTTTTTGCGAGTTTAAGGTGGGATCGTTGACTTTGTTCTTGCCGTTGCTTTCGCTTCTTGAGAGTTTATGGTGGTGTCGTTGACTTTGATCTTCCCGCGCCCTACCTCAAATTCTCCACGCTCAGTACCGCGTTCATCGATCCTGACCGGAACCCTTCCACGTCCAGCGCCACGTACTTAAAACCGCAAGCCTTGATCTCCGCGCTCATCCTCGCAAACATCTCCAGCGTCAATGCCTGCTCCAGCTCCTCGCGCGCAATCTCAATCCGAGCCACATCCCCGTGATGCCGCAGCCTGAACTGCCGGAAACCCATGGCTCGCAGCGCATCTTCGCCGCGCTCCACCTGCTCCAGAGCCTCACGCGTCACCTTGCGTCCATACTCAATTCGAGATGACAAACACGCCGACGCCGGCTTGTCCCACACTCGCAGCCCAGCCTCTGCGGCCAGCGTCCTAATGTCCGCCTTCGTCAGTCCCGCCTCCAGCAGCGGAGCCGCAACCCCATGCTGCCGTGCCGCCTTCTGCCCCGGACGCCAATCCCCCTGATCATCCAGGTTGACCCCGTACGCCACCGCCGCCCAGCCATTCGCCGCCGCAAACCGCTCCATCACCGCAAACAACTCATCCTTGCAGTGGAAGCAGCGCATCGCGTCATTCCGCTGATAATCCACGTTCTCCAACTCGTCCGTGCGCACAATTTCCAGCGGAATCCCACACTCCTCGGCAAAGCTCACCGCATCCCGCATCTGTGCCCGCGCCAGTGAAGGCGAGTCCGCCATTACTGCCAGCGTTTCCTTGCCCAGCACTTCATGCGCCGCCCATGCCAGGTAAGCCGAATCCACGCCCCCGGAATACGCCACCAGCACCCGCCCCAGCTCCCGCAGACGTCCATACAGCCGCTCGCGCTTGGCCGCCAGTTCACCAGAGATTCCGATTTTCGTCATTTCGAGTCCCATATTCCTATCCTAAACTGAGTCCGAAACCACGATTCCAGATGCCCACCCAAATCCTTCACTATTTAAGCGAACGAACCATTGTTGAAGTAGGCAATAGTCTAAGGAGCTCGAATTGCAATTAGCCTATTGCTTATTTAAATAAAAGTACATATCTTTAAATAACAAATATCGTAGTTCAAGGCAGTTAAATTAACGTATTTTGCAACCGTAGGAAGAGGAGCACCGAGCATCAGCATAAAACGCATTGCTGGCAATTATGTCACCTCCACCACGGCGGGAGAGGCCGTGCGGGCGTTTGTCCCTTTTCCTCTACCTCCGGAACCACCTCTCGACCTCACTCCGCTCCTGCCGCTTCTAGACAAAGCAAATCAGGCTCTAGGACGCCTGGATGGGGCGGGGAGCCTACTGCCGGACACCGCGTTCTTTTTGTACCTCTATGTTCGCAAAGAAGCGCTACTCTCGTCACAGATCGAAGGTACCCAGTCTTCCCTCTCTGATCTGCTTCTCTTCGAGAATGAAGACCTCCCCGGAGTGCCGCTGGATGACGTACAGGAAGTTTCACACTATGTCGCAGCCATGCAACACGGTCTCGACCGGCTCCGCGCCGGATTCCCGCTTTCGCTTCGTCTGATTCGCGAAATACATGGGGTTCTCCTGAGCGGGGGCCGCGGAGCGGAAAAGCAACCGGGGGAATTTAGGCACTCACAGAACTGGATTGGAGGCACTCGTCCCGGCAACGCCGCCTTTGTTCCACCACCACCGCATGAGTTGGACGCGGCCTTGGATCGCTTTGAAAAGTTCCTGCATGATGAGACCACCCAGCTTCCATTGCTCGTGCAACTCAGCCTCATTCATGTGCAGTTTGAAACCATCCACCCATTCCTTGATGGAAATGGGCGTATTGGACGCCTGCTTATTACGTTGCTGTTATGTGCAAGGGGCGCACTTCACGAACCGCTGCTCTATCTCAGTCTATATTTCAAAACGCATCGAACCCGCTACTACGAACTCTTGCAAAAGGTGCGCCTCGAAGGGGTCTGGGAGGAATGGATCGAATTCTTCTTGGAGGGAGCTGCAATCATCGCTGCCCAAGCGGCGGACACTGCTGTGCGTCTCGTCAAGCTCTTTGCTGACGACCGCAACCGCATCCAAGGTCTGGGACGGACCGCCTCCTCAGCCCTGCGAATTCACGAGTACATGCAAAGGAATCCGCTGATGAATATCCCCAAAGCCGCAGCCTCGCTGAGTTTGTCCTTCGCAACCGTGGCCTCGGCTCTTCAGGAACTTCAAGGGCTCGGAATCGTAAAGGAAACCACTGGACGCCAGCGTGGGCGCATTTACTCCTATCAGCAATATCTCAAAATCGTCAGTGAAGGTACCGAACCACTCCCGCGCTAAACGTCGCGCTTGGCTGCCAGTTCGGAATCGACGGGAACCCTGCGATCCATCTTCATATTTCCATTTCGCTCGCAGGTTGTTGAGAAAGCGCGAGTACCCTTGAGATTGTTATCCAGCGATCGCAAAGCTCAGGGCCAGGGCAAGCGTTGTAAGGATAACGATCACAGGCACCGCCCACAGGCCAAGCATCATCAGCTCTCCAGAATGCACTTCTTCCCCGTCCTGCCGCGCAAACGCGAGGACGAGCATGGTTGCCAGCGAGCCGAAGGGAGTGATCATCGGTCCAACGTCGGCACCGATGAGCGCTGCCAGGACGGTGCTCATATGGGCGTGGGAGCGCAGGAGCACGCTACGCGCGATCAATGCCGCCGGAAGATTGTTCATGACATTCGAGGTCAACGCCGTGGCGCCCGCAACCGTCAGGAGGCTTTCGGGCGACCCCGGCCGCATCTCCGCAAGCCAACGGGACGCCGCGCCGATCAGTCCAAGGTTCTCAAGTCCTTGCACCGCGACGAAGATCCCGATGACGAATGGGAATACAGACCACGAGAGTTCGCCCAACGTCCGGATGCGCACGCGTCCGGACGCAGCACCGGCGATCGCCAGCACTGCGCTGCCCGCAAAAGCGAAAACGTATGGCTCAAGCCCCATGAGCGGCGCGACGAAGTAGCCAATGAGTACGGCGGCAAGGACGCTAACGCAAAGCAGGAAGTAGGCGTGATTCGGCACCACGCTTGCCGGCTCCGGAAGCGACTCGCGGCTGAAGCTCTCCGGCAGTTCGCGACGAAAGTGCCAACGCAGCACCGCATAGGTGGTGATGAGCGCGACCAACTGCGGTGCAATCATTCTTGCCGCGAACGCCGCGAATGTCTGGTGGAAAGCGTCCGCGAAGAGGAGATTGGTCAGATTGCTGATCGGAAGCGCCAGCGAGCCCACATTGGCAACGAACGCGCACAGAACCACGTATGGTGCGGCAGGGATTCTAAGCCTCTTCGCCAGGGCCAGCAGCACGGGCGTAAGCATGACCGCCGTGGTGTCAAGCGACAGGATTGCGGTAATGATTGCGCCGGCCACAAACGCGTTCCGGTAAAGCGAATGCGCGTCTCCCTTTGCAATGCGCGCGCATCGAATCGCCGCCCAGTCGAAGAAGCCGCTCTTGCCCACGAGCAGCGATAACAAAAGAAGTGATAGCAGAAACAGAAAGACGTTTTTGCCGGCAAGCGTTGCGGCCATGGCTTCGTGCGGAGACACCAGGCCGAGAGCGAGCATCGCCGCCGCTCCGAGCATCGTCCACCAGCCCTCGTTCCATCGGCGTGGACGCACCACCACCAGGGCGAGCATTGCAGCAAGAATGGCGATTGTGACTACGATGCGTATCGTTCCCGTCAAGCGTCTTCCAATCGTGAGCCGCGCGTCTCAGGCAAGAACAGATAGAGAATAGCAAACGCCGCCACGCCTGCGAGAAAATCACAAGCGCCGTCTCGATTCGCGGAAACTAAATTGGAAGCTCTGCCTAAATCAATTGAGAGTTGAAGGATTCCGGGATATAAAGAAATGGACTACCGTGCCCACTGTTTTCTCAGCCTTCCCCCCCCCCCCGGCTGACCAATTTCGATTGGAAGGAAATTATGCGTCCCTCTTCGCGCTGTCTGCTTCTCGGCTTTCTGGTTCTGATCTTTCCCCTTCGCATGCTTGCCTATTCAGACTGGCTTCCCGTCACGTCCGAAGAGTTGAAGATGACCAGCGTCCCCCAGCAGCCCGGCGCGTCGGCCGTAATGCTCTATCACGAAGAAATCACCGACGATTTCAAGCATTCGCAATCGAACTACACCCGCATCAAGATCTTGACCGAGGCGGGAAAGAAGTATGCGGACGTAGAGATTCCCTACGAGCGTGAGTCCCATAATGTCAGGTTTTCCGATATCGCTTCAATCAAAGGCCGCACCATCCACCCCGACGGCACAATCTCCACTTTCCAAGGCAAGCCATTTGACCGCATCCTTGAAAAGGACAACGGGAAAACGCTGAAAGTGAAGTCGTTTGCAATACCCAATGTGGAGGTCGGCAGCATCATCGAGTATCGCTTCTCTCGCGACTATGACAGCCATTGGTTCCTCCCGCCTTACTGGGTCTTGCAAGATGAATTGTTCCGCGTGAAGCAGTACTTCTGTTTCCTGCCCATTGCTATGCGGCGCGGCGTCGCGTGGAGTTTCGTCACCCCCAATAACGTGGCGCCTGTCGACAATCTGCAAGGCAAAATTGAGCTCACCCTGAACAATACGCCGGCATTTCTGGACGAGCCTTATATGCCGCCGCAGAATCTGTTTCGCTACAACGTGCGCTTCTACTATGACCTCCGCCGAGGTAACTCTGACAGCTTCTGGAGAGAGAATGGGAATGAGTGGAACTTGGCGGCAGAAAAATTTATGGCGAATCACGGCAAGTTCAGTGAGGCCGTGAAGTCGATTACCAGCCTCAGTGAGCCGCCGGAACAAAGGGCACGCAAAATCTACGACTTCGTCCAGGGATTCCAAAATCTGGATTACAGTCCTCATCTCTCCGATGATGAGAAGAAGGCTTTAAAGCTCAAGGAAATTCACACAGCCGAAGACGTGCTCCGCCAGAAAAGGGGCGACTCAGAGGACCTGACGCGCCTGTTTGTGGCCCTGGCCCGCGCCGCTCAACTGGATCCAGGTCTGATGCGCGTTGCCACGCGAGACGAACTGATGTTCGATGAACACTACCTCGACTTTGATCAACTCAATCATGAGATCGCCACCCTCAAGCTGCCTTCCGGAGAACTGCGGCTCGATCCCGGCGTGCGCTACTGCCCCTTCGGTCTGCTGTACTGGAAGCACGCGGATACCCGGGGAGTTCGCCAGGGGCAGGGCCAGGGCACCGAACTTGTCACTGCCGAAGGCAACACTTACGCAGACGCCTGGATGCGTCGCAGCGCCAGCTTCCTCCTCGAACAGGATGGCCAACTCAAAGGAACTCTCGAAGTCATCTTCCACGGCCAGCCGGCTCTTACTCGTCGCATCGAGAAATGGGATTCCAACGAGGCCGAGAAAAACAAATCCCTCGAGGATCATGTTAAGGAGTGGTTCCCCTCCAACGCCGAAATCACTCTCGCAAACAAGCCAGACTGGGAGTCCACCGGCGATCTGGTCGCAACCTTCAACGTTCTAACTCCCGCAGCTTCCAGCGCAGGGCATCGTCTCCTGCTCCCGCTCGACGTAATTCAATTCGACAAGCAGGCCCATTTCTCTCATGCCGAGCGGCAATGGCCAATCGTTTTCAACCACCCATATCGCGTCACCGATCACTTTCAGATCCAGCTCCCGGACGGTTTAGAGATTGAGAGCGTGCCTCCTCCCGCTATCTCAAAACTAGCCTATGCCCAGTACTCCATGCGCCTGGCCAATACTCCAAAGTCAATCGAAATCATGCGCGATCTCATGGTGGGAGCCAGCGTATTCAAGAAAGATCGCTACCCGGAGTTGAAGTCATTTTTCGATCAGGTAAAGGCCGGAGACGATCTTGAAGCCGTGCTGAAAGGGAACGCGCATGACGCGAAAAACTAGCTCCCGGGCGCTCGCATTGCTAATCCTCACCCTGTCCTGCTTCGCTTTTGCTGGAACCGTCACACTTCCTGATTGGGCGCAACAGGCGGCCGCGCGTCCAAAGAAGGATTACCCCCCGCGCACCCACGCCGTGGTATTGCTCAATGAAAAAACCGTCGCGGTCACCGGACCCGGTGAGTACATTGAAAGCGTTCGCCGTGTCGTCCGCATTCTCAGTCCTGAGGGCAAGAACGAGGGTGCTGTCGTGATTTACAAGAGTGGCAAAGACAAGCTGCTCAATGTGCACGGCTGGTCAAGCAGCCCGGATGGCCACAATTACGAAGTTCGCGAAAAAGACCTCGGGCAGTATAGCGCCGATCCTGACTGGATCCTTTACGGAGATGACGTCGCCCACGTCGCCCAGATTCCCGGCAGCAATCCAGGAGCCATCGTTGCCATCGAGTATTCCGTGCGCCGCCAGACCTTTGGAGACTATGCGCCCTGGCACGTTCAGGAAGACATTCCCGTCGAGGAGACGCGTTTCAAACTCGATCTTCCCGCTGGATGGAATTACAAAGCTTACTGGGTAAACTCCGAGCCTGTCGCCCCCGCTCTGGCGCCACCATCCGAGTGGAATTGGGTTTTGCGCGATATTGCCCCTCTCCATAACGCCGAGGAAACTCACAGCCCTCCATTCGAAGCCTTGGCAGGTCGCATGAACGTCGCTTTCGCTCCGGCAACCGAAGCTCCGGCGTTTTCCTCCTGGGAGGGCATCGGCAAGTGGAACGAAGAATTGGTGCAGCCGCGCCGTGTTCCCAGCCCTGAGATAGTAGCGAGAGTTCAGCACCTCACCGCTGGAGTCTCAGACTTCGACGGCATCGTCTCCCGCCTCTCTGAGTTCGCGCAGCGGGATATCCGCTATATTGCGATCTCGATTGGATTGGGCGGTTATCAGCCGCACGCCGCGGCAGATGTTTTTCGCAACCGTTACGGCGACTGCAAAGACAAGGCGACCTTGCTCGCCTCCATGCTTCAGGTGAAGGGAATGAATAGCCGCAACATTTTAATTAACGACAAGCGCGGCGTCACGCATGAGAATTCTCCCGGTAATTCCTTCAACCATGAGATTCTCGCCATCGAATTGCCCAGCGATTCCAGGGTCAACTATCGAAGCGTGATCCAGACCAAGTCCGGCCAGCGCTATCTCGTTTTTGATCCCACCAACGAATGGGTTCCGCTCGGCGAACTTCCTGAATATGAGCAGGGAAGCTTTGCTCTTCTCTCCGGGAAAGATGCCGGAGAGCTGATTCGTCTTCCGGTATTTCCTCCGGAGCAGAATCAGACGGCGCGGGTCGGCCGGTACACCCTCAGTGAGAGCGGCATGTTAAGCGGCGAAATGCTCACCACCAGTATCGGTGCCCACGCTTGGCGTCTACGCGCCTTGGTGAAAACCCAAACCGAACTTGAGCGCACCAAGTCTGCCGAAAACTTCCTCGCGCATTCCTTGCAGCAGGCGTCTCTCAAGAATGCTTCGTTTGAAAACCTCGATCAGCTCGACAAAGACGTCACGGTTCGCTACTCGTTCACCGCATCCGGCTTCCTCAAAACCGCCGGACCTCTTCTTCTATTTCGTCCCAGTGTCTTCCGGCACGCCCTCCCCAGGATCGATTTCAAGTCCCGCAAGTATCCCATCGATCTTGAAACAACCACACGGCAGATCGATGATTTTGAGGTCACGCTGCCCGCCGGATTGGAGACCGATGAACTGCCCGGCCCCGTGCAGATCGACGTGGGCTTCGCCAGCTTCCGCAGCACCGTCACCAGCGCCGCGGGAGTGGTTCATTACCAGAGCGAGTTCGTTGTGCGTGATCCGCAGATCGGGCTTGAAAAGCTGGACCAGTTCCGAAAACTCGAAGAGGCAATCGCCCGCGATGAAAACTCGAACGTTGTCTTAAAGAAGAAGATCTGATCATCCTGAAACGCAAAAGCGCCGCCCTTCTCTCCGGGCGGCGCTTCTTTGTCCCTCTGCTCGCTTTACAAAATGTATCGCGACAAATCGTGGTCCTTCACAATATCCGCCAGCATCTGGCCCACATACTCGCGGTCAATCTTCACGTCCTTGTCTTTCATCTCCGGAGCCTCGAAGCTGATTTTGTCCAGCACCCGCTCCATGATCGTGTGCAACCGCCGCGCCCCAATGTTTTCCGTGTTCTCATTCACCTTGGCTGCGAAAATCGCAATCTCCTCCAGCGCATCCGGAGTAAACTCCAGCTTCAACCCTTCCGTATCCAGCAGCGCCACATACTGCTTCGTCAGTGACGACTTCGGCTCCGTCAGAATCTTCACAAAGTCTTCCACCGTCAGCGACTTCAGCTCCACTCGGATCGGAAATCGCCCCTGCAGCTCCGGAATCAGATCGCTCGGCTTCGATACATGGAACGCTCCCGCCGCGATAAACAGAATGTGGTCCGTGCGCAGCATTCCATAGCGCGTATTGATCGTCGTGCCTTCCACAATCGGCAGAATGTCTCTCTGCACTCCCTCGCGGGAAACATCCGGCCCATGCCCGCTCTCGCGTCCGGCAATCTTGTCGATCTCGTCCAGAAAGATGATGCCGCTCTGCTCCACCCGGTCCAGCGCCGTCTTCGTCACCTGGTCCATGTCGATCAGCCGCTGCTCTTCTTCCGCAATCAGGTAATCGAAAGCCTCGCTCACCTTCATCTTCCGCTTCTTCGTGCGCTGGCCAAAGATGTTGGGCAACATGTCCTTGAAATTGATGTCCATGTCTTCAATGCCCTGGTTGCTGATGATCTCAAACGCCGGCATATTCTTTTCCCGAACGTCCAACTCCACCGTGCGGTCGTCCAGTTTGCCTTCACGCAGTTGCTGGCGCAGCTTCTCCCGAGTCCGTGAGTTGCTCTCAGCAGGCAGCGCAATTGCCGCCGTCGCTGCATCGCCCGGAATCGTCGTCGTCGCCGTCCCCTCGCCACTTGGCGCCGCAGCTCCATCCACCGGAGTGCTTGGCGTCGATGGCGGCAGCAGCAGATCCAGAATGCGCTCTTCCGCATTCATCTCCGCCTTTTCCGCAACGTCTTCCAGCTTCTCCTCACGCACCATGTCAATCGCAATTTCAATCAGGTCGCGAATCATTGATTCCACGTCGCGTCCCACGTAGCCCACCTCGGTAAACTTTGAGGCCTCCACTTTCAGGAACGGCGAATTCGCCAGCTTTGCCAGCCTCCGTGCAATCTCCGTCTTGCCCACGCCCGTAGGCCCAATCATGATGATGTTTTTCGGCATCACCTCTTCGGCCATCTCCGGAGATAGCTTCTGCCGTCTCATCCGGTTGCGCAGCGCAATCGCCACGGCGCGTTTCGCATCGTGCTGTCCCACTACGTACTTGTCCAGCTCGGCCACAATCTCGCGCGGAGTCAACTCGTCCAGCTCGATCATCTCTTCTTCAACGGTCTGCGGCAAATAAATCGCCATTCAATTCCTTTCGGATTCCTGCTCGCCCTACAGCTCTTCAATCGTGAACTTTTCGTTCGTATAGATGCAGGTCTGTCCTGCAATTGTCATCGCCGCTTCGGCAATCTTCAGTGCGTCCAACTCGGTGTACTTGATCAGTGCGCGCGCGGCGCTCAGTGCGTACGGTCCGCCGCTCCCGATGGCTGCGATTTCATCGTCCGGCTCAATCACGTCGCCGTTGCCGCTCAACAGGTAGGTCGCCTCCGTGTCGGCCACCAGCAGCAGAGCCTCCAGTTGACGCAGGCTCTTGTCGGTGCGCCAGTCCTTGGCCAGCTCCACCGCTGAGCGTCCCAGGTTTCCGGCGTACTGTTCCAGCTTGGTCTCAAAGCGCGCAAATAGACTGAACGCGTCGGCCGTCGATCCCGCAAAGCCCGCCAGAATCTTTCCCTGGTACAGCCGCCGAATCTTCCGTGCCCCTTGTTTGATGACGTGATCGCCGAGTGTCACCTGTCCGTCGCCCGCCATCACCACCCGGCCGCCGCGTCGCACGCAAAGCACGGTGGTGGAGCGGATACGCTGATTCTGGGAAGGTGTCTCGAAGGAAAGAAAACCAGTACTAGATGTCTTAGGCATAGCGTAGTCCTTGATTATAGCAGCGCCTATGCGCCCCGCCTCCTGAGCTCTATCTTCGTATTTTCATCGCTTTTCACAGGCAACGCACCGTCGGTACACCTGCATCCACTCACCTTTGGTGACGTATAGTCAGCCTTATTCATTGACTCTGCCGTCCCGTGTTGTTAGGCTCTTCACGTTGCTCACATAAAGCAGGCGAGGGAGGGGGGCGTCGAAACGCTCCGCTGCGGCATCGCCCGGCGTACCTTGCTGCTTCTGGCCTGAACGTCTTTGCAGGCCGAGTATCTTGTTTGATCTTCAGGAGAGCACATTGCGGAAACGTTGGTACATCCTTTTTGTTGCGCGTGACGCAGAGGGACAACTCCGCAAAATCCCCATTCCAGTTCACTATCTCTACGTCTTCCTCGCCGGAGCTCTCATCGGCATGTTCACCATCACCGGCATGGCAGGCTCCTACGCCCGCATGTTGTGGAAGGTCGAGCGCTTCAATGAGCTGCGCGCCGAAAAGGATCAGATCAAGCGCAACTACTCGCAGCTTGAGCAGGTCTCCAAAGAGAAAGACGTTCAGGTAGCCTCGCTCGGCTCCATCGCCGGAGAGGTCTCCGCCATCTACGGACTCAAGACCAACTCCCCCCTGCTGCCCACTAATGACAGTGTGCGGCCTGAGCAGTACCAGTCCTCGCTTGACACGCTTTACGCGCTCCGTGGCTCGGCCCTTACCGGTGCTGCCGCCGCCGGACTGCAGGATCCCAACCGCCGTCTCGCTTCGCTCTCTGATTGGACTCGCGCCGCCGATGCGCCCTCGCTCTGGCCCGTCGAAGGCCGCCTCACCAGCTCATTCGGCGAGCGTGTCGATCCCTTCAACGGTGAAGGCGCGTTCCATAGTGGGATTGATATCTCCGTACCCTACGGAACTCCCGTTCACGCCGCCGCCGACGGCGTCGTCAGCTTCGCCAACCTGTCCAGCGGCTACGGGCGCCTCATCACCCTCGATCATGGACACGGCATATCCACCGGCTACGGACACCTCTCCGGCTTCGCCATCACTCCTGGCCAGCACGTTCGCCGTGGCCAGGTCATCGGATACGTCGGCACAACCGGGCGCGTCACCTCGCCTCACCTGCACTACGAAGTCCGAATCCAGAGCGTTCCGGTCAATCCCCACAAGTATCTCCGCACCACCATGGCTGAGGCCGCCAGGCACCCAAACAGCTAGTTTTTAGCCAATCGCCCGTCTATTTCCGTTACGGAATTACCTCCTGAAACCGCATTTCAATGCAGAATCCTGCATTCAACAAACTTTTAAGCGCCGCAGGCCCATTTTTAGAGGTACTCTTTCATCCACGTGACCCATATGAGCATTCTTACCTATTGTGCTGCCAATCCGGCATCTGTTCCCCTTACCGCAACCGCTGCGGATGCAATCGAAGCCATGATCCATCGCCGCATGGGCGCCTCAGCCGTCGTTGACGAGCACGGAATCGTCGCCGGCTTTTTCACCGAGCGCGATGTCATGACCCGTGTCGCTCTCAGCGGACGCGACCCCCACCAGATTCCCATCACCGAAGTCATGACGACTCCGGTCCTGATGGCCACCCGCTCCACCACCATCGCCGAGGCCACCGCCGTCATGATCAACCACATCGTGCGCCACCTCCCCGTGGTAGAAGATGATGGCCGTCTCATCGGAATCCTCTCCATCCGCCACGTCCTTGAGCGCAAGGTAGACGAACTGACCGCCCAGATCCGCGAATCCGCCTCCGTCTAGCGATTCGAATTGATTTTGCCTTTGCTGTTGCTGTTGTTCTTGCCGTTGCCGAATGCCCATTCAGGCCCCCCTTGAGCAGGGCAGTCGACTTCAGCAGCCATCTTCAGGGTGCCCCATCCTAACCTGCTGTTGGTTAGGGTGGGGTTTTTGCTCTTGCCTTTGCTGTTGCTGTTGCTCTTGCCGTTGCCTTTGCTCCGCCTCTTCCTCTTTGAAATCCCCCTCCCCATCGGAGTACTCTGTCCCGTCATGCCAATTCCAGAAAACCGCCTCGTCGAACGGATCAAGGCTGCCAGTCAGGCTGCTCAGCCGGCGCTTCGCCGCGCCTCCGCCGCCCGTGTCCTTGAATCCATCGGAGACGATTGTGCCATCCTCTCCACCCTCCCCGGCACCGAGACTCTGGTCACCACCGACTTCTCGCTGGAAGGCGTTCACTTCCGCCGCGAGTGGCATCCCGCAGACTCCGTCGGACACCGCTGCCTCACCCGCGGACTCTCCGACATCGCCGCCATGGGCGGCACGCCATTCGCCGCGTTTCTCTCCCTCGCTCTTCCCGTCGAACTTCCTCAGCGCTGGGTTGACCAGTTTTTTGACGGCCTGCTCACCACGGCCAAAAAGGCCGGAGTCACCCTCGCCGGAGGCGATCTCGCCCAGTCTCCCACCGGAGTCCTCGCCGACATCACCGTCCTCGGCACTGTCCCCACCGGAAAGGCCATCCGCCGCAGCACCGCTCAGCCCGGCGACCGCATCTTTGTCAGCGGAGAGCTCGGCGCGCCCTACGCTCTTCTTGAGCAGATGTACGCCAATCCTGAGCGCCGCTTCCGCGCCTCATCCTATCCCGCTCACTTCTATCCCCAGGCCCAGCTTGAACTCGCCCGCTTCCTCGCCGAAAAACAGCTTCCCTCCGCCATGATTGATATCAGTGACGGTCTCTCGCTTGACCTCACCCGCCTCTGCCGAGCCTCGCGGGTCGGCGCGCTCCTCCAGGAGAACGCCATCCCCATCGCCTCGCTCAATCG
>Ga0182030_10019636_pt1 | contig 12828 bp, 13 predicted proteins | sample 812S3MmetaG_FD_121299 | JGI IMG/M metagenome (GOLD analysis project Ga0182030, IMG submission 121299) | Permafrost microbial communities from Stordalen Mire, Sweden - 812S3M metaG (Illumina Assembly) | ecosystem: Environmental > Terrestrial > Soil > Wetlands > Permafrost | place: Sweden... | reverse complement strand
CCAAGCCTCTTACTCCGACGCCACAGTGTACATTATGGGCCTATACCGTAGCTCTTGATCTTCATTGAATGATTTCTACAAGGTTTTGATATAAATGGGGATAACTAGGGCCAGAGCAAGGATCTGCATATGCTACAAAAATGCCTTCCACAACGTGTCCAATTAGCTCACTCGGTTTTATCTTACTACGAAGTGCAAGGTGCTTTGGCGACTAGGACGTGAAGGCAAAGTATATTATAATGGAAAGCTACAAGAATTAGTATAATTTTTTTTGTTAAAAGTAAATCGCGTGGTCAGCGGGTGCAAGAAAAGAATGGAGCTTCTGTCGGATTCGACTGTGAGTCCATGACTGCTGGAGAACCTCACTTCAGAAAAGTGCCAGCTTAAACCACTGGAATTCTCGATAGTTCGGTAACCAGCTCTACCTCTCTCCAATTCCCACAAACTTCCTGGGTATTCAAAGGGACAGGCTGGAGATCCTTGACCTGTTTTGAGCTGCGCATCCAATCACCGCCGCCACGTCCTGTGTCACCTGGCCACCAGACCACGTCTTTTCCTGCACTCTCTATAGGCATATGACAGGATATCAACAAAAACATTATCGAATGAGAACTGCGTTCCGTCATTGAGTTTGTGGTGCGAATGAGATGTAATTACGTATTGGCCACTGCGTTCTCGCCACTTGGTAGGGGAGGAGTGGCTGCCTCATCATGTATCAGCTGGGGAATCGAGACAGCAAATGTTGCTATTCTGCTTTTTTGGATCTTGATATTCGTCTTGGCATGGAAAACCGGAAAATCCAGCGTGGAGGGACGAAGTAAGCCATAGGTACGTTGGCGTCGCTACCATGTTGGTTCTTCCATTCTCTGGCTTGAATGGGCAGGCTCAACCGTCGTTTCATATTACGACTGGTAGGAATAAATGGGTGGAGGAGTTGTAGTGTACTTTTTAGGAGCGGGTGTTATTCGGAACTGAGTCAGGGTACAGTAGTGCGTTGCGGGTCTGCTTCCCGAGCACGAGCCTCAGCTCATCATCTCACCGCCAGGCCCAATAATCAATTGATTGAGCTTTGACTGATGATCAATACATTGCCCAAATACCGCCTTGGGCAGCAGTGATGGGGAGAGTTCGACTCTGAAAATGCCTGCAGCCCAGCACGCCCCATCAAACCGGCAAAGCCTTGTCCCAAGCAAAAGCCTTATTCATGATGCAGACGCAACACAAAGTAGTACTGCAGGAGGAAATATGCTACAGCATATCTCTTGCTCGTCGTTGGAGGCAGAGAATCATTGGCATACTAACTGCCAGATATTGAAGATCCAGGGATGGCACACACACAAAACTCCCAGAAATGATCCTTTCCTACAACGTCTTCTGCTCAAATTCAACAAATGCAAGTTGCGCAACTAGATCGTTTCACTTGATTGATTTGATCAAAAGTGATTAAAAGAAGCGGTGAGCATGCAGGTTGCCACAGCACTCGGGACTCAACAAGTTGTGTTAACAACTAAATTGCAATCATATATGTACCCCCCCGGAAAATGACTTTTCCTCCCGAACGGTGAACAAATGCATACAAGAACGCAAAATCTTACACAGAGACAAGCCAATTGTACTGTTTTACCAATGGTTATTTCTCGACACCTGGCCGCGAGATCGTCTAGTACCTCGTGAAACTCGTTAGGAGAACCACAAAAATCGCAACTAGGAAAACTTTTCCAAGAACAGCACAAAGCCACCCAATCCCTTTCCACCTCCTATGATCCTGTAGAAATTATCTCCTGAGACAAACATGGCTGCAATCTTTTCATGGTCCACAAAGATCTCGCACCTCCGGCTATTCACCACGTCAGCTACCCGTCATACGATGTCATGGTGGGGTGGCAAAGTCTTGCCTCCGTCAACGCCTCTGGGACAAAGATCGTCCAGCGGTTCAACCTCAGCTGGAAATTCGTCAGTACACCGTTCTTCTTGTTACTGACTCTGGAATATAAGGTAGAAAACTCGGAGTCTGGGGAATGGAGACAAACTTGAACCTTGAAGTTATTATCAGAGCCGAAACGCTGCCTGAGTTTCCGGAGCAGTTTGACGCGGTCCACGTAGGGGGTTGGGAGTGTTTGAGAGATGGGGAATGTATTATCCATAGTTTTGAAGGAGATTGAAGAGTTTGAGGCGCTTTGGGCGGTGGGTGGATGATTTTTGTTAGACCGAAGAGGAGAAAAAAGACTGAATGCTGGTTGATGAGCAATTGATGATGAAAAAGAATTTTCTTGGTCCTTAGTAATCAAATAACGCAGAGGATGTAAACAAAGGAAGGTGGGGGAATGTAAAGGGTTTTTGTAAGAAAAGGAGACTAGATTGACCGAGATGTTCCCGAATCAACCTAACGCCCCGCCTTGACATCGCTAGATGGGTGAAATATTATGTACCATTCGTTTAGGACCTGCATATAGTGGTGTATAATGAGACCCGAGGCTGAGGGTCTTTGAGAAACTTCTGCGGTGAGAGCCAGCGGAACCACACCGAGTAAGGACGATATCCTAAGGCGTTTAATTGAATCGCAAGTAGTACAGGATAATTGGTTGAGCCAAATGTACTGAAATGGTCCATTGCCGATATTTTGTTCTCCGCATTGAGGAACTCCTCACCATTTGGACGAGGCGGGCGTCATTTGATAGGTCATATGTTCACCACCACGACTTTGTCTCACCTCAAGACGCGAGAATCTATCATATATAGTATTTGATAATGTAACGCGAAGCAAGACAAAAAACCAACGATTGCTCAAACAATCAACGCCAAATACCAGATCCCCAATAACGCAAGGCCAAAACCAACCCCCAAACTCCAGGCCAGAAACTCCTGTTCATCAGCGTTTCCTATATCTGACCGTATCATTAGTATATACCCAGAAAATATATATACAGAGATTGACATTAAGGCCAGTATCCTGGCATACTCCCCACGATGCCAACACAATCTATGGTCCCACCAACTTAAGAGCCAAATACCATCAACGATTTCCATCGCAACAACGAAGTGTCTACCGGGTATAGCGTGGACGTAGACTAACCATTATTCGGTGGCATCTTGATTCCCATACCGCGATCACGATTCGGAGCCTCGCCAAGCAAATACTTGGTATCTGATTCTGCACGGCGCATGATCCTCTCTAACTCGGCACATAATCTCTCGGAACGAATTCGCTCTTTCGAGTCTATGACCAGCATTTCATTCTGTATCAGTTTCAAAATCTCAACAAGCATTGGCGAGCAGCGTGTTTTTTGTTGGAGACGCGAGCACCATGACTTGACCCCTTGGCGCAGTTCAGCGCCACCATATCCATTCTCGATCAGAGTAAAGAACATATCGTCATAGATACCATCATCAGCTTTGCGATCTCGCTCGGCAGCAAAGTCGTGAATTCCTTTATCGCCTTCCACGAGCCAGGTGACGAACTCGAGATAAACACAGCCCAAAGACCAGATATCATATGCCCTTGAGACATTCTCGTTGAGCATGATTTCAGGTGGTGTATAAGTTGGCGATCCGTTGATACTTTTAGGATTGACCTTCGATCTGGACTCAAGTCCATGGAAACGACCCAATCCCAGATCTGTGATTTGAAGAATTCCCCCCGTATCGCCGTTCCTGAATCCATTGAACCACAAAATATTTTCGGGTTTCAAATCGCCATGCCGACCGAATTTGGCTTCACCTTTCTGGACCGTAAAATGGCCTCCTGTAAGTCCTCTCGCGAATTTCGGATCGGCTTCTACTCGCTCTTGGGCCTCGGTCGTCTCGTAATTATGAATGGCGTTCAAACCGGAGGCAAGCCCATTCATCTGCCGAAGGGCCCATACGTATGTCTCTCGATTCCAGTATGGTTTTCCAATGGACTTCCAGAAATCACGAAGATTCGCGTCCGCAAATGGAAATAAGAAATGACATCTCTCCCCAAGCTGATAAGTCGCGAGCAGCTTGATCAAATGGTCGTGGTTTCGTATCGCAACAGCGTCAAGCATAACCCTCTCCTCCTTGAATTCCTTTGGGTCGTCTGTGTACGGTCTTTTGACGGCCAGCAAGGGTGGTACGCCCTATTCAAAGTTAGGGTATGAAACGTCATTAGATTCTTAGTTGGACTTACATGAGAGTTTCTTGACTGATAAAGGGTTTGATGTGCAGGGTGTATTCGCACCGACCACACTTGGGCATATCCACCCGCTTTGATTTGGCCGCCGAATCTTTCATTATCTTCAATGTAAGGCATGATGGTGCAAACATTGAGCTTCTGGTGTTCGATTTGATGAGGAATTTGTCGAAATTCCGGAGCAAGAATCCTCCATTGTGCGGTTTCAAACTCAATAATTTGATTCTTGCTCCAAGATGACAAGGCGCCGATGGCACAGTCCTGATGTCTGGATTTAGGGCAGCTATGGTGGTTTTTTCTGCAAAGCCAGTAACGTCCGTAGTGTCCACTAGAGTGGTCCTGGTATTCTCGAGTGAAGGGGAGATCATGGTCGGTAATTCCCTCATTAACGAACTTGTCGATGTATGAGACCCCATTTTCCCAAGCTAAACAGAGAAGAATGATGAAGATTTTCGGCGCCTGGCGGCATATGAGACTGGCGCACTGTCTTGTCCATGACTCGGACCTGTCGCGATAGATTCTACGAAGCTCGAGCTCTATATTTATTGGGGTAAGGAGATGATCCAAGCAGTTTACCGGTAGAAAGAAACTGTTTGCATCTTCCGGCCAGAACCACTGTCTTTCTTCAAGAAAGGAAGTGAGGCTTTGGCTTCGACCCAGAGTAGTTGGTCGTTCAAGACTCAATCTATTGAGGATATGACCAAGGGATTGTCGTCGATCAGACATGCTTGTGCTTTGATCTACAGTGGCAATTGCCAATGCTCGGTGATAGGAGGCTATTAGCGCCTCACAGTTGACGGAGGAGGGAGTGTTGAATGGATATAAAGCACGTGATCGAGCTTGAGGAAGTCTTGGTAGAAAATCTTCCCGTCGGTGAGTGAGAAAGCCCGACAGTCTGTCAAGAAAAACCTGAGCCTTGATTGACTAATAATAGAAGTCTAGTAGATTCCAATTGAAAGGGGTAGAGAATCTCAAGCGATGTGAGCATCCGATACCATGACGATTGAGCCACATATAACCAAGGCTGAGGAACCCGGGGGGAAGTAAACCGCTCCGGTGAGTAGCAGAGCCTCATCTAGGCTCCCACCAAGGCAAACAGGCAGTGCATTAATTGGGCGTTGATATAGGGTGGCGCAATATCGTGGATGCCACACCTACTGGTTAGAGTGCATGAGTAGGTCTACACCCCAGCATTAATCGGAGGACGCTCCACTGACACGCTGCAGTCGAAGTTTAATCTCGCCCGTAGTAGCGACTTTCTCAAACTTTGGTTCCGAAACCGGAATTGCATTTAAAATCAAGCTCCAGGCCTCTCCTCCGCAAGCCTACCCCTCCTCCGATTCTGCAACGCATGCACATATTTAACCGGCCAGCTATGAGCCGCTTTACTTCCAAAATCCTGAGACCAGGATTGATGATCTGCGGATGCCTTCTCGGCATTAATCTCAGCTAAGCGTTTGCGCTCATCTTCCTTTATCGTGTAGTAAAGCCAGAGTTTCCACAGGCTGAACGTTGCTATAGTGAGGGGCACTGCAATCACGGCAAGCCACCATGCTCCTGAGACAACTGAAACTTGCCCATTGTTATCAACATGAACAAGTTGAGTGGAGAAGAAATTCTATTACAGTCAGCTTCTACTTTTACTCCTAGGCAAAACGAGATTTGGACGTACTGCAACCACAGTTAATGGTAAATATATTAGCGTAATTACTGTCAGAATCTTGACAGCTATTCGGTGTTAGCAAGTGTATCATATTTAAGAATTTGCTTGGAAAAATAAATACCTGCAGCATCTTGAGTGCTTCGTTCCTAGCATCCTGTCAGCACTGGGTCTCCAAGCACCTCGCCTAGACATCTCACCGTGAGAATTCGCATTTTGCTATTTTCATCTTTGGTTTCCTTCACCAATCCGTTCAGAGACTTCTCATTAGAATGAGCTATCTGTGCATTCTCGTAATCTAGAAGATCGGACAACTTGCTCAAATTAGAGAGGTTACCCGACGTAAATTGTGAGTGCTTACCAGCTGAGCAGTTCCTTGAGCGCGCTTGTGTAGTATATCGGCCTTTTTTAGGTTGACTTGTGCCTCGTGCATTTGTTCCTCAAGTTCGTCTACCGTGCTTGAGCAGGTGCAATCCACACAATCTTCACCCAAGCAATGATTCTGACACTGCTGCTTCAATTTCGCGAGGGTGTGATACAGGGATTCAAAGATGATTACGAGGTCGAGGACTTTGTCCTCAATCATCTTTAGTCTCTGTCGATCTATGAAATTGACCGCAAAGTCTTTCAAAGGAGAAAGTCGCTCGGTTTCGCTCACTACTTGTGTCAAAGTGACTCTGTCGGACTATGCACAAAAGTTAGATTCAACAGGCAATTGCAACTCCCGAAACTAACCTGCGCTGTCAGAGTCCGTTCTAGGCTTCTAATGTAAATTCTCCAATTTTCGTATAGCGTCGAGATAATAATCCGGTGGAGATCAAAAGCATTGAGCCTCTTTTTCCTGGTCCTAGATCGGCACACAGCTTCTTCTAGATTTCTTGTCATGGTTGCTGAAGGCGAGATGAGGATGAAGGTAACTCGGTCTCGTGCACTATCATATTGTTGATAAATTGCACTCTGTCGTACAGACCACGGATCATAGTCCGGATTATCCCGCATCGCATTTTCACGATGATTTCGTTCCACGTATCGGAAGCCATATGCGCATTCTACGATTATCAGACTTTGAACATTCGTTCGTTGAGAGTGAAACACAATCCAAACTCACCAAAAGCTCCCAATTCTTTCCCAGTCAAGGCCAAAGGTTCGCTTTGTCTGAATCTGAAAGGTGCATGCCCAATGTCTGACTCGCGAGTCTTGAAGCTGAATGGAAGAACAAAATCCCAGATGCGAGGGAAAATCGAATATGAGCTGAGTAGCTGCTCAAAATGATCCCGTGTGATATAGAGCCTGGAGTATGAATTTTTCTGTCCAATACAGTATACCTGGCACGAGTCTGAAATTTCCTACAACACCGTCAATGAGGCATATTCCAAAACAGATTGCGAATGGATACTGACTGCATACAACGAAATATCATCTGGACTGGAGACATCTTGACAGTGAAGTGACGATAAGGGCTTATTATCCTCTACCGGTTCATACAATCTCCTGATTTGCAAATGCGAATCTTTCACGTTGCGACAAAAAGTCCCCGAGAAATCGACGTCAATCTCCTGGAAGACAGAGGAGTCAACCCAATCGAAGCGGGGGCCTTCAGCCTGATCCATTTCAACGATAATTGGGATTGTCCAGTTGAAACGGAAAGCGAGAAACGGGTATTAGGGCCGGGAATAATATCAAAATATAAGTCTGTCTTGAAGAAAAACATGAAACTACGGCGTGACTAGAGCCAATGAGGGCCGCTTTTAGCAAATAGACCCCTCTTTCTTGCTCATGATGCAAGCAAGTATTCATACTAAGGATATCGAGGTTCGAATAGGGCTTCGATGTAAATTTGGGGCTAAGCAAGGCAAATTGTAGGCACAGCCTCTCGACAGCCTGATGGTTCGTCTGATCGGGATGTGCATGCATGCCAGCAAATCGACTGCAGGCTTCGCCACGCTCGTGGAAACAGGCAACACTGCATGGCACTTCCGCAATTCCAAGACCGCTAAAAGGAAAAAATTCGATTAGAATACTGAATCACATGTGCTAGCTTTAAGAGGGTATTCATGACAACTTGAAAACACTAACACAATAGGATGCACTTTCATTGTGAGAATTCTATGACACGGTGGATATGATTTGTAATGGACAACTTGACGCCCAGTCTATCTATCCGACTGCACTCCACTCGGATTTTGATGTTTGTAGTGTGGGTACCCGGCACCGTCTTCAACAGCTCTAGACTGCATCATCCCACATACCCGCCCAATCATCAAAATCGATTTTTGATCACCCACCCGTAAGATCCACGTTAGAATGACTGACAGCTGGCATCTGCACGCAATTTGCAGTAGTATCGGCGTGAATTGCGACTAATATTCGCACATAAGCAGCCTGATTTTTGAGGGCATGCTCGATACGATTCATGCCCATCGCCAGCAATACATCTACAACGATGTCGAATGGCTTGCTGTAGATGATGGATGGGCCGCAAGTTATCGAGGGTCGATACATTGATCGAAACAAGTTGAGATGTCTCCTTGAGGATAATTTTGGCAAAGGAAAGTTCGAGGCCAGGGTATGTTGCAACCGAGGCCGGAGCAACGGAACATGGCTGACAAGTTTCAGATGCAACTGAATCGTTGGATCCTGACGATACCAAAACCACTCACCGAAGTATGAACACCCTGCCCTATGGAAACCTCATTCTATCGAATCGTGCTGAAACCAACTAGGACGAAATCGAACAATGCTCTCCGGACAACGAGATGGCGGCAACATCAGCTTCTAGTTGGAAAACTGCAAAGAGCAGAGACCATTCACGCGGACCTGATAAGTCGAAGGATGGCCTTTCGGCGAGTGATAGACGAAGCCAGATGTACTGAGAGAAAATCGTACTCATGGCGGAATGGTCGTCAGGGAAAGTGCCTACAATAAGGCCTCGCTAAGTTATATTGCTGTCGCCGTCTAAACGGGTATCATGTCTATTATGATATAGATTAATTTGAGAGAAATCAAGAATTCCGAGGTCTGCTTGATAAAGTTACGAAAATTTCATGGTTCTTTCCAATCCGCTTGATGCGAGCCACGCTTCGTTACGGCTTTGGCGATGACGGTGCAGAGGTATATTGCCACCCAATCGATGCGGGACTTTGTGGCTGCATTCTAGCTGCTGCCGCAGAGCTTCTTGCGGTAGCTGCACGTCTGGGTAAAGGAAATCCCTCTTCTCTTGACGTTGGTAACGAAGGGCGCTTGCGATATCCACTAAATGCACTGACCGGAGCAGAATTTATGTCAGATGGTGTCCGCCTGGTTAGATATTCTGGATCTGCTTTCGCCCTGCGTAGCATATCGGAGAGCCTTTCATTCAGATGTCCACAGTGAATGCGTGCTTGGGGATCAATTATCAACATTTCTGTTGAGATCAAGTGTAGGAACTCGTGGATGAAGTCCGAGCATTCGGGTTTTTCATCAAGGTCATTAATCCACTGCTGTACACTGCCCCTCACTACGGCAGTGCGGTGACTGGAACCTTCAACATCAACAAGGGTGAAGAATGTATCATCATTCGTGCCGTCCAAACCAGTGATACTGCGAGCCGGAGAGAAGCGATCGAGTTCATCCCAACCGCCTATGAGCCACGTCAGAAATTCTAAATAGACGCATCCCAAGCTCCAGATATCGTAAGCTCGTGATACTTTGGCATGGAGCTTGAGCTCGGGAGGCTCGTATGTTGGAGATCCTGTGACGCTTTCAGGATTCACTAATGACTTTGTGAGCTCTCTATGAATTCTCATCAGACCAAAGTCCGCTAGCAAGAGGAGACCCTCTTCACACGGTCGCCGCTCCTCGTCCATTATGTCCTCGTCTGTCCAAAGGATGTTCTCTGGTTTAATATCGCCGTGTCGTCCGTAAAGACGGCCATCGATACTGATGTCACTAGTACTTCGTCCGCGTCGAGCTAATGACTGCTCTGTAGTATAATCATGCGTAGTTTGGTAGCCATGTATCCTCAGCAGACCAGAAGCGATCCCCTTACATTGGCGTAATAACCACATCACAGTATCTGTCGAAAATTGAGGCAGAGGAGTTCCCTTCCAATATGTTCGCAAATTGGCTTTCGCCCATGGGAAAAGGAGATAATATGCGCCTTGATACTCGAAGGTAGCGAGAAGTTTGACCAAATGGGGGTGCCGGTGCTGACTTAGCGCTTTAAGCATCTCGACCTCCATATCGAAATGACGCCTCAAATTGGAATGTAGCCTCTTTAATGCGAACGATGGGTATTGATTCTGCGTTTCATCAGCAAACGGAAATCTACCAAAACAGCAGATCAATTAGACCTACGCTAGAATTGCTGTTTTTAAGTAGGAATTGGTGTGCATGATGTACCACAATCTCCCAAACTGTACCGAATCCACCAACTTTTGCTTGGCCACTTCGCTCTTTATCGGTAATGAATGGAAGAACGCAGTTGTCGTGAAGCTTGTAGTGTCTGATTTCTGGACTGCCCGGGAATATCGGAGACAGAACTCGCCATTGAACTTGGCTAAAGTTCTGTATGTGCCTTCGCTTCCAGGATCCCATGCATTGTATGCTCTTTTGCTGCCGGCGACTACAGAGCTTGAAATCGGTCATTGGTTCACTCTTTTTCAGTCTGACAAATGGTAAATCATTGTCGATCAATCCTTCGTCGAGGAAGTTGATGATAGATTCTGCGCTTTGACATAGGACAAGTATTGCAAACAATTTAGGTGCCGTTTTCAGAATGCGGTCTGCATGATATTGGATGTTCGCGCAAACTGCGGATGAACGGCACCCTTTGAGCTCTTGTTCAATCGAAGCAAGAGTTATAAGCTTATCTAATTCATCCGCTGGAATAAAGTACTGATTATTTTCTTTTGGTGACTCGAGTTGTGCTTCAATAAGTCGGTCTATTAGAGAAGAAGCTGCATCTTGATTCGGCTCGCGAGATAGGCCACCATTAAGTCGAAAATTAGGAGCTGAGCCAGGGAGACCTGGAATAATGACAGCGGAAGTTCCTTCAGAATTGTCACCTTGGAGTGAGTGGCTTTCGCCTTTGAATTCCTTGCGATCCTCGTCGAAAAGATAATCCGATGTGCCCAAGGACGTACGTGGGCTGGTAAGAAAACCGCCCTGAAAAGTATGACTTTCATCAACGATCTTAGCATTATCCGGTTGAAATGAACTTGCGGAAGTAGGTCGTAATGGATGTAATGACTTTGGATGCTCTGTCGTGAAGGATTCATTTGCTGAATTCTTCAAATTCGTTTGGTTTGAATTGTTTTGTGGGATGGATTTCGGAAGTCCGTCTTTGAATGCGCCATAGCTATTGATGGACCTGATGCTTTCACCGTACTTCTCACTAGCAGCAAGTGTTCTCCCAGATGACCTCGGGGGTTGAGAGCTTGGCGCTGAGAGGCTCGGGTTAGCCAGAGACTTCTCACTGCTACGAGGGGCTCCGCGTCTCAGAGAAGGCGTCGACGAAGAAACTACACGGACAGCTTCCTATGAGATATGTCAATAATGATACAGATATCAGTTACGCTCGAAGACTTGCGGACACCTCTTCTGCTGCAGAAGGATTGGCAATGTGAGGCTGAGTACCTCTACGTTTCCTCGAAAATAAACTATGGATCTTTGGCAGACAGCTGCAGCTCATCGTATAACAGATATTGCGAATGAATCCAGACAACCAAGACAGTTAAAAAATGGTTGATCAGTCCTAGGTCAATCAAAGGTCTTAGAGAAGTGGAGGACAGCATTGAGGCAGGCCGATTTTATTATCAGCCATCCCATAGTGAATTTCATGACAGAAGAGAGCCTCACATTCCTGTCTGCCACAAGCGAAAGGACTATTCCGCATTGAATAAAGGCTTCTGTGTAGGTGACCGCATGCATGGGCAGAATTAGAAAGAAAAAGAAAAAAACAAAAGTGGCGCTGGGTTGACTTGGGACGGGATGTTGCAAAATGCTTGTCTCGGATCCTCAGTGGATAAGTTCGGCAGGAGGAGGTGTGGGTATCATCGCGCACACTTTCCACATTTATTTGCACACCATCAAAGGGTTCCATGTACCTGGCTAAGTCTATTCTCGTTCAATTGAATGTGAATCATCCAGTTGTCGAGTTTTCCTCAAATGGCGTCTGGTCAAGCATGACCTCTTGCGACAGGGTCAAAGTAACTTATTGCTGCACCCCAAAGAATGACTTCTGGATTGAATAGGAGCCAGAGTAGAAGTGCATGATTTCCATTAATTGTCCCATCCAATATTGAAGGGAACGGGAGGGTCGGTAGAAACGGGTCGCAACTGCCAGGCGCCCCCAAGGTGTCTAGGATGAATATGGGCCGATAGAGTCTTCAAGCACAGTTGCTGACCGCATATAATTATAGGGGAGGGGCTGTGATCAAGTCATCTGAACTTGGGCATAGGCTCTTTCGTTCCCTGCAATGTTCTGAACCGAATACTCACGGTGAGGCAGATTTCAAGAGCCGCCATCCCCACCATCCTGATGGCAGTCTGTTGTAAGATGAATCAACAAATAAAGATGCCTCTGATCGAGCTACATCGCCCCCTTAAACCCTGCCAGGGGAACAATTTCTGTCCTGAAGATCTCCACCGCTGGCCAACCACGCAGCAGAGCTGTACCTAGATGTCAACCGCCATAAGCACTTGAACAACTGAAAGGCCTGACACAGAAAATAGTATAAAAACAAATCTGGTCAGAATCAAGCAAGAGTGCCGAGTGGGTGTAACGGTCATCATCTTCGCGACCCGCTACTCTACCGAAACGACATTTTGGTCACCGATCGAAACATGGGGCCTATGTTCTTGCGCGTGGAAGGTACTTGGTTCGCCCTTCAGAGTTTCGCGATCTCTCCGTCTTGTGTGTCTTGAAATTTCGAGGAACGAGGGCATTGGGGGGGGGGGGGGGGGGGGGCGCGCCTTTCCTTTTTAAAAAAAAAAAACCCCCCCCGGCGCCCCAACCTCACTCTAAATAATAAATATT
>Ga0182030_10019635_pt1 | contig 12829 bp, 17 predicted proteins | sample 812S3MmetaG_FD_121299 | JGI IMG/M metagenome (GOLD analysis project Ga0182030, IMG submission 121299) | Permafrost microbial communities from Stordalen Mire, Sweden - 812S3M metaG (Illumina Assembly) | ecosystem: Environmental > Terrestrial > Soil > Wetlands > Permafrost | place: Sweden... | reverse complement strand
CCTGGAATTTAGAGTTAGAGAAAAATCTTTGGCTGAACTTGTATCTGGAACGCCGATGAGACTCCAAAACTTTATCGACTACTACTGTTTCTGTTTCTCTTTGCATCTTGTTAATCCATGTTCTTTTTAATGCTATCGGTTATATTTTTGATAGTAAAGGATAACTAACAATTAAGCAAATATCTGTCCTGCCTGATATGTATTCGATAATAATAGAAGTTTTAGGTAGAATAAAATTATGCCAACCATTCTACTGGCCACCGGCAACGAACGGAAACTTTTTGAAGCTCGTTTGGCCTGCGATGATTTTGGGATAACCGTAGAACAGGTAATTCTGGAGATCGACGAAATCCAGAACCACGACCCGATTAAGGTTACCATCCACAAAGTTAATGAAGCCTATAATCAAGTTCTCAGGCCGGTCACGATTACCGATACTTCTTGGGATATACCAGCCTACCACGGTTTTCCCGGCGCTTACATGAAAGACGTCGCCGAGTGGTTTAACCCCAAGGATTTTATTTCCATTATGAAAGCCAAAAACGACAACCGGATCAGTTTTACCGAGTCAATTGCCTTTAGAGATAAAGACAAAGTTAAGGTTTTTTCCCAAGAATACCGGGGGATTGTTGCTGATAAACCCCGGGGGGAGTCGGGCAATTCTTTGGATAAGGTTGCTGAATTTGGCGGTTACACCTTGGCAGAAAGTCACGACAAAGGAGAAACAAGCCATGATCCTAAAGACTACATCTGGTATAAATTTGCTAAGTGGTATGCAAAAAACTACCAATAATTATGCCAATGGCAGTTACTTAAAGCTAGCGTTTCAGTTGTTTAAAACAGTTCTCAAGTCGCATGACTAAGTCAATCGCTGAATCTGAAAATACTATTTCGGGGTGAGGATCTTTAACAACCTTGTCGGTTAAAGCTTTTAGCTCGTCAGTAATCCCACCAGTGCCGGTCAGCACCCCGATCGGTTTTAACAGATCATAGAGCAATGTAAATTCATTCAGAGTTCCGTACTTCCCGGCAATAATAATCCCGCAGTCAACCGCATTCGTACTCGTAATATTCCGGTATTTATAACGCACTTTCAAGTCCTTGGCGTATTCGTAATCCGGCGGCACAAAAATCAATTCGCTGAATTCATTGAACGGGATATTCAGTTTGAGATGTTCTTGTTGACAGCCGGAGAATAGCCGATGGTCTTACCGCCCTTCAAATGGGCTGCTTGGACAGCTTCGTACGGTATACCGGGAGCTGCGCCAGTGACAACTATATGACCCCTTTTAGCCAGTTCCTCGCCTACTATCCTGGCACCCAAAACAGCTTGCTCATTTATATCACTGGAAGCTGAACCATAAACACCGACCTTAAGGCTGATAATATGATTATTCATCAGTTAAATTTAGAGTGCTTGGGTTTATCAAACTTATTTGTTTGCTGGTCATAGATCCGCCCTTCACAATAACCCAGTTTCTCTTCCATGACTTTCGTGAGCGGCTCGGCACCATGAAAATCTTCGGCAATATTGGCAACTTTGCAGGCAAAAACGATCACGTCGGTAACTTCGGCTTGGATTTCTCCCCAATTGCCTTCTAACAGATCTTTCGACATTTCACCGGCTTCTTCTAACAATTTGCAGACAGCGATAAATGAGGCCTTCTGCTCGTCAGGTGCAATCCCCTTTTTCTTGACAAAAGATTTTTCCCAAGTTTGGATTTCTTGAATTGTCATAATATTTTATCCTCTCTAAATATATTTATGACTATAAATTATTTATCAGGAATAGCAATTCTACGGCCTGGTAATTAAGCGTCGGCCCGGTAGCTTGCTTTAATATAGTTTATGCTTAAGAATTAAGTTGTAATAAAAATGAGTAGCTAGATGTCAAAAAAACCCAAACCAGAGAAGGTCCATAGTACCCCGGCGATTAAGTGGTCACATCAGAAAAAACTCATACACTGGTTGGCGGCTAACCGAAGATTATTCGTACTGGCAGTTGTTATTTGCTGTGTGATTGCCGGCTGTTCTACGTTAGTAATCAAGACAGCGACTTTTTCTTACAGCCTATGGCCCGAAAACCTCACGCCCAAAACAATTACTTCAACCAATAGCTCCGGTATTGAGTTGGGAGTTAAATTTGACAGCCGAAACTCCGGCTATGTAACCGCAATTCGCTTTTATAAGGATACCCAAAACACCGGTACTCATACCGGCAGTCTCTGGGGCGGTAACGGCACATTGCTGGCAAGGGTAACTTTTGCCCATGAGACTAAAAGCGGCTGGCAAACAGCCAAACTGGCCCAACCGATAAATATCGCCGCTAATGTCATGTACGAAGTGTCTTATCATGCGCCGGATGGCCATTACTCGCTAACCAGCAATTACTTTTCTAACCGCCAGTATATTAACGTCCCTCTGACTGCCCTGCCGGATAACAGTGAGTGTGGAGCAAATGGGGTTTACGCCTATGGCGCCAATCCTGAATTTCCCAATAAAGACATGGGTGGAGCAAATTTCTGGGTTGATCTTATTTTTTCCACCAAATTGGTATCAGCACCAAGCGCGCCGGCTCCGCCAACGAGTATTAGCGCCACCCAGAACGGCACAACTATAATTGTCGGTTGGAATATCGGCATCAGCGCTAATCCGATTACCGGTTATAACGTTTTACGTAACGGCACGCTATATGCCAAGGTCAGCGGTAACACTCTTAACTACGTTGACTATCACGTTAGAGCCGGACTAACCTACGGTTACGAGATCCAGACTTTAGACAATACCGGCAAGTTATCGGCGGCTTCAAATACCGCATCAGTAACCTATAATGCGACAGCTCCGCCGACTGCCAAACTATTAGCCTCAACATCGTCAGTTACACTTGGTAATTCAACTACCCTGTCATGGTCAAGTACCAATGCGATTACCTGCCTATTAAATTCATCAGCTTCCGGGATATTGCCTGTAGCCATCTCCGGCAGCCAGACCGTTTCGCCAACAGTTACTACAACTTATTCCCTGGTTTGCCATAATAACTGGGGAAGTGTCGGCAGCTTACCGGTAATCGTAAGAGTACCACCAACCGTTACCTTAACTGTAACGCATAATTCAATAACAGCCGGTAATTCATCCACCCTATCCTGGTCAAGTACCAATGCCTCGTCCTGCCAGGCAGTATTGCCCGCTGACTGGACGTCATCTACGGCCATTTCCGGCAGCCAGACAGTCGCGCCAACAATTACTACAACTTATACGCTATCCTGTTCTGGCAGTGGTGGCAGCACCAGTAGTCCCCCAATAACTATAAAGGTGACACCAGTCGCGCCAACAATTAGCTCACTCCAGCCATTGGGCAATATCAGTGGTCCTTGGAAACTGGTGTTTGACTCAGAGTTCAACGGCTCTTCGCTTAATTCTTCCCAGTGGTCTACGGGAACAGATAGTGCCTCCGGTATTACCCAAGGATATGATAAAGCTATCGAGCAGGAATGTTATGATCCGGCTCAGGTAAGTGTTGGTAACGGTGAGCTTAACCTGGCGGCCATCGCCCAAACTTGCCCGCCGGCCGGTGGCACTCTGCCCTATACTTCAGGCTCGATCACGACTTATGATCATTTTAGCTATACTTACGGCTACGCCGAAGCCCGGATATGGTTGCCGGGGACTACCAGCATCGCTGACTGGCCGGCTTTCTGGGAACTTGGCAAGCTATATAATGTCTCAAAGGGAGAGATTGACATACTTGAAGGAACGGCCGGTCAAGCCTGCGCCACTTTTCATAATGCTTCCTCTAACCCCAGTTTCTGCTCGGCAGAAACTTTTACCGGCGGCTGGCATACTTTTGCCGCCGAATGGGAACCCGGCAATATCAACTTCTACTATGACGGGTATAAGGTTTTAACTGTCACTTCCGGCGTTACTTCCTACCCGATGTATCTGGTTTTGGATCTGGCCTTCGCCACTAAAATTACTTCGCCCAATACCGCACCTGCCACCATGCTGGTTGACTATGTCAGGGTCTGGCAGCACTAAATACTACTTAATTTAGTCCGTCAGGATAGAAGATAACTTCTTCGCCGATCATTGTGCCAATACAGGCCCCGGCAACGCCCGTAGCGAGTGCTTCAACCGCATTACCGGCAATAGCTATAACGGATGTATTAGTCCCCCAAAGGATTGCCTCGCCAACTGCTATCCCGCCTACTAGCCCGGCGATGGCCCATTTTCGGAGACGATTATTCCTGGTATCTTGATTCTGTTCTTGCTCTCGTTCAAATATTTTCATGAGAATTTCCAAATTACTTTAATAGGATATTACTTTTACGATAATTTTAATAACTTATATTTCATACACTTTTTATAGTGATTTGTAAATTTTTAAGTTTGCGGGCCCTACTTCAAGAATGGACGCAACGAGTTGATATAATATAGCCATGAATAAATCGAAAATCATCAGAATCTCAATTATTGTAATAATTCTTATCTTTGTCGGCGCGGCCGGCTTTTACGCTGGCTGGAGTTTTGCCCTGAGCAAGTTAACCGTCAAAACGATTACGCCCACCCAGGCGGCCAACGCCATGAAGAATGACGATTTTTACAGTAACTATAATGAGAACATGCTTGAAATACACGGCGTAGTAGCTTCGATAACTGATAAAAATAATGATTTGGTTATCGGCCTGGCTACCAACTCGACTTACAAAACATATTGCGATTTAGGTCACGTCCCAACAAAACCGCAAAAAGAAAGTCTCGTAACTGTTATGGCCGGAGGCGCCACCGCCCGGCGCCAGCCTAACGCCGTCGTGTTAAATAATTGCGTTGAGTTATAAGCAAAACATTGCGATTATCAGATTATTTTTATTCCGATCAATATTCCAACCAATATTAATATCAGTCCGCTAAAGACTTCGCTATGGCCTTCCAGCTTGTGCCCTAATCGGTTACCGATCTCCAGGCCGAATAAAGCCAGGACCACGCTGGCAACGCCAATTACCAGCGCCGAAACCAGCAAGGGTTCATTATGGGTCCCTAGGCCAACCCCGACGATCAGATTATCAATACTAAGCGAGAACCCGGCCAGCAGTAATTTACCCAAGCCTTGGGCAGCCTCAGCCACTTCTTTTTTATTGGCAGCCCTTAGGGCGCTGATTATCAGGTATATGCCCGTCAGGCCCAGCAAAGCCCCGCCGATCAGATTAGCATTACTGCCAAGCGTGTGCGACAACTTATGCCCGATAATCAAGCCGGCGATCGGCATGCCGGTCTCAAATAATCCGAAAACAATAATAATTTTTAATCTTAGTGATTTATTCACCCCACCGATGCCAATAGCGATGGAGGCCGCAAAATTACCCAGTCCGACCGACAACCCGATTAAAAAGAGCGCTATTAATTCTTTCACTTCTACTAATAATAACAAAGTTCTGATGACACAAATATTTGCTATCATATTTACATAAACCTGGTTTTGCTGCCCGGTAACAGTATCCGTAATAAAGCCTGGATTTATGAAGTCGGCGACGCGCTTAGCCCGTTATTTGAAGATAGTTACATCCATAATTATTCCCATTGGGGCAGCGGTGAAGAAAATATTGATTTTGACTTAGAAGCTAAAAAGCTATCAGAAAAAATAAGCGGCTTAAAAAATTACGTAATCTTTGCCAAATCAATCGGCAGCGTTCTTGCTCTTGACGGGATCAACAAACAAGCCCTTAAGCCTACCAAATGTATGTTCTGCGACATCCCTTTAAAGATGATCCTCGAAGAATCAATACCTCTTAAGGAGTGGTTAAGCCGTGCCGATATGCAAATAGTTATCATCCAAAACTCCCATGACCCAATGGGCACTTATGAGGAGTTAAAAAGTTATCTCCAGCCTGAGCCTAAGCTTAAAATAATCGATGTGGCCGGTGATACCCAAAGTTATAATGATTTTGATTTGATCAAGAGAACGGTCGCAGATTTAATCGGCTAAAAAAGCAGTTTTCATATTAAACTGTAAAAAAGCTCCGAACCCGGCAATAAAAAATAAAATGGTTATGGTTGCTATTGTTTAACAGTCTGATTATCATTTAATAATGCCTCATATTACATATCATTATTCATTGGATTATGCGGGTATGGACATCCATGGCTCAAGGGCCGTTAAGGATATCGTCGCTGGAGTCGAACTTGTAAAATCCGATGTACCGCTCAGCCAGGAAAGGGAGCGGGGGCTTGAAGGTCTTCACCGGAAAAATGAACTGCTGGCAACCGAACCCGAACAGATGCGTTCGATTCATGTCACAATCGGTGATGAATTTCAATTAGTTAAAGCCGGCCTGCACCAGTTATTAGTTGACTTGAACCCGGAAAAGAACATTTTTGATAAGTTGCGCGCCCGAAGAGTCGAAAATCTGCTCGGCCTAATGGTTGTCAAAAGAGAGCTACAAAAATAACTTGGGACTTTTGTTGCTGCAGATTAAATACTAATACACCCTCCCGAACACTTAGCCATGCTATGATTTATCCATGAAAGTTCATCGGGTTGTTTTCCGCGAAGTTGACAGAGACAAATATAATGAAGTCGTCCAAGGTTTAAAAACAATTGAAACCAGGGCGGCGACCGTCAAATTCAAGGACATCGCTGCCGGCGATAAATTGAATTTTGTCTGTGGCAAGGATGTCTTTGAGAAAACAATCGCCAGCGTCAGGCATTATTCATCAATCGACGAAATGCTTGCCGAGCTCCCCTATAAAAAGATACTACCCTCTGCCAAGAACCGGGCAGACGTTTACGAAATATACTGGAGTTTCCCCAATTACAGGGAAAAGATTGAGAGTTGCGGCCTAATGGCCTTCCTGCTGCGCTGACAAATACCGCCGGCTATGCTTAAATGTTTTCGGAGGAATTATGGATAAAGAAAACGTCCACAAGTATAAGTATAAAAGAATAAAATTTGCCAATGCCCGCGGTAACGGTTTCGTCTGGTTCCTGGGCTTCATCGGCGCCCTGGTTTATTACGTGCACGTTCATTCCGGCACTTTTTGGCTGGTCATCCTGGCTATTCTAAAAGCCTTCGTCTGGCCGGCGATCCTGATCTATCATTTATTACTCTTTCTGAAGGTATAGACTTTTAAACTATACTTTAAAATTAGGATAAAACAGGGTTTAAATTAATTTTGTTTTGTTATTATTAGATTATGGCAGCTAAAGGCTCTGACAAAGATTTGTATTTTGTAGCAGTCAAATTATTCCTGCGTGACAAAGACAAGCTGCTGATCACCCATGATATCTACGGGGCTTGGGATTTACCGGGCGGCAGGCTGCGTAAAGACGAGTTCGATAAGCCTTTGGCAGCAGTTATCAAACGCAAGGTTATCGAAGAAATTGGTAAACGTGCTAAATATAAGCTTGGCCAACCGGTAGTCTTCTTCAGGGTGGAGCGAGTTGAATACGCCCTGGGAAAAAAGATCCGGATTTTTGCCATCGGCTACGAGGCCCAATACCTGGGGGGAACCCTCAAACTGGGCGACCATCATGACCGTATGGAATGGGTCAACCTGAAGAATTTCCGGCCAGAGAAGTATTTTGCCGACGGCTGGTTAACCGGCGTCCAAGAATATCTGGCATTTATCGGCTAAAAAGTTTTACTGTAATTTAAAAGCTATTATTTTAGCGACCTAGTTTATCTTCAGTCTTTTTAATATCGATAGTCGTTTTAATGATCGTATCGGGAGACAACGAAATGCTATCAATACCCTCATCCACTAAGAACCGGGCAAATTCGGGATAATCCGAGGGAGCTTGCCCGCAAATTCCGATATGGACTTTCTTCTTCTTGGCAGTTCTGATCACTTGGCGGATAAGCTCTTTGACAGCTTCATTATTCTCGTCATAGTCTTGGGCAATGGTCCCGTTGTCCCTATCGACTCCCAGTGTCAGCTGGGTTAAGTCATTGGATCCGATCGAGAAGCCGTCAAATAATTCGGCAAATTGCTCGGCCAGAATGACGTTGCTCGGAATCTCGCACATAACGTAAACTTCGAAACCGTTTTCACCCCGTTTCAGGCCGTTCTTTTCCATAATTGCCAGTACCTTCCTGGCTTCATCAAGATTGCGGCAAAACGGAATCATCGCCTTAATATTGGTAATGCCCATCTCTTCCCGGGCTTTCTTGAGGCCGTGGCATTCCAGTTCAAAAGCTTCGCGGTAAGCATCGCTGTAGTAACGGCTGGCACCCCGCCAACCAAGCATCGGGTTATCTTCCAGCGGTTCAAATACCTTGCCGCCAATCAGATTGGCGTACTCATTGGTTTTGAAGTCGCTGAAACGGATGATCACGTCGTTGGGCCAAAAAGCGGCGCCGATGATAGCGATACCCTCAGCCAGTTTATCAATAAAGTACTGGGCCTTATTACTGTATCCGGCAGTCAGCTTGGTAATCAGGTCCCGGGACTTTTTATCCGGCACCTTGTCGAAATGCAGTAAGGCCATCGGGTGGATTTTAATGTGCGAGTCGATAATAAACTCTTCCCGGGCCAAGCCAACACCGTCGTTGGGTATCATCGAATATTTGAAAGCATGGTCCGGCGAGCCGATATTCATCATGATCTTGGTCTTGGGCCGCTCCAGGTCTTTGATGCTGGTCCGCCTAATCTCAAACTTCAAATCGCCCTTATAGACAGTACCAACTTCTTCTTCGGCGCAGCTGACAGTTATCAGGCTGTCGTTAGCTATTTTCTGGGTGGCATTGGCCGTGCCAACAACGCACGGGATTCCCAGCTCCCGCGAGACGATGGCCGCATGGCAGGTCCGTCCACCTTTGTCGGTGACAATGGCGCTGGCACTCTTCATAATCGGCACCCAGTCCGGATCGGTCATTTCGGTAACCAGTACATCACCCGGATGGAAAGCGCTGATTTGTTTAACGCTCATGATCTTGCAGACCTGGCCCTTGCCGATCTTATTGCCAACACTGGTCCCCTTGGTAATAACTGGCCCGGTTTCTAGCATCCTATATTCTTCAATGACGTTTGGATTGACGCGCGATTCGACGGTTTCAGACCGGGCTTGGACGATATACAGTTTGTTGTCGGCACTGTCCAGCGCCCACTCAATATCCATCGGTTTTCCATAGTGCTTTTCAATTTCCATACCCCACTTAGCTAGGGTCTTAGCTTGTTCATCAGTAATCGAGAATTTCAGCTGGTCTTTTTTGGAGACCGGCGTATTCAGCGTCCGGCTGCCCATGGTTGGCACCATCCGGAGTTTTTTGGTGCCGACTTTCTTTTTTAGGATGGCCAGCGTCGGTTTAAAGACCGTAAATTCATCCGGATTAATCCTCCCCTGAACGATATTCTCACCCAACCCGTAGATCGAACTAACGACTACGGCATTGCGGAAGCCCGATTCGGTATCAATCGTAAACATCACCCCGGCAGCCTTGGCACGAACGGCCACCATCTGCTGGATACCAACCGAAATTGCCACCTTCATATGATCAAATTTGTTTTCCACCCGGTAGACAATCGCCCGGCCGGTAAATAACGAGGCAATACATTTCCTGGTCGCGCTCAACACGTTCTTTTCGCCTTTGATGTTTAGGAATGACTCCTGCTGACCGGCAAAGGAAGCGTTCGGAAGATCTTCGGCGGTGGCTGAGGAACGGACCGCCACAATCAGATTCTTGTGCCCACAGGCTTCACTTAGTTCTCTGTAGCCCTGGCGAATCTCTTCTTCAAAATCGGCTGGCAGTTTGGACTTTAAAAAGAGCGAGCGGATCTTGACGCCTCTTTTTTCCAGGTCCTTGACGTTTTTAACGTCAACCCCGGCCAGGATCTTTTCAATTTCACCCCGGATACCGGATTGGTCGATAAAGTAATAATAGCTTTGGGAAGTCGTCGCAAAACCGTTTGGCAGATTAACGCCTACGGGGGCCAGATATTTATACAATTCGCCCAGCGAGGCATTCTTGCCGCCGACCTGGGGAACGTCAGTCAGAGATATTTCTTTGAAAAATTTAATGTACTTATACATATATGTAATCCGTTTATGTTAATTTACTTCGGTTAGTATTATATCAGCTTATTTAGGCATTAGCATTATCTAATGGTTGCCAGTATTAATAGGGTTATCTATCTGGATAATTAAGTTATAATTGGCTTTATGAATGACGAAATAAAAAAAATAGCCAGTTGGTTGGGGCACGGTTCAATTAATGTTATCGGCTGTCCGTTTTCAGGTAAAGATACCCAGGGCGAAATTTTAGTTAAATTATTTAACGGCGTGTTGATCGGCGGCGGCGACATCCTGCGTTCCCATAATGATCCGGGAAAGATTGAACGTATTATGGCCGAGGGTGAGTTAATCCCCTCAGATTTTTTCCTGAGCCTGATGCTGCCTTATTTTTCAAAACCGGAATTTAAGGATAAACCGCTGATCCTTAGTTCGGTCGGCCGCTCGCACGGCGAAGAAAAGACAATTATGCAACACCTCACTGATTCCGGACACCCAATGAAGGCAGTAGTACTATTGAAGCTGACCGAGGCTGACGTCTGGCGCCGCTTTCATGCCGCCCAAGCTGATCATGACCGCGGCAACCGGGCCGATGACCAAGCCGGAGTACTAAAGACACGATTGGAAGAGTTCAAGGAAAAAACCACGCCAGTAATCGAATTCTACCGCGAAAAAGGCCTGCTAATTGTTGTTGACGGCGCGCCGGCCACTAATATTGTTACCAAAGAAATTCTATATGCCCTATCCACACTAGCTCAAGCGCTGCCCATTGATTAACACTGAAATTACCACTGGGCGGTAGAAACCTGAACGTCAAGTTCAGCTAATATAGCAGCAGCCCTACCTATGGCCACTTGTACCGGAGCAATATATCTACGTTGCGTAGTAGGATCGTTTTCTTCACCAAATCTGTAAACAGGTGGTTTTACATATTTTTCGTCCAATTTATAACCTAGTCCAGCAAAAAATTCTCTGGATTGTTCGTTCTCATCATCAATGTAGGCGGCAGACTCTTGGTCTGGATAGAAGTCCTCTTCAAGACTGGCCTTCACTACTGCCGTACCCATTCCTTTTGGTGCGTCAGGTTTAGCTACGACGTGTTTCTCCCAAGCTACTACGTTTCTAATTTTCAGTGGGATAGGAACAACATCCAGGTGATTATGGACCACGGCCAGGGTCCGCTTGCCGGTTCTTAAGGCAAGACTAAGAGGGTCAGGGCCCTTGGGTGATACATCATTACGAGCCATTGCGTATGCAATTGTCGGTCCATATCCACCCTCTCTAGCAACTATTAAACGTCCATGACGGGCAAAAGCTTTATATTGCTTTTGGGCTTCAGTCACCAGCACAGGATCATTAGGATTAAAGGCTCTCTTGATTTCATCTGGATCACGTATTCCATCTAATGCCGCCGTCCATGCTTCTTGCGCAATACCTTGAAGGTCTCTAGTAAACCCAAGACCAACTTCGTAAGGCTTTACTTTTCTAGTTGTAATCAATGTCTCTGCCATAATTATCCTTTCTACTTCTCAAACCCATGTCCATCATCTTCAGTTATTTCTTCCCAACCGCTCTTCCACTGACCTTTTTTAACTTCTTTTTGGCGACCATGAGCACTCCACCAATCCGTGTTACTCAGAATATAGAGTGAGCTAATAGGTGGGACTCTTAGTCTACTTTCACCATCATCAAATAATCGTGTTGCAACCCTACTTAAGCCAGCCATTTTAAGAGCTGTATGAATATGTTTAGGCGACCTGATTGGTTCAACTGTCCAAGGAGCATTTGTTGGTTCACCGTAAGGATGACCACTTGAGTTCATAGCAGCTAATTGCTTATATGCGCCGACTAAAACTTCTTCCTCTTTCACATCTGTCCAAGCGTGTATGTTTGGATTAGCATATTCAAAAGTCACAGCCAGAGGCGGGACGGCCAAGGCGGGAGGTATCGGTAGATGTAATTTCCTAAGTCGCAAATCAGGATAACTTGAAGCTGCACCGACTACATTACCCGCTTCATTAACAACTGCATAATGATAAGGGCTACCTTGTTCGTGTTTAGCTTGACCTTTCCGAACTTTTTGTTCAGCTAGTTCCAAACTGGATCCGTAACGAGCAATAACACCTAGTAGATTTCTTGAATGTAGTAAAGCTTCATTACCAACAACAGCCTCGTGTAGCTGGGTAGCTAAGTCTAATGGCTCAAATTGAGCATAATCAACCAACACTTCTGCCATAATGCATTATTATGGCATTTATGGTCAATAATTTCAATCCCAATTTGTCATTCTATAGATGTGAGTAATTTTTCGTTTGGTATCTCCAAAGTGCTGATCATGTTCAACAGGAGTCTTTTCTGCCCGCGAAGTACTTATAGCCTGACCGTCACCAATTGAGAAGCCGATATGTTCTTTTACCCCATCATCAAACTGCAAAGCTTCCCAAACTAATATATCTCCCTCATTGGGTTGATTGGCTTCAACCCAGCCAGACTCAACAAGATCTTTAATAGTACTGTCGACCATGCCATGGACAGCTTTTAACTTCTTAAATATGACTAGCACAGAACTAACAAAAAATGCACAGGAGTTTTCTCCATCATCTAGTGCGTCAAACTCCCCTATTTCGGGTAGGCTTACGTAAAAATTACGAAACAGGTTTGAGCCTACTGAGTTATGTATAACTTTCAAATAAGTCTTGAAATATAAGACCTACAATCTAAAGTCAATAAGATTTTTGTTGGTAAGGTTGGTCGTTTATCCAAACAGAATATATAACTCTTAATATTTTTCTCGCTACAACTATGTTTGCTTCTTTGTAACGTTTT
>Ga0182030_10019633_pt1 | contig 12830 bp, 12 predicted proteins | sample 812S3MmetaG_FD_121299 | JGI IMG/M metagenome (GOLD analysis project Ga0182030, IMG submission 121299) | Permafrost microbial communities from Stordalen Mire, Sweden - 812S3M metaG (Illumina Assembly) | ecosystem: Environmental > Terrestrial > Soil > Wetlands > Permafrost | place: Sweden... | reverse complement strand
TTCGGCTTGATGAACATTATTCATAAGAAAAACCTGTTGGCTCAAACCCGATATGAGTTTATCGATCTGCGCCCGGTTGAAACTATTGCCGGAATCTGATGCTGCGCCCTCAAGCCCATCAAGAACTCGCTTCTTGTCACGCTCGGTTTGCATACGTCCGATGAACCATGTCCCTGTATTGCCCAGCGCTTTATAGTCGAGATCTACCGGATTCTGCGTCGCTAAAACAAGTCCTAAACCAAAAGCCCGAGCTTGTTTTAGCAAGGTAATCAGCGGTGCTTTTGACGGTGGATTCGCTACCGGAGGAAAGAAACCGAGAATTTCATCCATGTATAAAATAGCACGTAAACTGGAGGTACCACTTTGTCGGCGCATCCAGGACAGCACTTGAGTAAGCAACAACGAAACAAAAAACATTCTTTCGCTGTCGGGTAGATGAGCGATTGAAATAATGCTGACTTTGTTTTTTCCAGACTCGGAGTAAAGCAATCGATCCACATCAAGCGCCTCGCCCTCCAGCCAGGCTTCAAAGCCTGGAGAAGCCAGAAGGTTGTTAATCGTCATGGCTAATTCGTAGCGTTCTTTCTTTGGGAAAAATCCTTCTAGAGGCAAAGCGCCCAATTGCTTCACAGGTGGGTTTTGCACTTTTTCGATCAAGCTGTGCAAATCGAGATTTTGTCCCTGTTTCCAGCAACTGTCCAATATAGAAGAGAGCAAAATATGTTATTTACTATTTAGCGGATCGGCATTTATACCAACAAGCGACAGAATACTGGTCGCCGTGCTGGAAATCTGCTCGCGCAATAAATCGCGTTCTTCAAGAATTAATGGGTCCGGACAATTGAATGATTTCACCACAGAAAGCGGAATGCCAGCGGAGCTTGCCGGTGTATAAACGACGAACTCCGCACTGTCTTTAAGCAGCTTTATACGGCTGGCATCTTGCTGCCAATCTTTAAGCCCTTGCTCCCATTTCTCTGCTTCACGCTTCGCCATTTCCTCAGTGCTTATTTTCGCCCGCCGAGCCTCATCAGCATCGACCCAGGGCAAGAACGACTCGGCATCAAGTTTCTCGAAAGTAAGCAACAGATTGCTGAGATCACCTTTTGGATCTATGGCAATAACCGGTATATTGTCTATCGCGGCTTCTTCGAGCAGATCGATACACAATCCAGTTTTACCACTGCCAGTCATGCCCACACAAACGGCATGTGTCACTAAATCTCTTGACTCATAAAGGACCAGCTCATCCTCAAAACATTTCTGTTTGTCAAGATTGTACTTCTTTCCGAGATAGAAGACACCCAACTGTTCGTAATCGACCATACTCTGGCTCCTGGCACTTAGCGACTTAGATCATACCTCACCCTGAGATTCCAATACTGGAAGATAAACTGATTCACGGCAGGTATCTACGAAAGAAGAAAGTAACTGCGTGTGGTTAAATACAAGTTGTTATAACGGGATTCGAGGTTAGTCGACATGGAAAAGCGCAAATACGGCGACACGGACATGATGGTTTCAGTGCTTGGATTCGGCGGTGCCGAAATTGGTTTTCACGGGGTTCGTCAAGCAGATGTCGATGCGCTTCTGAACAGCGCTCTCGATGCCGGTCTCAACGTTATTGATACGGCTGAATGCTACATAAACAGCGAAGAGTTAATTGGTACAGCCTTGAAAGGAAGACGCGACCACTATTACCTTTTCACTAAATGTGGACATGGTGCAAGCTATGATATCGACGCCTGGGAAAAGCAGCAACTCCGCGAGAGCATTGATCGCAGCTTGAAAAGATTACAAACAGACCGAATTGATCTGATCCATTTACATAGCTGTTCTGAAGCAGAATTGAGAAAAGGCGACGTAATCGAAGTTCTTAAGGAAGCTAAATCCGCTGGCAAGGTGCGCTTCATCGGCTATAGCGGCGATGGTGCCGCTGCACTATATGCCATCAAATCTGGTGCCTTTGACTCCTTGCAGACTTCAGTAAATATCGCAGATCAAGAATCAATCGATCTGCTCTTACCAGAAGCTCGCTCCAGAAAAATGGGAGTCATCGCCAAACGTCCTGTCGCCAATGCCGCGTGGAAAGAAAAGAAATTCCCTGATTATTTCTACATTCAAGAGTATTGGAAACGGCTCCAAGAATTAAAATACGATTTTATTAAAGGAGACATTTCTGCTGAAATCGGCATGGCCTTGCGCTTCACTCTCAGTGTTCCTGGTGTCGATACGGCTATTGTAGGTACAACAAACCCCAAACGTTGGCACGAAAACGCTAAGATGTTAGATAAAGGTCCCCTGCCAGAAAAAGAATTCGAGGAAATCAGAAAGAGATGGAGAGAAGTTGCTCAAACAAACTGGGTGGGACAGGTCTAAGCATCCTCATCTCAGCCTTCATTTTATTATCCACCGGCAATGCTGCATTGGCTCAACAAGCGGTTCAGGACAAAGGGGGCGCTCCGTTCATGGAGGAAGTTAATGACGGCAAGTCGCCAGTATGGCATACCACCGGATCAGCTCCCGCCAAACCAGCTGGGCAAGAGATAAAGACTGAAAGTGGTTCGATGTTCATGGAAGAAGTTCCTCAGAAGAAGAAGCCTAAAGCAGCTCCGCGTCCTAATATAGACATGTCTAGTGTGGGCGTTTCCGTCGATCCAAGTGGCAAAATAATTCCATTGTTGCAGCCAGGCGGTGCTCCCCCCGTGATGCCTAACGGCAGCCGCACGGAAATTGATTACACACCCCGCACTATGTACGTGCCATACTCAACCTATAACGGGCCGACAGGCTATGTGCCAAGGCGAACTCCATACGGGACCGTGCCGGTACCTTATTACCAACCACAGCAAAATGGCGTTATAGCCGTTCCGCTCGGCGTACCACAGTCATTTAGCAGTTTATCCGACTCGCCGGAGAGCCAGCAAGCCAATTACGGCGTTTCGGGCAGTACAGTTACGGGTCCTGGACTACTGGTTAATCCTGGCGGACGTTCAGGGCAAGTGATCCTGCCTCAAGAAACTCAATTCCAACAACAAGGAACAATTCGCTCAATTTTTCCTTCAGATCTGAACAAAAGCAGTAACTAATTTGCCAGTTAACCATAACAAAATGGTTAAAAAGTCCGAAAAGACGGATAAACGCATAGAATTATGCATATGGATCTAGACAGTCATCGAGGCGGTAAATAACATGGCCATTATGGGGCGAATGTTTCTTTTCTTTCTGGTTAACGGACTTATAGTCATAACTGTATCTGTACTGATGCATTTATTTGGCGTGAGCCCCTACCTGGGTCGCTACGGGCTTAATTATCAAAGCCTGGCAATAGTCTGCTTCCTATATGGCATGGGCAGCTCTCTTATTTCACTGTTGCTTTCAAGGGCAATGGTCAAATGGCAGGCCGGCGTTCAAGTAATTCCGCCTGACACACAAGATCCGGCACTATCTCAAATTGTGGGGGTTGTGCATAATCTAGCCCGTAAAGCTAACTTGGCTTCAATGCCTGAAGTGGGAATCTATGACTCTCCTGATCCAAACGCCTTTGCCACCGGCCCGACAAAATCAATGGCACTGGTGGCGGTATCAACTGGATTGTTATCTCGCATGAATATGGCTGAGATCGAGGGTGTTTTGGGACACGAAATCACCCACATATCAAACGGAGACATGGTGACAATGTCTCTGCTCCAAGGAATTGTCAACTCATTTGTCGGATTCTTGGCGACTGTAATTGCATACGCAGTAACGCAAGGTCGTCGCGATGACGACCGCGGACCAGGTTTCATGTATTACATCGTTCAGATGGTTTTGCAGGTAGTATTCCTGGCGTTAGGTTCAATAGTGATTTGCTGGTTTTCGCGTTGGAGAGAATACAGAGCAGATGCAGGTAGTGCACGTCTGGCTGGAAAAGAAAAAATGATCGCGGCTCTACAAGAGTTGCAAAACAGCATGGAGCTGGTTACAGCAAACCAGCGGCCGACTGTGCAAACCATGCAGATCTCAAGTCGAAGCGGATTTAGCCTTTGGGCAGACCATCCGCCCCTTGAAGATCGGATTCGCCGGCTCCAAGAAGGCAATTTCTAGTTTAGTCTTGATCCAATGTTTCAAAAAAGTCGTCGTGTCACTGCTGGCACGACGACTTTTAAATCTTGAACGGCCAGACCTCTGGAGAATCGGTTTGAGTGCGTGGTTTTCAATAGCTGAATCTCAAATCTTGCCGGCTTATGTTGGTCTCAAAAGTACAAGTGATAGTTTTCGCCGAGGAAGGAAGCTTTCCGCGCTTTTTTTGGTAAACTCTTAAGACTACGTGGATTCGGGAGAGCCCTGTGTCTGAAAATACGAAAACTACTGAAGGCAAAGACGTCAAGATCGGCGAACTTCTGGTAGCGGTCGGAGTCGTTACCAATGGCGACTTACAAGAAGCAATTCAAATAGCAAAACGAATGTCCTTGCCAATCGGGCGGGTCATAGTTATGTCTGGCGTCATTAGTGAGCCCAATCTGCAATATGCAATCGAAGCTCAATCACTTGTCAAAGATGGTCTGCTAGACCTCGATACAGCAACTGTTGCGTTAAAGAATGCCTATGAAAATAACATCAATCTTCAAACCGCTTTAGCAGATCTTCGTTGGGCTCCCAAAAAAGACGTGGTTTCAAATAAGCTTGGCGAAATCTTGGTTGACTCCAGCATGGTATCGCAATCTCAGCTCGACCACGCCCTTCAAACCAGTTTTGAAACAGGTATGCCTCTGGGTGGAACGCTTGTTTTGCAAGGAGTCCTCAGCGCGCAACTTCTGCCAATGGTTTTGAATGCTCAAGAGCAAATCCGTGACGGCAAAATAACGAGAGCTGGAGCTGTAGAGAATCTCAAGATCGCATTGATGTTTTGGGCCAAGGCAGACGACTCCAACACAAGTGATGGTCGAGAAAGCTTTGCGCCATTACGCTCTACTTCAGCAGGAAATGGTGCGCTCGCGTCTTCATCGTATTCGCTTAGTGATTCCACATCGAATAGGACATTGCCACCACCGCCGCCACCACCACAGATAGCAGCCTTGCCACCATCGCCAGTGCCTTCCAGTACCATGGGACTAGTCGACATGATGAAATTGGCAGGGTATTGCAATGACCAAGATCTCCAGGCTGCTATTGAGCGTGCTTTGTCAAACGCTGATTTGGCCGCGAAACTGTTCATGGCAACGGGATTATTAAGCAAAACAAGTTTCGACAATTTCCTGCGCTGCAGGGTCCTCATGGTTCGCGGCGAACTGCGACCAGAACAAGCGATTTATGCACTGAGTGCTTGCCGCATCCGTGCGGTTTCTTTGGCGGATGTTTTCAGCGAAATGGGATTACGCGTCAACGATGCGTGATTTCCTCCCGCAGATCGGTTAGACTCTATGAATTTCAATTCTCAAGATCTTTAGACAAAGAGGTTCTGGCTATGACTAATAGTGGTTTGATGGAGAAGCTCAAGGACAGCACACGTGCGATGCATGATTCGGCTGAATCGAGTCAGTTTCAAGGACGTCTGGCAAATGGAGCCCTTCCCCGACAACTATACATAGACTATTTAGAGCAACTCTATCTAGTCCATAGCCAGCTAGAGCAAGCTATAAGAAAAATCTCAGGGGAGACGCAAAATATTGTCACCGACGAGCAGCTGCAAGAACCTTTTCTAAGGCAAGATCTTGAAAACTTCGGCAAGACGGTTGATGACATAAAGCCGCTTCCGGCGACCAGCAAACTCGTAAATCAAATCAGCGATTTGTCGAAGTCATTTCCTCTAGCTTTGCTAGGAATGCACTATGTATTGCTAGGCAGTAAACATGGCGGAAAGTTCGTAGCGAAAGCCTGTCAGGATTCATACAATCTGGTCGACGGAAAGGGCGCATTATACTTTGATCCCTACGGGCCGAATTTCATGCCAATCTGGAAGACGTTTAAGGAATCAATGAACGATCTGCCTTTGAATGAAGGCGAGATCGACAAAGTCTGCAGTGCAGCAGGACAAATGTTCAATTCCATTGGCGAAATTGGCAATGAACTGATGCCTGCAGCACACCGCTAAGAGATCGTCGCTGACTGATCTGCTACTCGTCCGGATCAATCCCCTCAGTCATAGCAGCAGATTGGTGCACTGCGCCAGACTCGCGCAGCTTAAGAGCATGTTTTGGCAGATTCTTTGAAGCTTCTTCCGCTTTGGCAAAATATTGTTTTGCGCCGGCCGCATCGTTCGTTTGCCGCAATAGGTCGCCATATCCGTTGTAAGCTTCTGCTTGAAGTTCATTATCCTTAGGTAGTTTTGCTGTTATCAGCTCAATTCCTTTTTCCAATTCCTTTTTGGATTCTTTAAAATTGCTCTGATCCCGGTCAAATTGACCGAGCTTCAAATAAGCCTTAATAAGCTTCTTTTGTGAGTGTGGATTCTGTTCAAGGTCTGGTGCTTTCTCTCGAATATTCAAAGCCTGAAGCAAAAGCGGTCGCACTTCGCCCAGACGCTGTTGAAGCAAAAGGCACTCAGCCAAATTCATTTGAAAATCTGAAATTCTCTGATGATTAGCCAACTTCAGATGATCGAACGTAGTTATTGCGTGTGTCAATAACTTTTCTGCTTCGGAAAACATCGAACGAGCCATGAGCTTTCGCGAACATAAGATCACGCTTTCGCCGTTTGCCTCAGCTTCGAGCTGGCTTGTCTCAGTAGTCTTGCCACTTAAGCTTGAAGCTTTAAGACTATCGAGCAACTGCTCGCAATTTTTCACCTCGTCCTGAACTTGCTGGGTGTTTAGCGCATCAATTTGTTGATTTGTTGCTTCTTGATCCGCATACATACCGGATTTACCGAAAGTATCGGCAAGCAGATAAAGCGTATCGAGCATACGCTTATGTCTGTCTTCAAAGGAAGAGGCGATCCCTTTTGCATCAAGAAGATCGTGGCGAGCCTCCTCATAATTTTGCTTTTTGATCGCCTCCTGGGCTTTGTACATGTCGAATTGCCAGAGAATACGCAGATAGTTCAAGCCACGATCACCTTCAGGACCTGGCCAGAGAGCTAGAGTAATCAAGGCGCCAAGCATCAAGACAATAAATCCGCCCGCAACAATGAGCAAATTTTTGTCGCGTCGCGGCATTGTTTCGGCACGCTGCCCACCAGTTAGTTTTATGCGATCAAATGTTTTGCGCAAAAAGCTGGGAGCAGTATCGGGCTTTGGTATCTTACTTGGTTCTGGAACCGCGCCGGCACGCAAGCCTTTAAATCCGGCTTCTAGAGCGGCATCGAGCAAGCTCTGCCTAACATCACCTGAAGATTGATAACGATCATCTGGATTCTTCGACAAACATTTCATCACACAAGCTTCTATCTGCGGCGGAATTTGTGCTTCCGGCGCCGTTGCACTAAATGGCGGCGGAGCCTCATTGATATGTTTGATTACCGTATTCACGAATGTGTCCCCCATCAATGGAGGCACTCCAGAGAGAGTTTCGTACATAAGACAGCCTAAGGAATAGATGTCAGATCGCACATCCATACTCTTACCGTTGCACTGCTCGGGGCTCATATACAGCGGACTGCCGAAGATTTCACCAGTTTGGGTAATATTTTGCCGCGGTTTACCATCGACCGGCATAAATTTGGCGATGCCGAAATCTACCAGTTTAACCAGCGTGGATCCATCGTCTTGCGTGATCAAGACAAGGTTGCTTGGTTTGAGATCTCGATGAACAACGCCTTTTTTGTGAGCATGCTCGAGTCCATCACAAGTTTGCTTAAAGATATTGACTGCGGCAGCGGGAGCCAGGCGCACATCGCGATCAAGTACATCCATAAGGGTTTCGCCTTCGAGGCAGTCCATTACGAAATAAGCCTGACCTTTCTTTGTCATACCGAAATCATGAACAGTAACAATATTCTGGTGAGACAGTGAACTGGCAGCCTTTGACTCATGTTCGAAGCGTTTCTGGGCATTCTTATCGGAGACCAGATGTTCCAGCAAAAGTTTGACCGCGACAATGCGGTCCATGTACAGATGGCGAGCTTTATAGACAATGCTCATGCCGCCTTCGCCGAGTACATCAATAATCTGGTACTTGTCAGCGAAAAGCGTACCGATGAGGCTATCTTTTTGGGGTGTGACAATAGCCCCCCCGTCGACTGGACAGGTGTTGACGCCATCATCAGGGTATTCTTTGTTGCAAGTCATGCAGACACGCGCGACTGCGGTGTTCTTGTCATCAGCCACTGATTTCTACTTTTCCACCACTATAATCTGAACCGCCCAATTAATTTTAGCGCGTGTTTAGCCTGCTTTGCCCAAAAAACTTGTCAAAAGGCAGTCAGGAGAAGAGGATACGCTTCTTTACTACCAACGGACGTTTCCTGAGCGCCAATGGGTTACAGCGCTCGTAGAACGCATTTTGCGGACTGGGGTTGCATTCCTCCAGTTTGGGTAGATAATTCTAAGTTGCTTCCTACCTGGTCCCCAAGATGAGCAAAACGCCCGGAAACCTTTTGGATACACTGCTTCAAGAAGCCAGCGAGGCTGGTATGGTCAAAGAGCACACCCTGGAGCAAGCACATTACGCATCGCTTAATGTTGAACAAGTCATGGCGGAAAAGTTTGATGCACTTATCAAACAGCTCGAAGCTGAATGGAGCACCGCGCCAGAGCAAAATATTCAGTGTCAACGAGAGGACGGGCGTAAAGCCCCACTGCCGAAGTGGCTACAACAAGCAGCTAACGTGGCCGGTTCATGCAAACTCATGCGAGTAGCCTTCTGGAAGCGCGGCCCCGGGTTCAGTTATGTCCTCTTGCGAGCCGAGCTCGATTCAAAGGATCGCCCGAATTACTATATGCTGGTTTTGGGATCACGGCGTCGCCAGTCCGAAGGAGCTCGAATCGATAAGCTCCGAATTGAACGTCCATGGTGGTCGTATTTTATTCCCGGTTACAAAGTTCAATAGCAATGGTATTACAGATGGTGGCAGGTTCGGTATCCCGGGAGCGCGGGCGTCCCCAGACTGTCGGAGAACTAATTGTCAAGGATCGCGGAACGAAAATTCGAGCGAACGCATCAAGAGCCGCTACACGAACGGAGAGTCAGCTAAAAAATGAGATTGCCATTGTAGAAGGTTACGTAGGCAAATACTTGGATGACCTGGAGACGACCGATAGAGAAGAGGATGAAAAGTTCGGTAAAGAGCAGAACGGATACATGCTTCCTGCTCATTTAGTGGACGAAAAAACAAGAAAATCATGGATTAAAGCTGAGCTTGAAGAACTACACCAAGATGACCAGGACGATAACGCGGATAACGACTCTAAGAAAGACAACGCAGATAAAGACACTGACTCTTCCTGCAACAGCAACGCCAAAATCGGATCCACGAAAGAACACAATGGAAAGGCACCGAAAAGCAAGCTGAGTCGGAAGCTTAGAAAACTCGTAAAAGCAAGAAAGAAGTTGGAAGAGAAGGAAAAGAAACGAAAAGATGCTAAAGATGCATAAGCTCGGAGTCACGGTCCCGCAATAATCTGTGCTTTGGTTGGTTTAGTGTACTTGCTGAAAAACTTGCTCCATAAATGCCCCTTGTAATACGTTTCTCCCGTAGAAGTCACTTCAAGATTTTCATCCGTTCCGAAAATCTCAGGGTCCGAAAAGACTCCCTTGAATTTAGATAGTACAACAGGTGGTATTTTGAACCAAATAAAGCTTGCACCAACAACATCATGGCTTTGTCGAAAATGGCTGAAATCAACTAAGCGAGCTGGTTTTTCTCCTGGCTCAAAAATAATTCCCAGTTCAGTAGTATTGCCATTTTGCATGACTCCGGGAAGAGGCTCCAAGGGGGAACTAGTGCAGACGGCTGCTACGCATTCGCCTTCCAGCTGAGGGTTCCCACACATCTTAGACAGCAGTTTGACGTTGTAAATTGTGCCATCATCGGTGATTGAGAATCCGATTTCGACTGGCTTCTCCAAAAGACTAGATGCAATCCAGTTAGCTTTTATATAGGCTCCGATTCTTTGTGCATATGGTAGCGAAGCAAAACCGGTATCATTATTAGAATAAGCACTTGCGCTACTAAAGGGGCACGTAATAAGAAGAAACAGACTTGAAATAAAAGTCAGGATTTTTCGATTTCCCGCCTTGGGCACTTTTCTTTTTCTCTTGATTTTCGACATACTAATTAGTGTCACAGCCTGGTTCTTCGCATGTTGTCTCTTCACGTTAAAGCTTGCATCTAGGGACATCGAAGGGAATTCATTCTGCGGAAACTGGTTTAGGCAAAGAGCATCATAAGCCGTAGGTCTTGATCGTGGGCTTTGCTTCTTCTTGTTTTGGTTTATCTTCCCGCTTAGCGTTCATTTCTTCACCTTCCCATCCGATAGGCACCCGGAAATCTACGCCTGTTTCGCACAGTTTAAGGATCGGCGGGCAATACAAATTTCGCGGGCATTGCAACTTTTGGCTAAGGCTAGAAGCCGACGTCTCGTTAGCTTGAATGAAAACTACTGCCCGGGCAATTTTCCACTGAACACTGCATAGTCGAAAGTGAACTTGATGTCGATCGAATCACCAGCTCCGGGCGGCAATGGGGCGAACGGTGCTGCGTTTGTAATGGCATCTTTCGCGGCATCATCTGCTGCTGAGACGCCGCTAAGGCGGACCATCTTGACGAAACCAACGCTACCATCTTTTCGAATTTGAAATTTCAGGGTAATGGTCTGAGATTCAGCTCCACGTGGCGGATGCCAATTTTTCTTGATTCGCTTTTGAATCTCGCTCATGTAATTGCCAATATCAAAATCATCGCCATCACCGGCGGCTTCTTGACCGGGATTGCCAGCAGGCGAACCCGCTGAGGAAGAACCAGTTTCCGCAGGTGCGGCAGCAGGAGCAGCAGCAGCTTGCACCGGTTCATTGCTTTGCACCAGAGGGTCGACGGCCGTTGTGCTAGGTACCGCGACCGCTACCGGTGTAGGTTTAGGCGGTTCGACCTGTTTTTGCTCCGGAGGCTTGGGCGGCTCTTTCTTAGGTTCAACCTTAGGAGTCGACTTTGGCTTTGGTGGCTCCGATTTTTTTTGTCGAGGCGCAACATTGTCTTGAATCAAACTGATATCTGTAACTTGCTTCTGTGGTTTTTCAGGAGCAGAAAAGAAAACAACCATCAAAACCAAGGCGCAGATAATCGAAAAATGAAATAGATAAGAACCACTCGTCGCTTCTGGCATCGTGAATGCGTAAGCAGGAAGTGCCTTGCCCCTGCGTTTGTCTACGGCTCGATCATAAGCATCTCTAGCTGCGTACAATGCATAACTTAGAATCAGTGCAAAGTATGTGAATGTCACCGAACGTCCAGAACGAACGATGTCCAAAGTGTGCTTAAGAACTTCGTTTTCTGGAGCCGTGTGGAAAAAGCTCGAAGAGAAATGAACGAGGCTATTCAGCATTGGAGCCGTGAAGAACAGCATCCCAAGCAAGACGCCGTTAGCCAAAGTTACCGAGAGAAAAAGAAATCCCTTGCCTGTTTCGCCGTTATATAACTGACCGAGACCAGGAAGGAGTGAAAGACTTAAAGCACGCTTGGGTTCGCGCCCCTCAATCGTCTCCAGATTTGATGGAGTTTCAAAGGGTGTTTCTTCGTGCTGCCGCGTTTTAGGCGGGCTTTTAGTATCGATAGCCAAGGTTCTTTACCAGTCCCTACTAATGATAGCCAGGCGTATATTGTCCGACATTTGGGCAAGGATGTCAGGGATCCTTTTTTCAATACTTCTCTTGAGAACGACGTCTTCGATGTCAAATGGTTCCATTCATGGGGAAATTCGAATTCGATTAAAATTCTCACAGATTGAAATCAAATTTTTCATGAGACAAGAATCGACTTCAGTCTAGAAGCTATTATGAGTGGCGCTTTATCAATTCGGACTGACCATTACTAGGATACACGCGACAAAAAACTTTCACCGAATATGGTGGCATTGTGCAAAATCATTGCTGACCATTATCTAAACCCAGAAATTCTTTAAGCTTCTGAGTTGGGCCGAGTTTAGGCTTATAAAATGCGGCGGACCAGTTCTTATCGAATGCAGCAGCCTCCGTGCTCTGGCTGCTCCCGGCCATTTCCTGAACCAAAGTCAGGAGATAACGGCATTCGGTGAGCGGCGTAACTTCGGCAGTTGAACAATCCGTCTGCGGGGGTAGGACAACTGTCTTGTAAGCATCCCCGTTGCTGGAATGATCGATTTCACCGAGGAATGCCGTGTATGCGGTCTGCAAGTCTACATAGACAGTCTTCAAAGCAGGAAGGTTTGTCGACTCACACAGCCGGGACAATGTGTTTTTTACTTTCTGCGAATTCCAGGCAATCACGCGAGTTCTTGCAAAACCAGCCTGGAGGATCTTATGAATTCCAGAGAAAGGCGGCGCATTGAATATGTGAGCCGAATCACAGCCATGAAGTTTCAACAATTCACTATTTACAGCACCATTTGGGCGAACTAGAACATCCATCAGCGCGCGATCACCAGGGCCTACAACTGAAATTGAGACCAACTCGGTAGCATCTCCAGCCTGGGCGCCACCAAGCAAAGCGCTTTCCTTGCATGACAAAACGACCCAATCATTCATCTCCAGCAAATCTCGCCCCAATAGAATGGCGCGATTGCGATCTAACCGATTAGAATATCCAAATTTATCTTCACTGTTTTTCATCTGCTCAACTCTCGAAGCGTGCATTCATTCTATTGGTAATTTCTCGAATGTACTGATTAAGAGATGCCAATGAGCGACAAGAACATTCGCCGATCAAGAATACAAGGCAT
>Ga0182030_10019632_pt1 | contig 12831 bp, 7 predicted proteins | sample 812S3MmetaG_FD_121299 | JGI IMG/M metagenome (GOLD analysis project Ga0182030, IMG submission 121299) | Permafrost microbial communities from Stordalen Mire, Sweden - 812S3M metaG (Illumina Assembly) | ecosystem: Environmental > Terrestrial > Soil > Wetlands > Permafrost | place: Sweden... | reverse complement strand
CTTTCACGGCGATAACACGGGTTCAAATCCCGTCGGGGACGCCAATAGAATCAATAACTTAATCATTGCATAATAATCAATCGGTTAACTTGTAGGACAATTTTAGGACAATGATGCCTCTGGGAGTGTCGTTCGAACCGTTCGCAGCGCTCGCTTGCTGTGAGAGCCTACCGAGACACCCCCCGCACCCCCCTAGCGGCCTTCTGGAAAAGCGCGGGGAGCCCGCATCGACAGTCGGGGGATTAGACTCGAAACTGGGTATACCCCCAATAACGTAGTGGATAATCTTGCCATGCATATCATTGATTTATGGAGCTTCGCGAGAACGACAATGCTTGTTTGGAGCCCGCTAGCTTCAGGGTTAGTTGCCGCATTTGTCGTTCATCTCTTGACTCAATCGAGGGAACGAGAGAAATGGATTCTCGATTGCAAGCGACAGGAATTCAAGGAGCTTATGTCGGCAATAACAGTGTCGTATTTGATGACGCTCCAAACGCATGGTTCGCCAATCCGAACCGTAGACTCAGAGGAACTACGTAGATTAGAAAACGCAAAAGTCGATGCATTGAGAGTCTCATGGGACCGAGTATTCATCGTCAATGACCTGCCCTTGAATGAAATTGGGAATCGATAGAGCCGAGCGTTGGGCCTCTATGCAAATCGAGGACAACTTGACGAGGAATACGCGAGGATTGGCAGGAGCATTGTTGATGCAGCAAACAGATGTGTTCCCAAATCCGCGTTCCAGCAATTGCAGTTTTGGAGACGTTGAAGCGAGAGGAAGAAATGTTCATTCTGCGCGCCTGCGCGGCATCGAGCCGTTACTAAGTGCTGGGTACATCAGACCGTCAGCTTCGAGACAACCTCCTCTCGGAGCCCGATGCCGAGGCCTGGTTCACGTCCCAATGTCAGCATTCCGTCCTTCGCCTGCGGCAATCCCGCGAACAACTTCCAGAAGAGTTCGTTGCCCGTGTCGGGCTCGACATCAGGAAAGTACTCCACCAGCGGGCACACATGAGACGCACGGCTGAAAATCACATGCAGATTGTGTGCCTCATTCGAGTGCGGAATCATCGGCAATCCCGCCGCCTCCGCCATCGCGCAAATCTTGATCGCCTCCGTGATGCCGCCCGCACGATTGACATCCATTTGCAGAATATCCACGGCGCGGCGATCGATCAGATCTTTGAAGTCCCACTTCCCGTACGAGTGTTCACCGCAGCTCCATCGCTGACGGGAGCACCTCCGCTTCAGCTCAATGTAGCCGCCGATATCATGCGGCATCAGCGGCTCTTCTATCCACGAGAGTCGATACTCTTCGAGCATCTTCGCCATCTCAATCGCGTAACCCACGTCCCATCCCATATACGCGTCGGCCGCAAGCTCCACATCGTCGCCCACTGCTTCGCGTACCGTGCGGACCAGGTCCGCGTTGCGGCGCATGCCTCCTGGTCCATCCTTCGGCCCAAAGCCGAAGCGTTGCTTCATTCGCACAAAGCCCAGGCTCTTCCAGTGCCGCGCCTCCGCCGCCAGATCGTTCAGATCTTCCAGCGCATACAACCTGCTCACATAACATGGCACAGTGCTCTGCGTTCGACCACCGATCAGATCCGTGACCGGCTTACCCTCTGCCTTACCATGCAGATCCCAGCAAGCAATGTCCAAGGCGGAAATCGCCGCCATTGCCGAACCCGACCGGCCAAAGCGAACGGTAGTACGATACATGCGCTGCCAAAGATGTTCATGACGGCGCGGGTCCTCTCCCACTAATAGATCGTTGTAGTACCCCTCAATCAGCGCCTTCGCGCCGCCGTGGAACGCACCGGCCGTGCCTACGCCCACAACTCCATCGTTGCTCTCCACCTCGACGAGCGTACACATAACCGAACCGAACCAACCACCGGGCTTAGTCTCGAAGTCCTCAAACTGCGACGCATTCGATACGAGGTTCCGCTTCAGCGTGGTCGGTGCCCGCGAGAAACCAATATTGCGCACTCTGATCTTTACAATTCTCATTATCGCCACCACAACGCGCTGATTATGCAACCGCCGTCGTGCATCAACTCCGTGCCTGTGATGTATGCTGCCTCATCGGATGCGAGAAACGCAGCCGCACCTGCGATCTCTTCAACCGTCGCAAGCCGCTTCGCCGGAATATTGGCCTCCAGAGCACTCATGATTGACTCATCCCGCAGCAACTCGCGATTGATATCCGTCACAGCTCCCTGCGGACACAGCAGGTTCGACGTAATGTTGTAGCCAACAAGCTCCAATGCGGCGCATCGGCTCATCATCATCAGCCCGGCCTTTGCTACGGAGTACGCGGATTGCTGCGCCGTCGGCAGAACCGACGCCGTGGAGCCGATATGAATCATGCGGCCACCGTGTCCCTGCTCGATCATGCAGCGCCCCACAAACTGCGTGAAATGAAATGCGCCAGTCAAATCAACGGCGATCATCCTATTCCAGTCTTCGATGTCGCAATCCATCAGCGATCCAAAGACAATAATGCCTGCATTATTTACCAGAATATCAATTGACCCCATCGACTCTGCAGATTCCCGCACCACGCGTTCTACCGCTCCACGGTCGGTGACATCCGCCTGGAGCGCTATTGCATGAACGTCCAGATTCTCCACCTCATGCGCCGTCTGCTCCGCCTCTGACAGATCCTTATCGACGATGCAAACGTCGGCTCTCTCCTGTGCAAAGCGCAGTGCGATCGCCTTGCCAATCCCACGTGCCCCGCCCGTCACGAGTGCTACCTTGCCGGCCAGTCTCTCCGGCGTCGGCGTAATACGAGGTCTAAACAATTCCGTGTTTGACTTGGCGCTGTTCATTTCTAGTCTTCAAACTCCAATCAATGTGACCTTCGCTTTGCCGCCCTCATTCAACCACGCCATGTGAACAATGTTGAGTGTGAAACTACGGTGTGGGGTACCACCCACTCAACACAAATACCCGAATTGACGTCATTTTTCGTTGTCGGGTAGGCTCCAACTCTTCCAAAGAGTTGCCTCATCATCATTCCGCGCCCGACTTCGCCGCGGCGCTCTCCGCAAGCGCCGCGTTAAGCGTGGAGCGCGGTACCTCTACGGTCGAGGTGAATACATATTGGCCGGAGCCTACTTCATAAACTGTCGCGCCCGGCACGCTCTCCACAAAGTGAACACCCTGCACCGTCTCTGGAACCGTCCCACCCTCACGCACAACATCGCGACTGTTACCCGGCACGTAGACGGTCGCCGTTGTATTCGGCGGAATGGTCACACGCAACGTGAGGTGATCGCCGGCACGGTTCCAATCCGTTGCAATTCGTCCATACGGTGAATCGTGCGATGCGCGCACAAACTCAAGGTCTCCGACGATCTGCGGCTGCACAAGAATGTGCTTGAATCCCGGCTGCTTCACGTCCGTGCGGATGCCGGCTAGGTCCTCATACATCCACGTGGAAAGATCTCCCAGCAGCATCAGGTGGTTTCCGGAGTTCATCGACGGGCCCGCGACGTTTCCGTTCCATAGCTCCCAGATCGTGGTCGCATTCTGACTCAGCATGTAGCCCCAACTCGGATACGTAGTTTGTTTTGCGAGTTGATATGCCACATCAATGTGACCGTTGTTTGTCAGCGTTTGCATCAGCCATTGCTGCCCCACGATTCCCACGCCCACATGTCCACGCATGTGGTGCTCGATGCTGTCTATCAGGTTGGCCACAAGCGCTTCGCGACGGTCTTGCGGCGCTATGTCGAAGGCAAGGGCGATCACACTCGATGTCTGCGACCCGTTATCATACAGATTCTTCTGCGCATTGAAGTACTTCGCGTTGAAGGCCATCTTTATTTTCTCGGCCAATGCATCGTACTCCTGCTGGTCCTGCACCTGCTCATTAATCGCCGCAAAGTGAGACATTAGCCGCAACAGGTAGTAAAAATACGTCGTGCCCAATATCTCCGGGGATGTCGCTGCTGCCGGATCGTTGTCCTGCAGCATGTCCAGCGTGAGGGGCGGCACACACCAGTCACCATACGTATCCACGGGCAGAAGATCGCCCTTCATGAGCGTGCGCATGTGCGCTACCCAGCGCTTCATCGCCGGGTAGTGGGCGTGAATGGGCTCATCGTCGCCGTATTGCTCGTGCAGCATCTCCGTCACGATGAAGAAGGTGGCGGGCCACACTACATTCTCGTTATAGAAGGGCCAGTATGCGGGCGCAACATCGTTCAGCCGGCCATCCTTGTCCTGCGAGTCGTCAATGTCGTTCATCCACTTCGCATAGAAGTCCTCTACGTTGAAGAGAAACGTCTCGCCTGTACTCTCGGCGGAGCGGTCGCCCAGCCAGCCCTGGCGCTCGTCGCGCTGTGGACAGTCCGTCGGTATGCTGCGATAGTTCCCGCGGTCGCCCCATAGCATGGTCCGATATATCGCATTGATCGTCCCGTTCGACGTCACAAAGTCAGCATGCTCATCCAGCGCGTCATTCACTACCCGCCCGTTAATTGCAGCCAGGGTCGGGACGCCCGGATATCCTCGTACCTCTACGTACCGGTAGCCATGCTCCGTGAACCTCGGCTCAAACACCTCTGGACCACCACCCTTCAGCGTGTACACATCCGTCTGCCGCGCAGAACGCAGATTGTCGGTATAGAGCTGTTCGCCAGGTCGCAGGCTCTCAGCATAGCGAAGCGTCACCTTTGTGCCTGCGGGCCCCGCAACCTGAAGGCGCGACCAGCCCACCATCGTCTGGCCCATGTCGAACAAATATACCCCCGGCTGCGACTGAATCATCTTCACCGGCTTCAATTCGCGCGTGACGCGCACAGGTTCATTCATCTGCGAATGTGCCACTCCTGCAGGCGCGTCAATCGCCTGTGCCGCTATCCACTTGCGATCGTTGAAGCCGGCTGTTGCCCATCCACGTTGCTCCATGCGCGCGTCGTACTCTTCGCCGTCGTAGTCGTTATTGGCGCGAATCGGTCCGTCTGTCGTGGCTTTCCAGGTTTCATCCGTGGCCACGGTCTCATGCCCGTTTGTAGACTCCACCTCCAGTTGTAGTCGCGCTTCGGGATAATTGAACGACCGGGTCCTCACCGGCGTGTTTAGCCGCGGCGAAAAAAAGCGTCCGTTGCCCAGCAAAATGCCCACCGCGTTTGCGCCCGCATGCAGATACTTCGTCACATCGTAAGTCACATACAGCACCCGCTTGTCGTAGTCCGTCAGTCCCGGCGCAAGAACATCGTTGCTAATCTTGCTTCCGTTTATGTAGATCTCAAAGTACCCAAGCCCGCTGATGTACACCTTCGCCTCGTGCGGCGCCGCGGCCAACCGGAATTCCTTGCGCAGCATCCGCGCTGGCAGGCGAGTGCGCTCGCTTCCTGTTACCGGCAGCGGCATATCAGCAATTGCCTTCACTCCCTGCCACTGCGCATCGTTGAACTCTGGACGCTCCCAGCCATTCTCTTCCGTGTCTGCCGCCTTCCACTGATCATTACTCTGGACGTGATCGATCTCTCCGTCTTCGCGGTCTAACGTAATACCTGCGATCACAGCCGGAGAGAATGCCTCGGAATTTACCTGGATAGCCAGGCTGTTCCAACCGATATGGAGAATTCCTGTCACGTCCTGCGAAGCGTAGCCATGGGGGAACCGGCCGAATGGCGAGTTGATTTTCTGCCCGTTCACATATACCGTAATCTCACCGGAGCCGGCTGCTGCAAGCAGCCCATAGCTGACCGGATCCTTTGGGGAGATCTCAAACCGGCACCTGAACCACCGCATCCCCTGCCCGGCCTGTTTGCTCGCGACCCAGCGCGCACCGTGCAACTCCTCCGACGCGCCATCGCCGCCGCGGACACCAATCCACTTTCCGTTCCAGTCACTCTCTTTCAAAAGTCCCATCGACCAGGTCGCCGCGCTGCTCCAGGCAGACGGCTTATCGTCCTGATCCCAGGCCTTCACTTTCCACCAGGCATTCTGCTGAGAGCCCAATGGCTTGCCCGTATAGTGCAACTGCGTCGACTGGGACGAGTTGACCTTTCCCGTATCCCACAAATCACCCTCATCCTTATCAAGCAGAGCGAGCGAACTCGCCACCAGGACACGATACGAGGTCTGCTTCAGGTTCCGCGCCTCCGGCCTCGTCGGCAGCAGAATCCAGCTCAGACGAGGCGTCGTCGCATCGATCCCAAGCGGATTGGCGAGGTTTTCGCACCGAAGATGGGCGATCTGGACAGTGCTGCCCGTCTCCACCTTTGTGCAAGAGCCAGGCAAAGCGTTAAATGTCGCAGCAGTGACCAGAATGAATGCACAATAATTCCGCAGCGTTCTGACGATTTCCATAGCATTGGCAATCTACCAACGCTGCTCACACATGGTCAACTCGCGCATCCTCATGAATGCGAGTTTCGCAAATCGAACTTCTTGATCCTTGGGAAATTTCTGGATTGTTGCATTTAGACGTGTACCAGAAGGGAATCGCCCAGCACTCTGAGGGTTTTGTTGCGGCAAAAGGAATGCATGCGCGGGTTCGCAGAGAGAACAAGACCAAATCCGGCATGCGAGCGCTTGCTGCAAACCGTTCAGACCGCTAATCCTGTTCTTCGACGAGAGCCGGATGAGACAGATTCGATGAAGATTAGGCGGTCTAACCACTGCCGCGTCTCCTGCAGACCCCACTATGCTTACAGAAGTTTTAGCTTCAGCCGCTAATGCAACGAAAGGTATTCCGGGACAAGACAGCCGCCGCGGCCATCGATTAGTTTACTTTTATAAGGAAAGGGCGCTCATGAGATCTGCCATCGGCGGAGTTATTCCCGTCCTCCCCACTCCCTTTAACTCAGCGGGAGCAATTGACGACAAAGGATTTACGCGAGTAATCGATGCTTCGATCGCCTCAGGCGTCAGCGCGGTCGCCATGTTTGGCCTCGCAAGCGAATATTACAAGCTATCCGACAGTGAGCGCGATCATCTTACCGAGTTGCTCATCCGCCACGTCGCAAAGCGGTGTCCAGCCATTGTCTCCATCATTCCGCACGCCACACAGCTCGCCGTAGCAGAAGCTATTCGAGTAGAGGAGCACGGCGCAGACGCTCTCATGCTCATGCCTCCGTTCTTTCTTGGCACACCCGTCGCCGATATCGTCCGCCATATCCACTCCGTGGCCTCAGCCGTTTCCATTCCGGTCATCGTACAGTACGCTCCAATCCAAACCGGCCGTGCGATCGACGCACAGGTCTTCGCCACGCTCTGCGCGCAGCTACCCAACATCAGTCACGTTAAGGTGGATCTTGTCCCTTCGGGCCCCACCATCTCTGCCCTCAGCGCGCACGGCGTGAGCTCGCTGGTTGGTTACATGGGGCTGCACCTGCCAGAGGACTTCACGCGCGGCACGTGTGGCGTAATGCCCACCGTCTCCGTTGCGCCGGCGATGGTGAGAATTTGGCAGTTGCTCGCCGAAGAAAGCGAATCTGCTCGCCAACTACATGCGCAGCTTCTACCTTTTTTGAATTTCACCATGCAGTCGGTGGAGTTCCTGATTGCCTGTGAGAAGGAGTTGCTCGTCGAAGCCGGAATTCTCGAATCGGCCCTCAGTCGCGAGCCATCATACAAACTCGACAGCATAGAACACTCCGAGCTCCAATGGCACAAAAAACGTCTCGATGCGTGGTTGATTCACAGTTAGCACGCGGAAGAGATCGTCGGGGCATTTCACTTTCGAAATACGCCAAACGATGAACATGTGCGCATGCTACGGTTGAATCTGGCCCAGCTTTTGGAGATCTTGCAGGCGTGCGGCATCATGAATCTCGCGCACTTTAGCCATTTGGTCGTTGGCTTCTCGGTTACGTCCGAGTTTTTGAAGTACTCTCGCCATCCAATAATGAGCCGATACGTCCTGATCCATTGCTGGAAAACTCGCCTCCAATTCTCTTAGGGCATCTACGTACCGCCCTCGGTCGGCCAAGAGACGGCCAAGTGCGTAATGTCCGTCGCTGAACTCTCGATTCTCCTTGAGCGCGTGTTGGTACCACTCAAGCGCAGCATCAGGCTGACCGGATCGTTCGGCGATGTCGCCCAGGTAACGCATGGCCATATAAGAGTGTGTGTCGATGGCCAGCTCCTTTTCAAACGATGCCTTAGCCCCTGGTAAATCCTGCCATTTTAATTCAAGAACTCCAAGCTGCAGATGCAATCCCGGCTCCTTCGGTCGGCTGGCAATCGCCGAAGCAATTTCACTTTGAGCTGCTTCATCCTGGCCCGCACGATCTAGCGCCTCACCCAGCAGTTCATGTCTCAACGGTGAATCGGGAAAGTTCTTGCACAGCAGCTTGTATGCTCTTTCCGCACCTTCTGGATTGTTTGCCTTGCGAGATGCGATGGTAAGCATGTAATACACTTCTCCAGTTTGGAAGCCATTGCTTTCGGCATTCCCAATTTCTTTTTCCGCCACTTGCCACTGCTCGTGCACAAAAGCGCAGACTCCCTCTAGATATTCGGCGCGAGCTTTGTATTTCACCGAAATTGTGGATCGTTCCAGATGCGGCTTCGCCGCATCGCACTGGTCAGATCGCATCAATGCAATTCCAGCGTTGAACTGGTAGTCGTCATTCTTTGGTTGGTAGCGTACAGCCTGTAGAAATGCCTCTGACGCCTTTGCATACTCGTTCTTTGCAAACCATGCGGTTCCCAGATTGTTCCATGCGGGCGCAAAGGACGGCGAGGCTTTGAGAACTTTTTTATAGTCCGAAATCGCGAGATCGTAATTCTGTCTGCTAAGGGCCTCATCTGCTGCGTGTGAATACACAGCTATCTGACCATTCAGAGAATGAGGCGCGAGGAAAGCCCCGAACATGCCAAGCAGCAGAACGAGCGACGCTCGCTCAGATTGAATTCCGCGCATCGTTTTGCCGACAGCGCGACCTAACTCGCGACGACATGCTCGTTGCAATTTCAAGAGTCCTACCGGAAACCGTTGAACTGGAACTCTCCGCATCACGTCCATAAAAGCACTAACTCCCGATGGAACACAACTGCCCCAGGATCGTAGACCCTGGGGCAGTTGCCTTCCTGAAAATCTGACTCAGAAAGTGATTCTTCCCACCATTTCGAGAATACGCTGGTCCCCAGGAGAATTCACCAACCCGGGGTTTGGTTCGTTGGAGCCAATACCAGTATTTGCATTCTGGAAGTCTGGATGGTTCGCGATGTTGAAGGCCTCGGCCCTGAACTGGAAGTTAACCCGGTCCGTAAAGGCATAGGTCTTGTAGATGGCAGTATTGAACGCCACATCCTTCGGCCCACGCAAAGAGCCATTGGATGCAGTGCCGAAGAACCCGTACCCGGGAACCGCAAATGCGTTCGCGTTGAAAATATGATTGCGGTCGCCGCTCTTATGGATTGCGCCGACCTGGTCCGGTCTGCTCGTCAAGCCGGAATTGGGGTTCGCCATTGTGGGAGTCAGCGCAAAGCCGCTCTGCGCAATAGCAATCCCTGAAACCGACCAACCACCGATCGCACCTTGCAAAATCCGGTTTGTTCCGTGGTTGTAAAGAGGCAACGCGTAGATCACATTTCCCGTGAACATATGCGTACGATCGAAGTTAAGAACGCCATGTTCGCACTTGATGCAGTAGCTGTTTTGCGTTGAGCTGACTTCGGTCCGGAAGTCCTGCCCACTGTTGGTGGAGTCACCCATAGACTTGCTATAGGTGTAGTTTAGTGTTGTTTGTACAACCTTCTTCTGATACTTGAATTGCGACTGTAGCGAGTTGTAGCTCGAGTTACCGGTATAGAGCACATTGCCAAGACCTTCCCATCCCTTGTACGGTCTGAGATAGTCCGACGAAATTGTTCCAAGTGACAGTGAGCCATTATTGAGGCATGGGTCGTAGTCGTAAGTTGCAGAGGCCGACTGTCCGGGAGCTAGGCAGTCGCTTGCGTACGGTGTGGAAGTCGGTAACACTTGGTTGGAATCTACACCTTCGTGGAGATACCGTCCCAGAGATCCGGCGTACCCAATCTGGAAGATGCCATCACGCACGACTTCACGCTCCAGAATCAAGCTGAAGTTTTGGAATTGTGACGGCCGGAAATCGGTATTCACCAAAGTCAGGCCTTGCGGTCTGGGTATGCTCACCGACAGTGCGCCGGCGGCCGGTGTTTCAATGGTGCCGGAGGTGAAGTTAACGCTCGTGACGCCCGGGGGGTTGGAACCGAAGGCATTCACGATCTGGAATGGGATGCGCGTGTAGCCTATCCCATAGCCGGCATGAATCGAGGTACGGCCGTCACCCGTGAGAGCATACGCAAACCCAACTCTGGGGGCCATATGCACGGCGCTTGAATTGTAGAAGCCGCGAGGCACTCCAGGGGTGCTGGTGAAAACCAACCCATTCTGAAGATTTGCAGCGGTTCCTGCCGTGGTAATTGGTGTGCCGCTTGCATCGGTCTGGAAGCTGCCATCCGGCAGCACCACAGGTGCCTGGGCTGGGTTAAAGGCAGAGAATTCGAAGTTGGATGTGTCATGCCCCGGACCTGTGAGCCAATCAGGTGAGTAGTAGAAGAACCGCAGTCCCGCATTGAGTACCAGGCGGGTGGTTGCCTTCCAGTCGTCCTGGACATAGAACTCGGTTGAGCGATAGTGCGCCGAGTAGTGGGGCTTCTCTGCGGGCTGGTTGAAGCCATGATGGAGCCCTAGCAGAAAGTCAGCAGCTCCGCTTCCGGTGTAGTTTCCGTCGAAGGTGAGACTCCCCCACGGCGTGTTGGTCGTAATCTGATTCTTGATTCCGAAGACATAGAAGCCGCCCGCCTGCAGGGTGTGCTTTCCGCGAACAACCGTAATGTCGTCGTTGATGATGCCTTCACCATCGCTGGCATTTACTGGTAGAGCGCCGACGCCGATCGAGTCATAACTCGAGACACCGATGTTCGGTATCTGATGCGTGGTATTCGCATCTGGGTAGTAGAGAGCAATATTGACGTCGGTCGGATACGGTGCGTTGCTGGCGTGGAGCCTCGGCTTGTCGAAAGTCTCGGCTGCGCTTACAGAGTTGACGATTGTCGGTGTCAATGAAGAGGTTAGGCGCACCATGGCATTCAGGCCGCTGGTGAAGATCGATGTATTGATCGTAGGCACCTGGCCACCGCCCCAGGTCGATGCCGGAGCAAAGTCGTCTACCTGTTCATACATCAACCGGCCGGTCAAGCTCTCATTGGGGCTGAAGTTGTGGTCGATGCGATAGTCGTGGTCGATCTGCGAAGAGGTATCCGGCTTGTTATTGATGTAGTTGAAGTTCGCATCAGATGCATTTTCAGTAGGCTGATATGCCTTCAAAATCGCCAGAGCATCCGCGTCGAGACAGTCAGGGTTCAGGGTATATAGAGAGGAAATGCAGTTTGTCTTGCCTTGCGCTGCCAACAACTGTTGTCCTGTAGGCGTCATAGTAAGAGCGCCAAAAGGGTTGGTTGTGGTAACTGCGGGCATGCCTCTGCTTCCAGTCAGGTCGCCGGTGCGCATGAGAGTTGTGATTACGTTCGTGGTCCTTGAGTCGCCTTGGGATTTGGACCACCACTCGTCGGAAGCGAAGAAGAATGTCTGCTTCTTGCGATCCCAGTTGTAGATTTTAGGAATCTGGAGTGGGCCTCCGAGGCTGTAGCCGTAGATGTTCTGGCGCAGCTTTGTCTTTTCGCCCTGGCTATAGTATTTACTCGCATCCATTGCATCGTTGCGGAAGTAATTCCAGGCTGTTCCATGATAGGAACTGGTTCCCGCCTTTGTATCCACAAGGACGACGCTCGAAGATGCGGTTCCATAGCGGGCGCTATAGTTCGACTTCAACACTGAGAACTCAGATATCACGTCCATAGATGGCGTGACATTGATGTTGTTATAGTTGCCCGTATTCATGTTGTAGACGCCATCGATCTCATACGTGGTATTGTCGATGCCGGCGCCGCCAATGGCCAATGATGTCGATGAGTTCAACCCGCCACCACTATACTGGTTACTTCCGTTGGTGTTGTTTACACCAGGAACCAGGGTTGCCAACGACTCGAAATTTCGGCCATTGACGAGCAGGGTTGAGATTTCCTGTGAGTCTACCGTTGCCGAGTTATCAGATGTTTCTGTTTTGACTTCTAGAGGATTGGCTTCGACGGTCACGGATGTACTGATGCTTCCAACCGTCATTTGAGTAGATACGTCCCGGCGTTGGCCTGGATTCACAAGAACATGCAGGGTCGTTGCTGACTTAAAGCCATCACGCTGAATAACGACCGTGTATTCGCTGCTTGGAAGCGCTTCAAAGTCGTAGAATCCGGAACCGTTGGTCTCGTGAGACCTCACGACGCTCGTTCTCTCGTCAGTAAGAGTTACTTTGGCTTCCGGCAGCACAGCACTCATATTGTCACTGACAGTTCCGAATATGGCTCCGGTATCTGCGCTTTGGGCAAACAATCTGGGGGTTAGGCTCAATATGAGCGGGATAAGTAATAACGGAATGATTACTGATTTCAGAATTGACTTCATGGCCTCGGAAATTCCTCCCTTTCGGCACTTTTGACAACGTCGTTTTTTCTCCCCTAAGGCAAATCGTCACATCCATGATGAACGTGCGCTTAGCGGGGTTGTCCTCAACAGCAAAGCAAGGATGTGCTCAGTTTCTCTATTGCACATGTTTCAATGGTATCGATTCCACATCCCAAGGAAGTCTAGGTAAAGCGGCTCCTATTGTCAATAGAGGCCTGTGCCGCGGCGCAGACTATAGGGCCATAGTGCGCTCATTGGTTCTGTATCAATAAGAAAAGAAATGTTTTATGGAATCTACCAAGAGCGCG
>Ga0182030_10019631_pt1 | contig 12831 bp, 9 predicted proteins | sample 812S3MmetaG_FD_121299 | JGI IMG/M metagenome (GOLD analysis project Ga0182030, IMG submission 121299) | Permafrost microbial communities from Stordalen Mire, Sweden - 812S3M metaG (Illumina Assembly) | ecosystem: Environmental > Terrestrial > Soil > Wetlands > Permafrost | place: Sweden... | reverse complement strand
TTTCGGCAGATCTCATTTGTATGCGTATCCACAGTCGTTCTCGTCGGTGCCGCTTGCACTCCGACTAAGAAGGAGCAGCCGAAGGTCTATACACTCCATGGAACTGTTGTAAAACTCGATCGCGAGACTAACCTCGCCACTATCAAGGGCGAGAAGATCCCGGGTTGGATGGCCGCGATGACCATGGAGTACCCGGTGCAGGATCGGAACCAATATCTGTCGCTTCACGCGGGCGAAAAAATTGAAGCGACCGTCAACGTCACCTCGGAAGGGTACTGGCTGACGAACGTCCAGGAGAGTAAAGGTGACTGACATGACGTTCAGTGTCGGCGGACATTCGACCCCGGAAGCGGCTCCGCAGATCGCTCTGCCGTGGATTGTTCGTCTGCGCTATGGCATGGCCGTCGGCCAGATCGGAACCACACTGTTCGTACGATACGTTCTCGGGGTGCCGATACCGGTAGGGCTGATAGCCCTCGGACCGGTTCTTGTGGCGATCAGCAACGTTCTGCTTGCCGTGCGCATTACCCAGCCGGGAATATCCCGCGCGATACCTATCGCAACGCTGGTCGCTTCGTCGTTCGTCCTCGACACTCTCTGTCTGACTTTCGTCCTGATGCTGGCGGGTGGGCCGACTAATCCGTTCAGTCTGCTTTACCTGGTGCACATCACGCTTTCAGCGATCGTCCTGACGAGGAGATGGACATGGTTCCTCGGCGGCCTATCGATGCTTTGCTTCGGGTTGCTCTTCCTCATATACCGTCCTGTCGCCGTTCTGGAGATGCATCACACGGTCGAAGGAACGAATCTTCACCTGGTCGGCATGTGGATCGGGTTCGGCGTTGCGGCGGTGCTGGTGGCCCTGTTTTCAGGAAGGATTTCGGAGTTGCTCAGGCAGCACGAAGACCAGATGCTGAAGATGCAGGAAGAGCTTGCCAGAAGGGACAGGCTGGCATCGCTCGCCACGCTCTCGGCCGGCGCTGCTCATGAGCTGAATACGCCCTTGGGCACCATCGCCGTAGTGGCGAAAGAGCTGGAACTGTATGCCACCAACACAGTTCGCGACCAGGCCGTCGCGGAAGACAGCCGTTTGATCCGCACCGAGGTTGAGCGCTGCCGCGAGATTCTCTGGCGTATGAGCGTGCAGGGCGCGCAGCCGGCTGCGCAGGCCCCTGAGGCGGTGGATGTCCGCGATCTACTCGACGATCTGCGCCGGGATATTCAGGAGCCCGAGCGCGTCGAAGTGATTCCGCCCGCCGCGCCGGTTTCCCTGACGATTCCACGCCGGGCTGTCGCACAGGCGTTGATTGCGTTGACGCGGAATGCGATCGAGGCGAGCCAACCGGACACAGCGGTCCGGGTGACGGCGCAACCGGCGGAGGGGCGGTTCTCGTTCGTGATCGCCGATCAAGGCAGCGGCATGTCCGCCGACACCCTTCGGCGCATCGGCGAGCCATTCTTCACCACAAAGGAACCGGGAAAGGGGATGGGGCTCGGCACGTTTCTCGTTAGAACTCTGGCCGAACAGCTGGACGGCCGACTCACATTCGAATCGACTCCGAACGCCGGTACGCGCGCCATCTTCGAACTGCCGATGAGCTGGAGGCAACAGAATGCACGCGCTGACTGAAACGGAAGCCGGACGCGTGGCACTGGTTGTGGACGACGACGACATCTTCCGGACGCGTCTGTGCCGTGCATTCGCCAGCCGGGGCTGGGAGGCTGTGGCGGCTTCGGATGGCGCCCAGGCACTCTATATCGCAAAACAGTCGAGTCCCGATCTCGCGGTCGTCGATCTCCGGCTGCCCGGGATGAATGGACTGGAGATTGTGGAACGGCTGCGCCATCTGGACGAGACGATCTGCATCATCATGCTGACGGGTTATGGCAGCATCGCAACCGCAGTGACCGCCACTAAATTGGGCGCGAACCACTACCTGGGAAAGCCTGCGGACGCGGACCAGGTCCTCAACGCATATCTCGGGATCACAAACAACCCGAATGAATCCGCCCCGGGCTCGGTGCCTAGCCTGGCGCGCGTGGAGTGGGAACACATTCAGCGGATTCTCAGCGACTGCGGCGGGAATGTGTCGCAGGCAGCGAAGCTTCTGGGACTGCATCGCCGTTCCCTGCAGAGGAAACTGGCCAAATATCCGCCGCAGGTGTGATGCGACAAGTGAATGATGCGACAAAGTGACGCATTCCCCGCGATGCCGTTCAGTCCTACGCTGGAAGCGTGAGAAAGTTCCGCACATGCCGCATCGCACTGACCGCCTTATTCGCGAGCACCGCGCTTCTTGCGCAGGAGCCGGAAGGCGAGAGCATCGTGCCGCCGCGGTTTGCCACTGCTGAGCAGACCGCACTATACGACCGTGTTTCCTCACGTCTGATTGCACCCTGCTGCTGGTCTCAACCCGTGCGTCTGCACGAGTCGCAGGCGGCTTCAAAAGTGCGCATGGAGCTGATTTCCTACATACGCGGCGGAATGAATGAGAACGAGATTCAGGATCGCTTCGCGAGCGAGTACGGCGAGCGGATTCTGGGCCAGCCACGCGGCTCGCGGTCGCTGGTGGCCTATGCCGTTCCATATATTTGCAGCGCAGCGGGAGTCCTCGGGATGATGGTGTTCCTGATCGCACGAAGCCGACGCGCGCGGCTCGCAGCCCCGGGCTTGGCGGGAGAACTTCCGGATCTGCCGGAACTCGACTGATCGGACGGCCGTGCGGGCCTCGCGATAGCGCGGTCCCTCATTATCGTCGGCCTGACCGGCGCAGTGGTGACGATGCCAGTCTCGATGAGGGTTGCGGTTCAGCCAGTGCGACAATTTGCCGCATTGTCTTGATAGACATGCCTACAAGATAAACAGATAGAATGGCTACATCGTCAATCGAAAGCTTGAACTTCAAGAGACACCCGATCTCGCCAAGAACAGCTCGAGGAAGTCAGACGAACTGCTGCAGGTGGAAACCGGATCGTTGGCCGGATTGCTTCTGAACTCAGCTGAAGGCAGATGATGATAGCCGCCTCAAACACAGGAGCAGAGGTACCGGAACTTGCAAAAGCGAAAACCGGGGAGCAGGGTCGACGTCTGTACCGTGCTGTCTGGCGCTGGCATTTCTATGCGGGTGTCTTTTGCGTTCCGTTTGTTATCTGGCTGTCGATCACTGGGTCCATTTACTTGTTCCGGCCGCAGATCGAACGCTGGCTGGATCGCCCGTACGACCGTCTTCACCTGGAGGGCGCCAGAGCGATGCCGCAACAGATCGCGCTGGCGGCAGTGGCCGCGGTTCCACACTCCAGCCTTCACTACTACGAGCTTCCTCGTGATCCCGACGGAGCCGCGCGGGTCGTCGTCGGCGTCGGCAAACAGGAATTTCGCGTCTACGTACATCCCGTGACGCGGCAGATTCTTTACGTCATCAGTGAGGACCACCGCCCAATGACGTTGCTGGCCCATCTGCATGGCCAGTTACTCGTGGGCAGGTGGGGCTCTTACCTCGTCGAACTTGCCGCTTCGTGGGCCATTGTGCTGCTGCTTACCGGCATGTACCTCTGGTGGCCGCGCCAGTCGGAAAAACTCGCCGGTGTGATTTGGGTGCGCTTCGGTAAAGGCCGGCGAACTTTCTGGCGGGATCTCCATGCGATTACGGGGGTGTGGATCTCAGCGCTCGCGGCTTTCCTCATCCTGACGGGGCTCCCGTGGGCAAACGGCTGGGGAGCGTACTTCAAAAGCATCCGTCGGATGACAGGCACGGCGGCCTCACATCAGACCTGGACGACAGGCCGCGAGTCGGAACTGGCCGCGCGCGCCGCGATGAACAGCAACAGCCTGAACGCGATGGCCAACTCGCCCGATATGCCTGGCATGGATCATGCCGGGCACGTCGAACTGACGTCCCCCGACGCCTATTCGGCTTTCGACCGGATTGTTCCCCTGGCCGCGACTCTGGGTCTCGCCTACCCCGTCCAGATCGTGCCTGCCGCCAGGCCTGGAGGTATGTGGACGATCAAGTCCGATTCGCAAAACCGCACATTGCGGCATGAGGTCGAGGTTGACGCTCAAACGGGAGCCGTCGTTGGCTGGCTGAAATTCAATCAACGGATGCTGCTGGATCGCATCGTCAACGTTGGCATCGCAACTCACGAGGGACAGCTTTTCGGCCCTGTCAATCAGCTGCTCGGGGTCCTGACGGCGATGGGACTTATTACACTCTGCATAAGCGCCGTGAACCTTTGGTGGCGGAGGCGACTTGCAGGTGTGCTGGGAGCACCGGCGCCGATGACTCAACCGCGTTACTCATTCGCACTTCTCGCGGCGGTGCTTGCGCTTGCCATCTATCTTCCCGAGCTGGGTATTTCGCTCGCCCTTACCTTCTTTGCGGAGAGGTTCATTCTCTCGCGAATTCCTTCCACGCAGCGATGGCTTGGACTCGCTCAGGCATGACGAGCCTCGGAGGTGCAGACCGCCTCGCCTGCCTTCCTTAGAACCGGTAAGTCATCCGCAGGCTGACCTCCCGCGGAGTTCCGGGAATGACGTCGAAACTGCCGAAATCCTTGGTGTAATAGATCCGGTTCGCGATGTTCCGGACGTTCAGATCGAAACGCGCGCGGCCCACGGTATAGGTCGCACCCAGATTAACAACCGTGTACTGAGGCAGTCTCACGTTGTTACCGAGCACACCCGGGCCCTCGGTTACGTTCGCCGTGTCGAGCAACGCGCGGTTACCCACAAAGTTCAACCCGCCACGCAGCTGGATCGGAAAGCCCTCCGGGGCATACCGAAGAGACACATCCGCACGATTTCTGGGCGTGTCGGCTGTCTGGAAGCCAAGGTTGCCTGAGTAGCTCTTGATGATCCGGGCATTCTCGTAGGTGTAGCCGGCATCGGCGAAGAAGTCTCGGGCGAGACGCAGCTTGCCGTCAATCTCAGCGCCTCGCCCGCGCACGTCGCCGTCGTTGATGCTGTAACCGGCATGAACGGGGTCGGCCGTTACAGCGTTTGTCTTGTTGATCTGGAAAATGCTGGTGGTGAAGTTGAACCGCTGCTGCATCAGCCGGACTCCCGCCTCGCCCTGCCACGAGTCTTCCGGAGCGAGTGGAATGCCACTGTAAGTAAGCGTGTTCACAGCGTTTTCTATGTTGAAGCCGGTCGCATAGCCGCCGAACAGAGAAAAGCCGTGAACCAGCCTGTAGGTCGAGCCGATCTGGTAGGTGCCGTGGTTGAAGTTGGTGTTCAGAATGGTGGGAGGCGTAACGTAATTCGGGGCAAGGCTGTGATGGTCGAGATAAAAATCGCCCCGAAAGCCGGCGATAACGTTCCAGCGCGAGGTCACATCGATCCTGTCCTGAGCATAGACTGCCCATGAATCATAGTTGTTGAGCACCACCTGGGCGAGCGGATAAGGCCCATCCGCCACAGTGCCATAGGTTGGATACGGGTTTAGGGTGTTGATCGCAGGAACCGAGGGCATGTTCTGCTGAAAGTAGCTCACGCGGTAAAGATTGTTCTGGACGCCGAACATCAAGTGGTGTTTCATCCCGAGCGCCTTCACCGTGCCGGTCAGATCGACCTGCTCGATCGGGTAGTGATGACGTTCTTCATCGTAACGGCCGGTCCGGTTCACCGTGACCAGGTTGGCGGTGACCGCGGCCAAGTTGATTTCCGAGTAGTTACCGGCAAAGGTGGAGTATGAGACGCGCGGGGTGAGCGTCCAGTTGTCGTTGAGCTCAATTGGCGCCCAAGCCTGAATGAGTACGCCGGTGGCACCGAAGTTGTTGTGGCCAGGGTCGCCGTCGGTCGCGGGATCGCCCAGATAGGTGGACGAAGGAATTCGTCCGACGCCGTTCGAGATCACCGTCCCGATAACCGGGAGTCCGGGGTTGCGGAACGTGTCCCGCTCCTGATACTCGCCGACGAAATGAATCGGCACCCGGAGGTTGTGGAGCCAGTCGAGAGCAAGATGCCCGTCGTCCCGGTTGATCGGCAGATATCTCACAAAGCTGCCGGAGCGTTCGATTTCTCCCACTCCACGGAAATAGAGACCGTCGATACCGGGCACGGGGCCGGTCACATCGAACGCGCCCGCGGCCTGCTCGAAGGAACCGCCGACTACGCTGACGTTACCGGCGTAGTCCTGCTGCGGGCGTTTGGTCACGATATTGATCGCTCCGCCCACCTCGCCCTGGCCTAACAGCACATCGGACGGGCCTTTGACCACCTGCGCCTCTTCGATGTTGTAAGTCGCGGAGGGATCCACGTTGAAGAAGTAACGCTGATAGACGCCGTTGTAAATCGGATAGGCGGTGAATCCGCGGATTCTGAACGCAAAGCCCTGATAAGTGGACTCGCGCGGCGGGCCGGCTGTCGCGGATGGAACATCGGCGAGGATGTCGCCGAGGGCGATCACGTTGTTATTCAGCATGTCTTCTTTCGTGATCACCTGGACGGACTGCGGGAACTCTTCCAGCGGGATGGAGGATTTATCTCCGAACACGACTTCGTTTGCTGTGTCCGCGACGGAGAGACTCTCGGATTTCGGGGCAATGACGAACTGGAAGTCCGCTGTCGCGCCGCCGCCGGCGACGACCGTAATCCGGGTCGTTGCCGGGCGGAAGCCGTTCTTCTCCGCCCGCACACTGTAGGTTCCCGCCGCTGGATTCGCGACTTGATAATGGCCGGTTGCGTCGGTAACCGCCTCGTAGTCAGGGTGTCCGGTCGATTGAACAATCGAAACCTTCGCGCCCGCGATCGCAGCGCCCGTAGTATCGGTGATAGTGCCCTCCACTGCCGTGGCTGCTTCTTGTGGAGGATTCTGCGCCCGCCCCGGGATGGACAGGCTGAGCAAAAACCACGAAGCAAGTAAGGGATAAATAATCAATTTCCTCTTCACGCGGTCATATCCTTGTAAGTTATTTCGATAGGCTGATACGCAGGCGGGACCCAGCGTCCGATGCGTATGGAGAACTTGCGATTCCGCCCGATTTGGCTATAAGGAGAGGCGGCATCACCAATGTGGAGAAGTCACCTATCGATTGTGAGACAGCGCAAAACGAGGCAAAAGCTTTGGCTATCGCGGCGAATTCGTAGGATAAGTTTGCCGCTTGTCTGCGTCAATGCGGCATGTTGTCGCACCACGCCGCGCGGACCGCATCTTAGCGGCCGGGCTTCGGAAGCGGGCCCGGTTTGAGATCGTCGAGCACGTAATTGGGGCCCTCGCGGCGCACCGTGGCCTCAACCGGCTGGCCCGGCCTGAGGCGCCTCAGCTGGTTGCGATCCGAAACCCGATACTCCATGGCGCTCGGTCGCGTCATCGCGCCCATCAGGCCGGGAATCGCATCGTGATAGAGGCTGACGGTTCCGTCCCCGGGAAAGACCTGCGCGACCTCACCGTGCAAACGATAGCGCGTTCCGCTGACTTTTCCGCCCGCGCGCGCGGGCGTCCATGGGTTCGACAGCGCGGGGTTGGTGAGAAGCGTATCGTCGGTCAGAGATTCGAGGAATGCCATTACGTCCTGTTTCTCCTGAGCGGTCAGGGCAAAGCCTTTGACGAACTCGCTGCGGTTGGGATTCTTCGAACCGTCTCCGGCGCGTGGACCGGCATCGATCCTGCGGCCTCCGGCGGCGTAATGATCGATGACTTCGGCAAGCGTGGCGATGCTGCCGTCGTGCATGTAAGGAGCGGTCAGCGCGATGTTCCGCAGCGTCGGCGCTTTGAACTTGCCGACATCATCCGGCAACCGCGTAAAGACAAACAGCCCGAGATTGGGCTCCGGGTAGGAATAGCGGCCCGGGAGGTTGTAGAGTCCCGTATTGTGAAATTCGACTTCGGCGAAACCCTTGCTGTAATAGTCCACCGTGCCGGTGAAGTTGAATCCGCCGTGGCAGTGGAAGCACTCGAGTTTTTCGCTGAAGAAAAGCGTCTCGCCCCGTTTGGCGGATTCGGAGACCGCGTTGGCGTCATCTCCGCGGCGATAACGATCGTACGGAGAATCTCCGGAGAGAATCGTTCTCTCGAATGAGGCGATCGCCCTAGTCACGTTGGCGAGCACGAACGGATCCGCCTGACCGGGAAAAGCGGCAGCGAACAGCTTCCGGTAAACCGGCCCGGACTTCAGCCGTTCCAGCAGCAGTTCTTCCCTGCCCGACATCCCGAGTTCAACCGGATCGTCGCCGAACATCGGAACCAGCGCCTGGGCTTCGAGCTGCCGCATGTTCGGGTTGGCCCACGTCAGAGCGGGGCTGTAGGCGATATTGGCCAGACTCATGGGGCCACGGGGGTGCAACTGCCCCGTCGATCCGAAGCCATGCGCCCTGCCGTCGGTGAATGCGCGGCTCTGCTGATGACAAGTGGCGCAGGACTGCGACTGGCTCAGGGACAGTTGCTTGTCGTAGAAGAGATAGCGGCCCAGGGTGACTTTCTCATCGGTCATCGGATTGTCTTTGGGCACGTTCGGATAGGGAAATCCCGCCGGCAAGTCCCAGCGATACGGGCCGAGCCGGCTCACTTCGATATCGCGCTCTTTGCGCCGCAACTCCCGAACCCAGGCGACCGCCTCCCAGCGCTGCGTATCGTCCAGGCTTTTTTCGAAAGCTGGCATCACGGTCCCGATACCATGCGTGGCAACCCAGTAGATCTCCCCTTCGGTCATCGATTCCATGAGGAAGGCGGCGAGGTCGGTGGGACGAACGGGCAGCGTGGCCGCAAGCTGCGTACGCGCCCGTCCGTCCGCACCGTGGCATTCGGCGCAGGACTTGTCATAGACAGCGCGGCCGGACTCCAGATGCGCCGCCGGATCCGAGAGCGGCGTTTTCAGATGACGCGCCTCGATCGGCGCGGTCGCGTGGCCGTGCGCATCGTGCGCCCACAGAGAGCCGGAGGCGACCCAGAGGGAACAACTGGCGATCAGAATTGCGAGAACGCAGCGCACGTCAAGTCCGGTTCAACGTGATGCCGCGAGGGAAGCGTCCCCCTGCGAAGATCTGGCGACGCGGAAAAATTTCTGCTCCGATGCCGGCTGACCGCCAAACGGCAGACCGAAATTCCGGAACAGGCCGCTGCAGTCGGCGTCATCGGGACCTGACATGCAACCGGGGCTCGGCATGCCGTCCTCCGGTTTCTCTGGCGGCGGATTCTGGCTGGCGTCCACATTTGTGTTCTGCAGGAGCGCGGCCAGATCGGCGATGACCGCATCGTGCGCGGCATCGAAAGAAGTGAAAGTCACTTCGACCCGGTTCGGCGCGCTGCAGCTTGTGGGTATGGTGTTCCTGGTCTCGTTCGGCGTGCATCCCGTGCTGCCGAGATGCACGAAGACGCCGCGCGGCGCACCGGTACTGGAGAAGTCGAGGCGCGCAAACTTGTGGCCGGCGTTCCAGGCCCACATGAGCGCGGTGAGATTCAGCGGTGAAGGCTGCGCCAGTGGGTCGAGATGATTCCTGCTGAAAGGCACGCCCAGGGTGAAACGCAGCCCCGTGTAGCGGCCCTCGGGAACTTTGCCTTTGACAAAGCTGTTCGTGTCAGGCGTGCCGTTGGCGCAGCTTGCCGAGCCGTTCTCGAAATCCAGCAAAGCCAGATCGTCGAGCTGCCATTTGCCGTCCTGATCCAGTGCGAGCGCAGTTTCATTTCCGGCGGCATCGAGCAGACGGACGTTCGAAACATAGAAGCGGAAGTCGCGGCCCACAATCTTCGACTTGGTGACCCCGATGCCCTCGTATTGCCGTCCGCAGGAAAACAGCTGATCGCCGACCTGAGCCTGAAAGCGGATAGTCACGGGCTGATCGGCCGCGTGGCAAAGCGCGGCGCACGAGAGGAAAAGAGAAATCGCAATCGTTCGCATGAGCTGACATCATTCAGCGTAAGTAAACGGCGGAAGTTTGGGAATGCGGCAAAACGCCGCATGCGGGGTGCGTCATTTTGCCGCACCTCCAGCAGTGCTCCCGGCGCGCTATTTTTGGCTGTGCGCAGCTACCGACCGAAGAAAGGACAAACCGATGACCCTCAGAGATCTCGTTAAGGCCGCCGCACTCGGTGTTTTTGCCCGTTCACTCTCAGCCGCGGACGCGCCGTTCACGCTTCCGCCGCTGCCCTACGCCTACGACGCCCTCGAACCATGGATCGATGCGCAGATTGGCAGATTCACCATGACAAGCATCACCAAGCGTATGTGGACAACCTTAACAAAACCGTTGCCTCGGAGCCGTCGCTTGCGGGAAAGCCTGTCGAAGAACTCTTGGCGAATCTGGACAGCGTGCCCCAGACGGTGCGCACGGCGATTCGCAATCAGGCCGGCGGGCACGCGAACCACTCGCTCTTCTCGCAGACGCTGACCCCGGCCTCGAAGCAGAAGAAACCGTCGGGTCGGCCGGCAAGCTTGCCCTTACACGTTGCCGAATCAGGATTCGACGCTCTCTACGGGGAATAGGGCGATTCTCGGCATCGACGTCTGGGAGCATGCCTACTACTGAAGTATCAGAACCGGCGCCTACTATCTGACGGATCCTGCACGTGTCATTAACTGGGACTACGTTTCTGCACGATACGAAGAAGCGCGATAAAGGAACGGGCGCCGCTGACGGGCAGCTGGTTCAGGAGGCCGGAACGGAAGACCGGGGTTCGGCGGAACGATTCCCGGGATTCCGGTCCGTGCCATGGATTCTGGCCAGCTTCCTCCGCCGCGAACGGCGATGAAGGAAATTCGACCGACTAAGTTAATATGCCAGAGTAACTGAGTAACATAGCTATAACTAACTTGGCCGTTTTACCGTCGGAATTGACCGATTGTAAGTTGCGCAGGTTGAAATATGCGCTGCCGGCGATGCGGCAAATTGTCGGGCACTGGGCGTCATCTCTTGCCCGAGTAGCTCATTCAGCGATTCGCCTCATCATGCAGGTAAGCGGCTTCCAGCGCTCCCTTCTGCTGCGCAATTGGTTTCAGGGTGGGATAGAACTGGACGAAGGTCGTATCCACAGCGCCGTGCTCCGCGTGACAGCTATAGCAGTCTGCTGTGAGAGGAGTCATCTTCGATGTCTTGTCAGTGCTGGAGAAGCCGAAGAATGCCCACTTGCCCTTAAAACGCGATTCATCCTTCACATGCACTTCGATTCTCATAGCCTCGGTCTGAAAACTTCCCTTCTTGTTGATTGAGCCTTTTCCCTCCGCGCGCCGAAGTTCGAGAACCAGAGTCGTTTTGTCCGGCCACTTACCGGTTGACTGAAATGCCCGCCATGCTTCAGGATTCACGAATACGTTATCGAACATCGAATGATCCATTTGCATTTCCGGGTTGTAACTCATGTCAAATCCCGATGACAGATAGATCCATGTACGATAGTCCGCGGGAACGCGGAGTTGCCCGTCCTGGGTATATCCGGGTTCGTACTTCGGCGCCGTTGAGGTCTGAGACATAGCAACAAAACCCAACAGCAGTATTGAGGCGGAACAACATACTTTCGATAGAATACTCATTGCTATATTGTTGCGGGATTCGTGCCTCTGCGCCAGACCGCTCCCTGCACTATACCGGCTAACGGCTGCAAACAAGCTGCCCGGGAAAAATAACGAAAGAACTGTATGAACCCGAACTGCCGAGGTCTCTAGTTCGACGCGACGTCAGGGGATGTACAAGTGTAGCTCGACGCCAACCTGGCAGCTGCAGCATTATTGGCTGGCCCGATGTAGCGGGGGTACTGCGGATAAGGGCACAACGGCAAAGTGAGAATTACCGCGCCGTTCGCATCCAGCTTCTGTGCCGTCAAGGTGGCAGGTGCAACTCCCCTGGTCACCCATAGGTCCAGCGCTGTCAGGAGGTCGGTCTTGTCCGCGCCGACTCCGCCTTCGCAGTGATCGACCCCTGGCGCCACGTAGAATCGAGTTGATGCAGCGGCGCTTTCTGCACCGATGGATTTCGCCATGTTCGTCATGTACTCGATGGTCGAGTTGACGCTGAGGGCTGCATCAGAGCCTCCGTGCCAGACAATCAACTTGTTGCCTGCTTTGATGAATGGGCGGATATCTGTTTGCGTCGCATCATTGAGCGCAGCCAATGCGTAGAGTGCGTTCTGATTCCGGTCCCAGGGAGAGTACTTAAGCGAGTCGGCCCGAGGATCTCGCGCCAGGTAGTACTTGACGGTGGTGTCCTGAAACAGGTACTGACCGGCCTTGCTGACATCTCCGTTGCCGGAGACCCAGATTCCAAAGTTGAATGAATCATCCTCGTTCCCCGTAAGGTTGTATCCTTTACTACGGTAGGTGCTGCTGCCTGCGAATATTGCGTCAGTCGTCCATGCTTTGACGACGGCGAGCTGCGCATCGGAAAGGCAGGTGTCGCCCTTATCGGCGCCGCCGGCACAGCGCAAAGCTCCCAGGTTCAGGATCTTTGCCGTGCAGGCCGCAGGATTGGCGACAACGCCGTCGACAATGCCGTCAAGCCCATCGCAGGCGTCGCGCACTCGCTTTGCCAGCAGCGCCGTTTTGGCAGGACTGAACGCGCCGCCGGGAGCAGCCAATGCCCTGGCCGTTCGGTTGAACGCACCCATGAAGCCCACCCAGTTGTAACCAGGTGCGCGAGCAATGACACCATCAAAGAGATTCGGGTTTCGCTGCACCGCCATCAACGCCTCGCGCCCCCCATTGGAGCAGCCCTCGAAATAGGATCTAATCGGCGGCGCACCATAAGCCGCGGTCACGACTTTAAGTGCCGTGGACATGACCGTTGGTACAGAGAGGCTGCCGAAGAGCTGGGCGGCAAAGGTATCGGTAAATGCAAAGGCTGCGGACATTCCTCCTTCATCCCGGTGCCCGGCATCGCTGGCGACCTCTGCATAACCTTCAATG